>Ga0137374_10000097_pt1 | contig 70349 bp, 45 predicted proteins | sample SagtaG_20_FD_104811 | JGI IMG/M metagenome (GOLD analysis project Ga0137374, IMG submission 104811) | Vadose zone soil microbial communities from Sagehorn Ranch, Mendocino, California, USA - Sage1_R_100_16 metaG | ecosystem: Environmental > Terrestrial > Soil > Vadose zone | place: USA... | reverse complement strand
CGATGGCTGTAGTCGCAGGCGTGTCGCCTGCGGACTCCTCAGATTGCAGCCGACACGGTTGCCTCTACAGAAAGTGACGATGTGTGCCAACGCGTTACGGAGAACGCGTTCCACCGATGCCCGTTTTTCAATTTTGTTACGAAATGTTTGCCAGATAAATCTCGACAAGATTGGTGTTCTGAATTAAGAGAAGCGCCTGCGAGGTGATTCGAAATAGGACAAGTCGTGGATCGCTTCGATGATTCAATAGCTCACACCTCAACGACGCAACCCGCTTCACTTCACATGAGATATTCTGCAGTTTGTATCGCAAGCCTAAGTTGTAGCCACGGCGCTGTGCCGCCGTGTTCGGGAACAAGAAAATGGAAGCGCCTCGACACAGCGAGGCGGCTACAACAATTGATCTGTTCGGCCTCGCTAACCGCCCTCGCCACCGCTTCAGCCCAAACAGCGACATGGGAGCTGAACCCGAACGAGCCCCTCGAAAAATACGATATGCCGCCAGCCTACATTTACCGGCTGGAAACATCGCCGCGAATGGTCTCGCCGTACGGCGGCTTCATTAGCTACCAGGTGAACGTTGATGCGAACCACCAAAACATCGTGGGCGATGCGGCGAACGAGCCATCGATTGCAGTCGATCCAACCAACCCCACCAGAATGACCATTGGCTGGAGACAATTTGATACCTGGACCTCTAACTTCCGCCAAGGCGGCTGGGGCTATACTACTGATGGCGGGCTCACGTGGACCTTTCCTGGTGTCTTGGAGCCGGGCGTGTTCCGCAGCGACCCTGTGTTGAACTCCAATGAGACCGGGACGTTTTTCTACCTCAGCCTGCTGCAAACATTTTGCGACAACATCTACCGCTCAACAAACGGCGGCCAATCCTGGTTGGAACTGCAACCGGACGGAAACGCGGGAGGAGGCGATAAGGAATGGTTCACCATCGACAAGACCAACGGCACGGGCCACGGCTTCCAATACCAGGCTTGGAGCCCCGCTGCCACATGTACTAGCGGACTGTTCAGTCGCTCCACAGACGGCGGGATTACGTGGCAGGCCCCGCTTAGTCTCCCTAACTCTGCCCATTGGGGAACACTCGACGTTGCTACCAACGGCTATCTTTTCATTGGCGGCGGAAACGGTGGAAGCTCGTTTTGGTGCATCCGTTCGACCAACGCACAGAACCCGGGCGTGACACCCACTTTTGATCAGGTTACGACAGTCAATCTGGGTGGCGGCCTGGTGGGCGGCAATATTAATCCGGCAGGGCTGACAGGCCAGATATTCCTGGCGGTTGACCGCTCAGGCGGCCCGACAAACAACAATATTTACATGCTGGCCAGTGTGCGACCACCCAGCTACACCAACGGCACAGATGTAATGATAGCGCGCAGCACCGACGGCGGCGTAACCTTTAGCACCCCCCACCGGATCAACGACGATGCCACCACGAATAAGTGGCACTGGTTCGGCACATTCGCGGTAGCGCCCAATGGACGCCTCGACGCTGTCTGGTACGACACGCGGAATGCGGCAAACAACATTGATTCGCAGCTATTCTATGCTTACAGCACTGACGCGGGCGTCACCTGGTCGCCTAATGTCGCAGTCAGCGCTCCGTTTAATCCACAGGAAGGTTATCCGAACCAGAACAAGATCGGCGATTACATCACCATCGTGTCGGATAACACCGGCGGCAACGTGGCGTATTCAGCGACATTCAATTTCAACCCGAGCAGGGGACAACACGAACAGGACGTCTACTACGTGCGGGTATCGCCGACGGGCGGAGCCACTCCCACGCCGACGCCTACTGCTTCGCCGACACCAATACCAACAGCTACGTTTACGCCGACGCCGACAGCAACATTTACGCCTACACCAACTCCAACAGCTACTCACACTCCAACGCCTACGCCAACAGCCACCTTCACGCCGGCCCCGACAGCTACAGCGACGTTTACTCCAACACCAACCGCGACCGCTACGGCCACAGCAACAGCAACAGCAACGGCAACACCTACACCTGCGGCTACGGCAACCGCTACTCCTATACCAACCTCCACGCCTACACCAACACCCACTTCCACGCCCAGGGTGACGCCGACGCCAAGATCTGAGCCAACGCCGAGGGGCCGTCCGACGCCCCTGCCCAGACCGGCTTAAGTTCTGCCAAGGTGGATCGGCTTCTCCTGAAGACGATGTCATCGCCGCAGGCGCAAGATGAATTTTAAGGGACACGCCACAGACTGAGTAATGCCAGGCGGCAAAAGCCGCATTTTGTGCCAACGCGTTGCGGAGTCGCCGCGGCGGCGGTTCCGCCTGTGACGGTCAAACTGTGGTGGCACGCGTGTCGCGTGCAAGTTGCAGCCGGCACGGCTGCCTCTACAGGAGATTATCTGCAACGCAGCGCCGGCCGAAACTCAGGTTTCAATCTTGTTACCAAATAATCGCAAATATTTCTCGACAACCTCGCTGTCGTGGACTAAGGGAAGCGCGCCAGCGAGGCGATTCGAGATTGCCGACCGAGCATCGCGAATCGCCTCGACGGTTTAACCGGCCCAAAATGCTTCGCATAACGACGCAGGCGGGCGCTTCAATCACCCAATCAACTTAATGCGATAATGAGATCCTCGACAGTTTCAACCACCAGCCTTTTCATTTTTCTCCTCTCACTGGCCTCGCTCACCGCTTCAGGACAAGCGCTGCCACGCGAAGGTCGCATGACCGAGCCACTGGAAAAACCCGGGATGCCGCCTGCGCCGCCGGGCACTTACCGGCTGGAAACCTCACCGCGAATGATCTCCCCGTACGGCTACTCCGTCAGCTACCAGGTGAACGTCGATGCAAATGGGAACAACATCGTCGGCGATGCCGCGAACGAGCCGTCGATTTCAGTTGACCCGACGAACGGCAACAAGGTCGCAATCGGTTGGAGGCAATTTAACACGTGGACGTCTAACTTCCGGCAGGCCGGCTACGGTTATACCACAGACGCCGGTATCACGTGGCATTTCCCCGGTGTTCTGCAAAACGGCGTCTTCCGCAGTGATCCAGTAACCAACTCCGATGACACCGGGAATTTTTTCTATCTCAGCCTGTTAGTAAACACATTTTGTGGCGATATCTGGCGCTCTACAAACGGCGGACAAACCTGGACAGAGCGGTCGCCCGACGGAGCGGCGCACAGCGGCGATAAGGAATGGTTTACGGTCGATAGGACTCCTACCAGCATGGGGCACGGCTTCCAATATCAGTTTTGGACGGGCTTCTTCGCTTGCGACTTCGGAGAATTCAGCCGTTCTACCGATGGCGGGGCCACCTGGATGAGTCCGATCAACATTCCCAACGGTCCTGTGTGGGGAACACTCGACGTGGCTAGCAACGGTTACCTCTATATCGGTGGTGGAGACGAGGGGAGCAGCTTCTGGTGTATCCGCTCTACTAACGCGCAGAATCCGGCTGTCACGCCAACATTTGACCAGGTTACCACAGTCAATATGGGCGGCAGCTTGGTTTACGGCGGCACGGTTAATCCGGGCGGCTTGGCAGGACAGATTTTCCTGGCGGTGGACCGCTCAGGTGGACCGACCAACAACAACATTTATATGATCGCCAGCGTGCAACCCTTCGGCGGCGGCGGCACCAACGTGATGTTCGCACGCAGCACGAACGGCGGCGCCAGCTTCAGCGCGCCGGTTCGGATTAATGACGATCCTGTCAACCCAAGCAAGTGGCACTGGTTCGGCACACTTTCAGTTGCGCCCAACGGACGGATCGATTCTGTGTGGTATGACACGCGCAATGCGGCAAACAACACAGACTCGCAGTTATTCTATTCCTACAGCACCGACGGCGGCCTTACGTGGGCGCCTAATGTCGCGGTGAGCGCCCCGTTCAATCCTCTCGAGGGCTGGCCACAACAAAGTAAGATCGGCGATTACATCACCATCGTATCGGATAATACCGGTGGCGACGTGGCGTATTCGGCCACGTTCAACTTTAACCCGAGCAGGGGCCAGCATGAACAAGACGTTTATTTCGTGCGCGTATCGCCATCAGGCGGAGCCACACCAACGCCGACGGCTACAGCTAGCCCGACACCGACGCCAACTCCCACCGCTACAGCAACGGCTACGGCTACAGCTACAGCAACGGCTACACCTACTGTTACGCCAAGCGCTACTCCTACAGCCACACCCTCACCGACACCTACACCTACTGGCACGCCCAGGGTGACACCGACGCCAAGATCTGAGCCAACGGCCAGGCCTCGCCCTACTGCGCCGCCGAGGCCGTAGGCCCTGATTCTGAAGTGATCAGTGAGAAGTGATCCGCTGTAGCCACGGCTCTGCCGCGTCCGACGCCGGCGCCGCTTTTTTCAGAAATTTCAAAAAATAGTGTGGACATGTTTTCGGGGCCTCAATTAAAAGGGCTGTCCACCCAAGAAATTTTCTGAATACGAACCAGAACAAAACGAAAACGAGTAGGGCGGCTGCGCCGTCCCGAAAGTTCTCCGGAGACATCGCGGCGCGATGTCGCTACCTCCTCTAAACTATGAAAAAGAAATTCTCCGCTAGCTCGGCATTTTTTAATCTGCGTGTCTTACTCGGCCTGTTGATCATCACGACTGGCCTTTCTTTGGCGCTTCTCGCGGCGACGCCTTTCGGACGCGGTACGGCTGCGTCCACTGCTGGGTCTGGAAAAGCACAGCAGAAGTACAACCCCGCCGGCAGTTTCATCGATCTCAGTGTGCTGCCGCCGGGATTTGACTGTTCCCAGATTCACGAGAAGGGCATCGATAAGCAGGAGAACTTTCGGGCCGGACTCATCATGATTGCTTGCGGCCTTGCAGAGGGCGGCTCGGCTCCACCTCAGAGCGCCTTTTCACGACTGCTAGAAAGGCCGTTGGCGCCGTTTACCTACGGCGGCACAGACGTTGACCTGATCACCGGCGGCGAAACCTCTCCACACGTTACCCAGTCCGAGACGTTCTCTTGGGCTAACCCGGACAACCCTAATAACATCGTCGTGACGTACAACGACTCACGAACCGCCTCTGCCAATTACTCCGGCGCATCGTACTCCACCGACGGCGGTGTCACCTTCACCCGACTCAACCCCAGCCCCTTTGCGACTGGCCATGGGACTAACTTCGGCGACCCGGTCGCTCTTTACAACCGCCCGACCGCCACCTGGCACGCTATCTTTCTCGCTACCGGCTGCGGCGGCCAGGGCATCGGCGACTGGACATCCACTGACGGCGGCGTCACCTGGGCGGTGGGCCCATGCGTTGCCAATCTTGCTGCTGGCGCCGGCGACCGCGAGTCTGGCTGGAGCGACATGAACCCCTCCTCCCCCTTCTACGGGCGAATGTACGTTTCCTTCAACAACTTCGCTGTAGGTGGCGGTGCCCTCCAGGTCACGCGCTCGACTGACAACGGTGTCACTTGGAGTGCACCGGTTAGCGTGACCGCCAGCTTCATTCGCAACGTGCAGATCACTGGCGATCTCGTTACGGGCGATGTTTACATTGCTGGCATGAACGAAGGCGGCGGGGGCACTGCCGGGCCTCGCTCCAACCTCATGTTCAGGTCCACTGATGGCGGCACCACTTGGACCAACACCTACACCGGCCCCACCTTCACAGGGCCCAGCGATGGTACCACCTGCAGCACCAACAGCTACTTCGCCGCCATGTTCTCTGGTTACTGGCGATACATGGGCTGGGGTGAGCCTGCCGCATACAACCATGTCGTTCACTACGTTTATGCACAACACGGCACCGGCGCCGACGCGGGCGATGTGTATTACATCCGCTCGACTGATAGCGGGGTGACATTTAGCGCGCCACTGAAGCTAAACACCGATGCCACGACCACTCGCCAGTGGCAACCTAACCTCTCAGTCAGCCCGGGCCTGACCGTCTTCGCGGTTTGGTACGACGGACGTGAAGGCACGGGTTGCTCGCCTGGCGTCAACACGCCTTGTTACAGGATGTGGGGGCGCAAGTCCACCGATAACGGCGTAACCTGGCAGGCTGACATGGCTTACTCGGACGTAGTTAGCCCGCTGCCGGCACAACCCGACAGCTCCGTGGTAGGTTGCTATGCCGGCGACTACGACTACGGCTCCGCGATAGCCAGCAAGCATGTCTCTTCGTGGGTGGACGGACGCGTGCTCATCAACAGTGCATCCCAGCAGGACGCCTTCACCGATAGAGAGTTCGCTGGCCCGACGCCCACGCCTACGCCAAGTGCAACGCTTTCGCCTACTCCAACTCCAACGCCAACGCCTACGCCAACGCCATGTGACAGTGGGACAATTGTAAACGGCGGATTCGAGACCGGCAGCTTTCCACCCTGGGTCATTGATGCTACCAGCCCCTCTCCGGTCGTAACCAACACCCAGGCGCACAGCGGGACTTTTTCAGGATTCGCAGGCGGCAACCCACCGCAATTTTGTGGCAACGGGACCGAGCCTGGCGGGGACAGCTCGTTCTATCAGCAGTTCGTAGTCCCTGCTGGTGGAGGCACGTTGAGCTTCTGGTACTGGACCTGCACTACCGACACTATTACATTCGACTGGCAGGATGCCTATATCACCAATAGCTCCGGCACTATCCTGCAAACGATCTTCCATCAGTGTACTAACAACCAAGCCTGGGTCAACCAGACGGTTAACATGGCGCCGTATGCCGGACAGACCGTGCGCATCAAGTTCCTGGCGCATCAGGATGCCTTTGGTGACCTCACCGGGATGTATGTGGACGATGTGCAGCTATTGGTGCCGTGCGGCTCGCCTTCGCCCACGCCAACGGCAACGCCGAGTGCGACAGCGACCGCGACAGCAACACCTACACCTACGGCAACGCCAAACTGCACACCGGACTACTACACATTTACAGTGGGATCGGGAACCATCGTTCCGGGCACGACCGATACCGGCAATCACACAGACGACGGCACAACCTTTGTCTCGCTTCCGTTCACCTATCAGCTCTACGGCCAAAGCTTTACCGGGGCCAATATCTCCTCCAATGGCAACTTGCAATTCGTCAGCAATAGCAACCTTCTGACCAATGCCTGTCCGCTGCCTTCGGCGACGTTGAGCTACCCGATCATGCCGCAGTGGGACGACCTGCGCACTGACCAGGTGGGCACTGGCTGCACGGGTTACCCCGGCGTAGGCTGCGGTGTGTTCACCTCGACCTCGGGCACTGCACCCAACCGGATCTTTAACATCGAGTGGAGGACGGTGTACTTTGGTGCCAATACGACGCGGGCCAACTTTGAGGTGCGCTTGTATGAGGGCCAGAATCGCTTTGACTTGGTCTTCGGTGAGGTCGCCCAGGGCGGCTCAAGTGCGACGGTTGGCGTGCAGAAAGATCCGAGCGGCCAATTCACTCAGTTTGAGTGTAACACGGCCGGCACAATAACCAACGGTCTGCAACTGGTTTTCACCGAGCCCCCGTGCGGCACGCCTACACCTACGCCGACGGCTACAGCTACATTCACACCTACGCCTACCGCTACCGCTACGTTCACGCCCACGCCCACGGCCACAGCCACAGCTACGTTCACGCCTACACCAACTCCAACAGCTACTCACACGCCGACGGCTACGCCAACAGCGACAGCCACAGCTATGGCCACGTTTACGCCTACTCCAACCCCAACGGCTACTCACACGCCGACGCCGACACCAACAGCCACGTTTACACCAACTCCGACAGCTACTGCAACGGCGACGCCGACAGCGACTCAGCCTCCTGCGTCGCCAACGCCTACAGTCACGCCCAGAACTACGCCGACGCCCAGGCCGCAGCCGACGCCGGCGCCTCGTCCGTAAGCCGGAACGGAGTTTGTAAGTCCTTAAGGCGGGAACTCGCGAGCAAACCTCGCGAGTTCCCGGCCACAGCTGTAGTAGCAGGCGTGCCGCCTGCAAGCTCATCATGCTGTAGCTGCCCTCTACAGGTGTGGCGACGGCGTGCCGAGGGACAACGCGTTCCACCTTAGGTCTAAATCCCTAGGTCATCGGTTGCGGCTACGGTGAAATTTACGCGTCAAAACTTTTCTTAAGGAATTGCCAAAATAATAATTGACACGTTTTCGGCGTTCTCGGGCGCTGTGCCAGCGCAAACCCGACTTTCTATACCCCCCCGCCAGCAGAGGCACCCGAGACAGAGGTATTGCCCACGATGGCTGGGAAGATTGAGGTCAGATTTTCAACTTTTTTCGAAACTTCACCTAAAAGAATCCGTAGAGAATGGTGACACAGTAATGGAGACATCCGATCTATCTGCCGCTTTCGGGACTCGATCTCCGCGGTTGGGCTTTCAAGACATCGCAGCGGGATGCCGCTACATACAAGCCCGGATGGCATCCCTCAATTTCAAAAATCACGAGGACCAAAAAAATGAAAAAACAAATTAACCCCACCATTAAAGCGCATCTACTTTGGAGCGCATTGATCCTGCTTTCACTTCTCGCCGTCTGCACGATCCCATTCGCGCTGGCGCAGCGAAGCACTGGAACGCGAGGCAGAGTCGTGAACACCTCCGAAGTCCAAAGCGCGTCGCCGAACTTCGTGCCGGCGCCCATGTCGCCTGCCGCCTGCATACCGTCGTACACCTTGGCTTTGAGCAGTTCGCCCTTCGTGCCGGGTGACACCGACATCGGCAGCCATTGCGATAACTGCGGCACCACAATTGCACTGCCTTTCCCGGTGACTCTGTATGACCAGACCTTCACGAGCGCCACGGCAGGGTCGAACGGCCACCTGACGTTCGGGACGCCATACGACGACTCTGGCATCACCTGCTGGCCGAGTACACAGGGTAGTTATGTGCTGGCTCCTTATTGGGCCGACCAGTGCACCACCGGATGCGGCACCACGGCTTGCACTGACTGCGGCATTTTTACCACCACCACCGGCACTGCTCCCAACCGCGTCTTCTACGTGGAATTTCGCACTCAGTACTTCAATCAGACCACGGACCTGTTAGATTACGAGATAGCCTTGTATGAGAATGGCACGCCGCCTTTCCGCTTCATCTACACCCATATGGTCAGGGCACCGGCTACCAACGACAGCCAGTTGGTGGTCGGGGTGAAGCGAGACGACACCATATTTACCCAGAATATCTGCGATCCCACCGGAGGCCGGCGCACACCGGGCAAGATACTGCGCCCCTGCCGACGGACAAAATGCCGAGCCCTCACTGCTGCACTCGTGCCGTGCCAATCGCCTACACCTACACCTACGCCTACACCGACAGCTTCACCCACACCTACGGCGACACCGACAGCATCGCCGACACCAACACCGTCGGCAACAGCGAGCCCTACGGCAACGCCAACCTCTACGCCCACGCCGTGCGACAGCGGGATAATCGAAAACGGTGGATTCGAGACCGGCAGCTTCCCACCGTGGGTCATTCTTAACAATGACAACCTGCCGGTGGTAACAAACGTCCAGGCGCACAGCGGAACCTTCTCCGGATTCGTCGGAGACTCAATCGACGGCTATTGTGGCTTCCCGGGCTTTGAAACCCCCGGAGACAGCTCCTTCTATCAGCAGTTCACGGTACCAGCTGGTAATAGCACATTGAGCTTCTGGCACTGGGACTGCACCACTGATACCATCGACTTCGACTGGCAGGACGCTTACATCACGGATATTAACGGCAACATCCTAAAAACGATCTTCCACCAGTGTAACGATACGGAGGCTTGGGTCAACGAAGACGTGGACATGACGCCGTATGCGGGGCAGACCGTGCGCGTCGAATTCCTGGTGCATTTGGATGACTTCGGCGATCTCACCGGAATGTTTGTGGACGACGTTCAGCTATTGGCGCCGTGCGGAACGCCCACGCCGACTCCAACAGCTTCACCCACACCTACACCGTCGGCAACGGCGAGCCCTACTGCTACAGCCACACCGACATCAACGCCAAGACACACACCAACGCCGAGGCAGCATCCGATACCAAGGCTGCGCCCGACCCCGGTGCCGCGTCCGGCTTCGACGCCATCAAAGCCGTGGTGGAAGATTTGGTAATACCTCGCTCGAATATCATTCGTGCGCCGTAGGCCGCGCTGTAGCGGCAGGCGTGCCGCGTGTAGTCGTGATTGCGCAGCAGGCGCAACTACCTCTAAAGACGACGACTTGCGTCAAGGGAGACGAATTGGCGTTTCGGCCTGAAAAAGCTTGACCAAATCCGGCCCGACATTTAAAACGGCTTTCCCTGCATCTTGAGGTCTTCTGACACAAAGCATCCACACCGCGCACAGCGAGGGCAGCAGCGTCTCGACTCCTCAAGATTGCGCTCACGTAAATCCCACATCTAAAAAAATGAAAACGAAATTCTCCACTCGGTCCGCACGTGCCCGCCGTAGCTTCACTGAAGGCGGGTTCATTAATCTCCGCTCGCTGCTCGGATTAACTCTCTGTTTCTCTGGGGTCGCGCTTGCGATCTTTGCAGGGAGGGACGGCGCGCTGCGCCGCGCCTCTCAGCCCGAGCGCTACATGCCTGTACCCGGCGCCAGTTCACAGGACGAAGCTGCTCGTCTGGCACACTTGGAACAATACTGGCGCGATCGTCTGACATTTCCTACCGGCCGCTTTAATCCGGCATGGGTGCGCGCCGCGGCTGCACAACATGCCCGAATGCCGAGTGGCGTCCCGGCTGGACTTTATCTGAAGCTCAACCCGGCCAATCCACTGCGTCTTACGCTGAACAATTTTACCGCGCTCGGTCCGCAACCGGAGCGGATGACCGGTTGTTCGGGTTGTTACAATTACACCACGACCGAAGGGCGAGTTAACGCGATTGCAGTCGATCCAACGACCACCATTAATGGCAGCATCGTGGCTTATTCCGGCGCAGTAGGCGGCGGTGTGTGGAAAACCACCAACTGCTGCAGCGGCTCTACGACATGGACCGTTGTGACCGATGATCCGCTGATTTCCACCACTGCCATCGACACTCTTGTCATTGATCCCAGCAATCATAATACCGTCTATGCAGGCACGGGCGATCTCAATTTCGGTTCCTTCTCCATGGGGAGCCAGGGCATTCTCAAGTCCACCGATGCGGGCGCCACGTGGACGGTACTGGGTGCGAACGTATTCGGGATGGCTTATGTTGAACCTTCGGGGCAATTCCCACAATACAACGCAGTTGGCAAAGTCCGCGTGGACCCGAACAACAGCAACAAGGTGGTAGCCGGCACCAAACAGGGTGTCTACTTCTCGTATGACGGTGGTGTCAACTGGACTGGGCCATGTTTTACCAACAACTTCAGCACCCAACGCCAGGACGTTACAGGTCTAGAGTTAAGTGACATGGGGGGAGGTAACACTCGGATCATCGCCGGGATCGGCACCCGCGGGTTTGCCACAACAGTCCAATATGACTTGGGCAACAACGGCGCAAACGGCCTCTACAGTGCGACGATGGGTTCGAGCGGCTGCCCGAGCTTCTCTTCAATCGCCAGTAATGCTAACGGATTCATATTCGGCAATCAGGTTACCGGCAGCCCGTACACGACAGGGGCACCCATGAATGCGGGAAGCGGCTCGCCTTTTGTTGACATCAACACCGGCAATCAGTTGGGTCGAATCGACATTGCTGTCGCGCCGAGTAACTCGAATTACATCTACGCCCAAGTACAATCGATTGTCGGTAACAATAATGGTGGTTGCGGCAACTCCCCTGGCTGCCAGATCGGCGCGTGGGCTACCACGGACGGTGGCACAAGCTGGAGTTACATGGAGGGTTCTCAAGGCGGCGCGCTCAGAGACTGTCAAAATGGTGCCGGCGACTATCCACAGAACTGGTACGACCAGGGAGTCGCCGTAGATCCGAATAACCCCGACCGGGTCTTCTTCGACACGTTCGAGGTCTGGTTTGCAACGCGCACAGGAAACGTGTGGAATGATACCACTTGCGGGTATTCCTACAGCGGGAGCGCGGGTCCCGTGCACGTGGATCAACATGCGCTCGCTTTCCTACCCGGATCGTCCAGCATTTTGCTAATCGGAAACGATGGCGGCACGCACGGAACCATCAATGCGGATGTCGTAAACCAGACGCAGGATCCCACCTGGTTTAACATGGACACGGATATTAACACGATTGAGTTTTACTCCGGCGACATCAGCGGCAACTTCGCTAACGCGGCTTCTCCAGAGGCAAGCGGCGGCGCGCAGGACAATGGCTCAAGCTCCGTCACTTTCACCGGTGCACCCACGGGGCCTGTGCTATGGCAGTTGGGCGTTGGCGGAGACGGGTTCTACTCACGAATCGATCCCGTAGGCACAGGAACCAGTCTGCGCTTCTGGCAGGGTAACAATAGCGGCATGCTTCATCGCTGCGTCAGTAACTGCACGGCTCAGAATGCCCCTTGGAGCGGCAACGTCTCCGGCGGCTCTGGCAGCTGGAGCGGCGATACGAGGTCATTCATTCTGCCGTACGATCTTTTCCATGGCGGCATCCCAGGCGGCGATGATTGTCCGCCAGCCGGTGTTCCCGGCGGATGCGGCCATCTCATTGCAGCCACCACCAGAGTGTGGGAGACGATCTTGGGCGGAAACAGCGGGTTCACCTCATCGAACTGGTATATAACGAACAACCCCATTAACCAAAACATGACCAAGCAAACCTTGGGCAATCGTTCGTTCATTAACCAGGTCAAGTACTCGCCGAAGTATCAGAGCGTTGCCATGGTTGGCACCAACGACGCGAATGTCTGGATTGGCTTTAACCTCGGCACCGGCACTCAATCACAGGCCAACTGGGTGGATGTCACTGGCAATAACACCGTTGTGCCTTTGCGCCCAGTGCTGGGCATCGCGCTTGATCCCACCGTGTCGGCCGTGAATCTGCCCGTAGGATACGCAGCCGTAGGCGGCTTCAATGCCAACACGCCGGGCACACCGGGTCATGTTTTCCAGGTAACCTGCGCTGCTGACTGTGGCTCCTTTACCTGGGCGAACAAGACCGGGAATCTACCGGATATTCCGGTGGATTCGATTATGGTTAACCCGAATAACGCCCAACAGGTCTTTGCCGGCACCGACTGGGGAGTTTACTATACCGACGACATAACGGTAGCATCTCCAACCTGGCAACGCTTCGAGAACGGCATCCCGCACGCGATGGTGTGGGACATGCAAATAGATCGCGGCGCTACCACGCTCTCGGTCTGGACGCGCAGTCGCGGCGCGTACGTTTTCCCTCTGCCCGGCGGCGGGGGGACTCCAACTCCGACACCTACAGCAAGCCCATCAGCTACACCTACATCCACGCCTACACCGACTCCAACGCCAACTGCGACACCGTGTGATAGCGGGATAATTCAAAACGAAGGATTTGAGACCGGCAGTTTTCCACCCTGGGTAATTGACGGCCACGTCAACGATCCGGTGGTCGCCACGAACTTTGCACACACCGGAACTCATTCCGCATTCGCAGGCGGCAACCCACAACAAAACACCTATTGCGAGGAGAATAATAACGAGCCACTGGGAGACAGCTCCTTCTATCAGCAGTTCGCAGTCCCTGCTGGTACGAGCACGTTGAGCTTCTGGCACATGGACTGCACTAATGACAGCATTACGTTCGACTGGCAGGATGCTTATATCACCGATAGCAATGGCAATATCCTGCAGACGATCTACCATCTGTGTGATACTGCGGACTGGACCAACGAGGTAGTGGACATGAGCTCGTATGCGGGCCAGACCGTGCGTATCAAGTTCCTGGTGCACCAGGATGGCTTTAACCCTCCTGGCGACACCACCGGGCAGTGGGTGGACGATGTGGTTCTTTACCAGCCGTGTGGAACACCATCGCCAACACCAACGGCGACGCCAACACCTACACCCACGGCAAGGCCTACTCCAACACCCAGGCCTCGTCCAAGTCCACGACCTCGCCCCGATAGCCTCGAGCTAAGAGTACACTAGCTAGTAGTGAATGGCGATCAGCCACTGGTAGGGCGCGATCGCCGGGCGTGCCAGCCGCACGGTTGATTGGTGATGGAGATAGCCCCGCGCGTTGGCCATCGCCGCTCGTGCCGCCCGGTATTTGGGCTTCTGCGATAATCTTTCTGCCATCGGCCGCCGCGGTGGGCCGGTCCACTGGGTAGGGCGAGTCCCGAGGGATCGGGGCCCGCCGCAAGGGATTTACAAAAGTCGGCCCGCGCGGGCAGCCTGCCCGCCGTAGCCCGGGCGAGGGCGGGAGTGACGCGTCCTCCCAGCGAAAGCGGGCTGCTCTCAGGCGGGAACTCGCGAGTTTGTCTCGCGAGTTCCCGTTTTTCCAATCACAGTTATTAGCTTTCCCCGCTACGGGCGCGGGCGGGGAGTCGGCTGAGGTCTCGGCGTCGGAGTAGCCCTCGGCGCCGGAGTAGCTGTTGGTGTCGGAGTTGCTGTTGCTGTTGCTGTCGCGGTAGGCGTAGCCGTCGCTGTTGCCGTGGGTGTAGGCGAGGGCGATACACACGGACTCACTGGGCAGTTGAAGATTTCCATGTCGGCCGCAGGGCTGCTGGGCTCGTACCCGCCTGCCAGCCAGATGCGGTTGGTGCCGTCCGTATCCGTAGGGAAGTTGCGCCGGGCGTTGACGAATGGAGTGCCTAGTGACCAGGTATTGCTAACCGGATCGTAGATGTCCACCTCGTTAGAGGGATTAGGCGCGACTCTGCCACCACCCATGACATACATCTTGTCGCAGAAGGTAAGCCCACGTGTCTCGCCTGTAGCCCTTGGGATGGGCGCTATCGAGCCGGTGGTGTTGGCGGTCGGGTTAAAGCTGAACGAGTTGGTAGTGTCCACTACGGTACCTCCCTGAAAGTCCGATGCGCCTGCCAGGTAGATGATGCCATTTATAGTGCATGTCGGTGCGTACATGACCCCTTCGGGCGTGTTCACCATTTGTGTCCACTTGGAGCCTACGGCAGCAGTGGGATCAAACTGCCATATCTGGTTGGTAGAGGCTACGTTGATATCGAACCCGCCCAGGATGTACAGCTTGTTGTTAAACACCGAAAACCCACCTGGTAGAATCGTGCCTGCGGCATCGCCAGGCCAGTTGTCTGGACCGGTAAGGACGGTCGCCGTGTCGGTGACCGGGTTGTAGAAGAACACGCGTGCTGTGGCTGTGGTCTGCCCAGCTGCGGAGCCACCCACGCAATAGATCAAAGGAGTGCCCGAGACAGTGAGCACGCCACAGGCCATGTTGTTCATCGTGTTGTCTGGCAATGTCACACCCTTCTGGGTCCAGGTGTTGGTGCCGGGGTTGTACTGAAGCACATGCTGGAAGTCAGAGCCTCCAGAATCTGAGGTACGACCACCTACAGTATAAAAGTTGCCGTCGGCTGGGAAGAACACGCCAACCGCTCTGATCAATACGGTAGGCATGTCCGGCCCGGCCGACCAACTGCACTGCGCCGGCGTAGCGGTCGGTGTCGGCGTCGGGCTTATGCCGCCGCCGACAAAGTTGAATTTCCCGACGCGCGTGAACCAGTTAACGTTCGCGGTCGCCGTGTAATACTCGTTGGTATGCCAAAAGGTCATGTTATCCGAAGGATCGATAGTGGTCATACTATAATCGCCCCAGCGCCCGGCCGAACCCAGCTGGGAACCACCACCATTGGTCATTATAGCTTCGCCCTGTCCGAGATTGTTTGGCGGATCGGCGGCTAGACGCCCCGCATAACGAATACCGGGGAATAGTGTCGTGTTCGACACGGAATAGCCAATGGCCGTGTCGCCGCTGCTATCCACGGCTATGCTGGGCATAAAGCGCCATATACCATCGCCGCCATTGCTCCAATCCTGTTGTTGTACAGGGGTTGGAGGGAAGGTGCCGCCGGTGACATCGAATTGATACCAAGTCACGACACTCGGCCCATTGGGGAAATTCAGCAGTGTGGTTTGGTTGGCCCACAAGGATTCCACGCCGCTGCGAAACTGATAGGCAAGCGGCGTCATGATTTTGTCGCCCAAGCTATCTAACTTCACCGCCGTGCCCTGCTGTGGTACGATCTGGAAACCAGCGGTATTTGTCCACGCTTCGACGAACGGATTGACTGTGATCAGGGCATTCGGGCTATGGTTGGCGCCAATGCCCAAGGTCGAATTTCCCGGGGTGACGAAATCGACATGAAACAGCCAGCCCTTGACCTGGGTCAAAATGGTGGGGTTGCTGGCCGGGCTGTCCACGTCGAGGAGAAATTCATCCCTACCTGAAGGAGGCGGGTTGCCAGTGCGAAAGCCGGCCGGCACCAGACTATAGGAAGCACCCAATCCAGCGATCGGGATTTGAAACCCAATAGCGTTGGCGGGTCCGCCAGTGAGCATCGACCCGCGATCTAGGGCAAAAACTTTCACGCCGCTGAAGGTTGAGCCATTGAGGAAGAGGTTCACCGTCAGCTCGTAAGCGCCGCCGGGCGTCGGATTATTCCACAGCGCCATCTTTGGGTAGTCGTCCAAGTTCGTCGCATCCACTAGCAGGGCATAGAGATTCCAAGCCCCCGTAGGGTTAGGAGTTTGAGATACACCGACGCACTCATAGAAGTTGGTGCCGGGAAATGAGGCAAACGCGAAGTCGCTCACCACCCAGCGGTCAGCCACATGATCGTAAAACGCAAAAGGGTCCCCGCGGTTCAGGTTCGAGCAGGGGGTACCAACTAAAGGGGCAAAGAACGAGTTATATGTGGTGAAGGGGGCGAGCGGGTTGCCCAACTTATCAAACACTCTGAATCCCGTATTGACCGTTTGCACGTAGTGATTCGGGCCTACGTCGCCATTTGTATCGGGCGGATAACAACCGCACCCGCTCGTCGAGAGATTGATTCCGTCAAATGTGAGCAGCGGGGGCGGCATATTGGGTATGGACTGAAAAATTCCTTTCAACAGCGCCTGGAACGATGGATAGTTCGGCTCCTGTGCTCCTGTCTTCAGGTGGGGATAGCGCATCAGCGGCTCGTGCTCAATTTCCGTTGGCGCAACGTAAGGCAGATCTCGCAGGTTCGTGACGACAGCCGGACCCACCATGCGCACGACTTCAGGCGTCTGTGTGCCGGGGGCGTCCTGTGTTGGGGAGTGATTGTTTTTCGCGCCCTTTGCTTGGGCGAACACGTTCGAGAACGCGCCGGAGCCCAGCAGCGCTACAAAGACGCCGACGAGGCAAGAAACAGAGGCAAGTAAAACACGAACGTTAAAAAAGGCTGATTGTGAGGTGGATTTCTTTTTCATAGATGAAGTGGAGTTGTTTCGCTCTGCGGTAAACCCGAGATGGCAGATGGAGAGCCTAGGTGAGAGGCGAGAAGTGTGTCAATCATTATTTTTGCTTATGCGTGAATTTTTCGGATTTTTTGCTCGGGAATGGCCGAAGAATGGATGCGGTAACCGCTCGTCCTGATCCAGAGCGAGCGACTCGGCAGTGGCTTCACTGCCGATCGCTAATTTAATGATCGCCGCTGGCCCGCCTTCGCGACGGCTACCGTGCGGCAAGCTTGGAATTACGGGCTACGGCTTGCGAAACGTCAAAATGTCACCGTCGCATCGTTCGAACAGGTTTGAGTGCCCGCTTCGCAAACTTTATATGTGTAGGTGCCACTGCCGCGGCTGCCAATCGAATCGGTGTAGAAACCATCGTTCGCGGTGGTCACGATCAACCCGCTGTCGCGATAGATATCGACGTTGGTCGAAGTCGCCCCGCTCCAGGTGAGGTCCACGGTCTGTCGACCTCGCACCTTGTAGCCCCGCGCACTAAGTGTAATCCCAGATATCGGCGTAGGTGTCGGAGTCGACGTTGCAGTTGCAGTTGCAGTTGGCGTAGCCGTAGCTGTAGGAGTTGAGCTCGGAGCGACAGTGGGGGTTGGTGTTGAAGTTGGCGTCGCTGTCGGCGTAGGCGAAGCCGCGCCTACCGACTGCCTGTCGTGGAAGGCATCCTGCTGGGAATTGCCGCTGATGGTGACACGCCCGTCCACCCATGCATGGAGGTGTTGGTTGGCCGGTGCGGTAGCGTAGTCGTAGTCGCCCACATAGGTCGCCTGGATGCCCGGATCGGGTTGCAAGGGTAGTGGTGTGACTACGTCTGAGAAGGTCATGTCAGACAACCAAGTCACGCCGTTGTCAGTGGACCTGCGCGCCCACATCCGGTAACAAGGCGTGCTGGGACTGGACGGCTGGCAACTCGCCGCTGTCCTCTCTCGCTCGTCGTACCAGACGGCAAAGAGGTCGCCAGTCGAGCTGACCGAAACGTTGGGCTGCCACTGCGCCTTCGTCGCGTCTGTGTTGGTGTTGAGCATCAAGGCAGCGCTGAAAGTCACGCCACTATCGGTGGAGCGGATGTAGAAAACGTTGCCGGGATCGCCGTTGCTGGTATTGCGGGCGGCATAAACGTAGTGAACGACGCCGTTGAGGGCGGCAGGCTCGCCCCAGCCCATGTGTCGCCAATAAGCAGGATTGTTGTACATGGTGGCGAAATAGCCCGAAGCGCCGCGGCCTGGCCCGGCAAAGGTAGGACCGGTGTAAGTGTTCGTCCAACTGTTACCACCGTCAGTGGACCTGTACATCTTGTTGGCGCGGTTGCCGAGGCCACCCCCCATCTCGTCCATGGCGGCGATGTAGACGGCGCCTGTGGCGAGGTCACCGGTGATCTGGACGTTGCGGAAGAAGCCAGTAGTGACCTGTCGTGCGTTCGTCCAAGTCAGACCATTGTCAGTCGAGTAGCGGACAAAGATGGCGCCCCCGCCGATATTGAAGTCGTTCCAGGAGACGTACATCCGTCCGTAGAATGGAGACGATGTGTTGTTGTCGGCCCAGCCAGACTCTCGGTCGTCATTGTTGTTATTGTGAATGCAGTAATGGCTCCAGCTATTCGGGCTCCACGGAGTAGTGGACTTGTACCCGCCCAGCCCCTGACTGCCACAGCCGCCATCGAGCCAGACGGTGAACCACGTGCCGGTTGGGCGGTTGTAAAGGATAACGGGGTCGCCGACGGTGTTGGAGAAGGGGCTTTGCCCGCTGGCATTGGTGAGCCGGGTGAAGGTCGTGCCGCCGTCGGTGGAGACCGATGCGCCTGAGATGTTGATCGGGACGGCATTGCGGCCCCGAGAATCGTTGTAGGCGACAACGATCTGGTTCGGGTTATCTGGGTTGCTCGCGGTGAATGTCTCTGACTGGGTAACATTGGGATAAGTTTCGGTGCCGGTGACAAGATCCACATCGGCGGTACCATATACTAGGGGGCCCAGCAGTTGTCGCACAAACTGGGAGAAGCTTTGTGCGGGGGAAGCCGCGCCTCCCTGCGCCTCGCCGCAGTAGATCATGATGGCGCCGGCGCGCATGTTTTCTTGCTTGTCTATTCCCAACTCACGGATTCTAGCACAGTCAAACATGGCAGGGACTAGGGGATCAGTGGACTGGAAAATAATTCCATGGCTTTGCTGCGCTTGTGCGGAGAATGCGCCAAGGCCCAGCAGCGCCAAAAAGGCGCCGGCGAGGCAGAACACTGAAGCGAGTAAGACCCGAAGGTTAAGGAACCCGCCTTCGCCGAGGTCGCGGCGGGCAGGTGAGGATTGCGAAGTGGATTTGTTTTTCATAGCAGGGGTTCGTTGTTTCTGGCGGAGGAGTTTGGGGCTGAGTATCTTAAGAAGCAAGCACTTTTATTTATCTCCCTCAAACGAAGAGTTTTTAGGGATAAGTCTCTTAAGGAATTACTCATTTGCCTGCCCCCGGCTGCCACAGTGCAAGACTTTCTCCCGATGACGCGCACCGCTCTCACACCGCCGCCGCCTTTTCCGCGGAGTGTGATTCTTATTTCACCCGCATAACCGGCAGAAACTGTTTCGCGAGTTCTTTAATGCCGAACTTCATGACCAATCAGACACGAACAGCGAATGCTGATGACCAACTCGTGCCATCAATTCGTCCTCATTCGTGCTCAGTTGTCCGCCGTGGCCTCCCGCGAAGGCGAATTCGTGGTTAGGGTTCTGGCGGGTGGTCCGTCGTAGCCGTGATTGACGGGATCAATGCGACGCATCGGCTTTTCCCGGGTTTGCTCCTCGATCACATGAGCCACCAACCCGGGCGTGCGTGCGATCATGAAAATGCCGTTAAACGCGGCGGGATTCATTCCCAGATCGGCGAGAATCGCGCCGATGGCGCCGTCCACGTTGATGGGCAGCGATTTCTTCGCGTCGGCGAACGCTTTCTCAACAGCGCGCGCCGCCTGCATATGCACGCCAGCCACGCCAGCTTCGCGCGCAAGTTCAAACAAACGTGCGGTGCGCGGATCCTTAGTGTGGAGGCGGTGACCGAATCCCGGCATGCGTTCACTCGCTTCCCTCATCGCGGCCAGCGTGCGCGTAGCGGCTTCATCCATCGAAATCGATTCGCGCGTGGTTCGATCGGCAATTGCTTTGAGTTGCCGGGCGCAATCTTCAATCGCGCCGCCGTGATGTCGATTGATCGACATGATTCCGGCTGCGACTGACGCGCTCAACGTCGCGCCAGTGGACGCAACGCTTCGCGCCGCTAACGCACTGGGAGGTGTCGCGCCGTGGTCAATTGACGACACTAAGATCGCATCCATCAAACGCGCGACGGCCGACGATGGTAATTCGCCGGTCAAAGTTAAATAGACCGCAGCGCCAAATGAGACGCGCCCCATAAGCTCGGCTATGTCATATCCGCGCACCGCCACTTTGTTTGACTCCACGCGCGTGATGGCGGTATTCCACACCGCGTTTTTGTCCGCTTCACTCATAAGACTGTCTCCTTTTGTTTTCTTGAGAATTTCAACGACCGCATCCGGCAGTTCGCCAAACGCATCGACCACAGTCGCGCCGGCTTCGCGAAGCGCCTTCACTTTGCCGGCGTGCGTGCCGCGTCCGCCTTCGATGATCGCGCCCGCGTGACTGAAGCGCGTGCCTTCGCGCGCAGCCTTGCCGCCGATGTATGCAATCACAGGTTTGGTGACTTTTCGATCGGCGATGAGTTGCGCCAGTTCCTCTTCCTGCGACGACCCGATTTCGCCAAAGATAACGATCGCTTCCGTGAGCGGATCGTCTTCAAACATCAAGGCCGCATCCGGCAAACGAATTCCAATGACGGCGTCGCCACCGATGTGCACGATGGTTGAGATGCGCACGCCCGCTTGCCCAAGATAATAGCCGGTACTCGACGCCATCCCGCCGGAGCGACTGATGACTCCCACGCCCTTCGGCACACCGGGCTTAAACCATTGCCGCGCGCTTTCCGCGCGTCCACCGATCATTCCGACCACCCCCTTGCCCGGGCTTAGCGCGCCGAGAGTGTTCGGTCCTAGGAACATCGCTCCATTTGCTTTCGCGGCCGCCGCGATTTCCATCGCGTCCCACGCCGGAACGCGATCGGGCACGAGCACCGCGAGTTTGATTCCAGCTTCGATCGCGGAAATCGCTGCTTCCTTCACGCCTGCTGCGGGCACAAAAACGACAGAGATATCAATTTCTCCCGACGAATTCACTGCTTCCTGCGGCGTATTGAACACTGGAACTCCCAGCACACTTTGACCGCCCTTGCCCGGCGTCACACCGGCAACGACATTTGTTCCATACTCGCGCATGAGCCGCGTCCGCGCCCGGCCTTCGCGTCCCGTGATGCCTTGCACGAGCACGCGCTTTTTCTCGTCGATCAAAATTGCCATTAACGCGCGCCTCCAATCAGTTTGTCCAATCCCGGAATATCAAGCTCCAAATGGAAGCCTTCGATTCCGGCAAGGTGGCATTCGACGTCGCAGGCGAGCAGTTCGGAATCTTTGGTGGCGAATTCTTCGCTCGGCAACGCTGCTGCGGGCGCGCCTTCACGATCGAACACTAATCCGCCCGAGTGCGTTTCAATTGCGGGACGAATCTTTGGCCAGTGCGCGGTGTCGATCCAAACGCGGCCGTTTTTAACCGGAAGCATCGTGGCCGCGGGATCTTTGACAAATTGTGGCAGGCGCGGCGAGCGTGGTTTCCATTTGGTGCCATGTGCATCAGCGACGAGCTCTGCAAAGCGCGCAGCGATGAACGCTGGCGTGTCACTCTTGCGATAGCCTTCGACCGGCGCGCGCAGCAGCTTGGACATGCGCTGCAAAATGTCCACGGCGCGATCTTCCGTGTTACCGCCCAGACGAATCACCGCCGGAATGTTGAGATCGAGTTCCCAGAACGCTTTGGCTAAGCCATAGGCAGACCAATATTGTTCCTGGCTGGCGACACCGGAGCCGGAACCAAAATAGCCGACCAGATCTGGCTGGGCCAAAATGATTCGCGCCGCGAAATACACTTTCGACGCAGATGGATTGCCGCTGGTGTCGGTGAAATTCGCAATGGTGAATCCCGCGTTGGCGATGGCGTCCATCGACACCATCGAACCGCCGCCGCCCGCCCCATGAAAACCAACCAGACCTTTTGATCCTTTCGGCGCCGTAGTTGCCAACTGCGCGAAATAAAATGTGCCACGATGGTCATTCTGTTCGACGGCGTAAGCGATGCGCTCGAGACCCGTCGGCGGGTGATCGAACTCACGCGCGATTTCAATTCCAAGTTCTGGATGGCGCACGACTGCGTAGTCATCAATCGTGATCCGACAATCGGCGGCGACAAACTCGCCATTTTTCGTCAGCACCAGCGGATTGATTTCCAGTGAGCGCGCTTCGACACTGCGCGCCGCAGCAAATAATTTCCGAATCGATTGGGCGAGTTCTTTGGCATGCGTCTGCGAAAGGCCGCACCCGCTGACGGCTTCGCTCACGGCCGAATCCGCCGGTCCGCGGTTCACGTCGGAGGTAATTCGCCGCGTTGAGGCTGCGCGCTCTTCAATCCCGGTACCGCCGCCGGCAGCGAAAATAATCACCGGCGCACGAGCGGCGTCATCGATAGCGAATGAAAGGAAAAACTCACGACCTATGTCGATTTTCTCTTCCACCAAGACCGTTTCGACTGGAAACTGTCCCATGTTGATCGACAACATTCGCTCGGCCTGAGCGCGCACGTCATCCGGCTTCTTGGCGAAGGCGACTCCACCAATCTCCGCGCGCCCGGTAGTCCAAGCTTGAATTTTGATGACGACTTCGCTGCTTAATTCTTTCGCTACGGCGACTGCATCATTGGCGCTCGAGACGGCACGGCCACGCGGAATCTTGAATCCGTTCGCGGCGAGAATGGCTTTACCCTGATACTCGTGAAGTCGCGCCATTGAGTGCTATTTCCATGAGCGTAGCCAAATTTCAAAGCGGTTTGGGTATCAGGTGGGGCGCAAAGGGTTTCAGCTTCCGTCAACGGAAACCGGGCAGGCGCCCGCTCAAGACCAAGGCGCACTCGATCGCGAGGGTTATCGCGAACATCAAGAACCCCGCGAATCCGTACCCTAGCGCTACCAAAACAATTGGGTGACGCACTGCCCCGTCCCGTTTGGCGATGCGAACTTCGGTGATACAGAACCATGCGAGCGAGATGCCGAATAACATCGTCGAGACGTTGTGTCCTAGCTGTGGTTCCAGAGCGAGACTAAGCATGAAGAGCGCGGACATCGGCGCGTTAAAATAACATTGGAGCGCAAACTCGCGACCAAGTGTGCGCTTTGAGAGCGACTCGCCGCGAAACCATGTGGTGACTGCGGCAAAGCTTAGCGGGAACCCGAGTAGCATGAAGGCGGCCGTTCCGAATTGCTCTTTGGGCTGAGCGCCATAAAACTTGAGGGCCTCTTGATCCTGTCGCATTAACCAGATGATCAAAGAAGTGGGCGCTATGAGCAGCCAGAAAAGAACGGGAGAAAGGTACTTTTCATCGCGCTCCTTCTCTGGAATCTCCTGCGTCTGATCGAAATATCGGGCGAGCTTCACCGGCGTAACGATTGCGCTCCAGAGTGTGCGCGGTAGCAAAATGATCCACAGGGCGATCTCAACGATAAGTTCTTCGAGGCTGCTGATGAGCTTCAGGAGGTCCATAGGTCGATGTTGAGCGTAGCGGAATTTCTGGATAGCGCACGCCCGGACGCGTGCGCCTACCCGGCCGACACCAGGGTTACCCGCCAACGGCCTGATAATGACCAAGGCCACGTTTCCACATGAAGCGCGCCCAGGTCCAGGTGAGCAGGAGCCAGCCAGTTTGGATCGCCAGCGCTTGCACAAGCTCGGCGCCTTTTAATCGGCCGAGAAAAATCGCGACCGGACAAAACAGCTCGTAATAAAACGGCAGCCACTTCATCACGGCTTGGACCGCAGAAGGCATGATGTCGATGGGAAACATCTGCCCGCCGAGGAAATATTCGAACGAATAAACGATGAATACGATGGTGGAGATTTCCAAAATCCAAAACGCCCACATCGCCAGGCTGTAGGTGATAAAGAATTGAATGAACGCCGCCATCAGGATGGAGATAACCGTAAACAGGTAGATCAATAGGTCGGTCGGCAGCGCGATGTAGTCCCGAAAATAAACAAAGATGAGCGCGATCGGCGGCAAAGTGACGAGGCTGTAAACGAGGCGGCCGCTCAGAAAAATGCTGAAGCGATAAGCGAGATAACTCATCGGCTTAGTGAGCAGCGCATTGATTTGGCCCTCGCGAATATCAGCGGCAATTTGCCATTCGTCTTCTGTTGGCACGACCAAATTGCTGACCAGGAGGGTGAGCAAATAATAATAAATCATCGAGCCGTAATCATAGCCGTGAAGGCTGCCGCCGCGCTCCTTGAACACTGCACTCCACAAAAATACCGTGCCGGCCAGCGGAATCAGGCCGAAGAGAGCGCGCAGGAAGTAATTCCAGCGGTACACGAACGTGTTTTGCAGGCCGATGTTAAAGACCGAGACGTACTTTTTGATCCTGCTCCTGCTCATCTTCGTGCTCGCCTGCCAAGCCGTAGCCTTGGCAGGCGAAGGCTGGTGCTCATGCTCGTAATCGTAATCGAAAGATGTTCTCCGCCAAAAAAGCCAAAGCTTTGTAAGAGAAAAGTAGCTACCCACGAAACACGCGAAAGGACACGAAAATTTTCAGAGGCCAGCGTCAGTCGGGGGATAGCAGCAGGGCCTTGCCTGCTTTGAATTGATCGCGCCTTTCTCTCTCGCATTATTCGAGTGTTTCGTGGGCTAAATTTACTAAGGCTCTTCTTTCTGCTGCCGCCGCGTTCACGGCAGGACGCGCGTCAGATCTTTGGCGGCGACAATCTCGCCACTGAAATTTCGGGCCGCGAGTTCGCGGATTTTTTCACTGTCCTCGGGCGGGATGAGGTGTGTCAGCACCAGCTTTTTCACCCCTGCCGCAGCCGCAATCTTGCCGACTTGCTCCGCATCGGTGTGATAACGGCTCAGGCGCTGTGTCACTTTCGTGGTGTCGCCGCGGGTCATCTCAACCGAGCGCGCTTTTGCGAAGTAGCCTGGCATGTAAACCTCGTGAACCAGAATATTGGCCCCGCGCGCGAATTTGACCAGGTTATCGCTGGGCGCGGTGTCGCCCGAAATCACCACGATCTTGCCGCCGGCTTCGAATTTGTAACCGAACGCCGGTTCGACCGGACGATGATCGACACCGAAAGCGGTAATCGTCACGTCATCGTCCTTGTAAACGATTCCTTCGCTCACGATGTGCACCTCGATTTCCGCGCCTTTCACCGGAAGCTCCTCGACTAAATCGCGGCGGATGTGGATGTCTTCGGCGTAAAACTTAAGCAGACCATTCACCATCTCCTGCGTCCCGCGCGGCCCATAAAGTTGCAGCGGCTGCTTGCGGCCCATCACCCAGCTCGTGTTGAACAAATCGGGCAGGCCGCTGGTGTGATCGGAATGAAGATGCGTTAGGAACACCGCCGCGATCTGTGGCATTGGCTGCTGCAGCGCACTCAGCCGCAACACGACTGCGCGTCCGGCGTCCACAATAAAATATCTGCCGTTGACGATGACGGCCGTCGAGGGACCAGCGCGATCTGGATACGGCCGAGGGTAGCCGGTGCCGAGCAGAACCACGTCAATTCTATTTTCTGGTGGTTCTGCCGCGTTGCTGTGCGCCGGCGAGTACAAACCCAGGGCGAGCTGAATGAAAAACGCCGGCACGATCTGCTTCATCGTCGCACTTTATTGGGCTTTTGTGCTAGCTCTACCGCCAGATTGATCGCCGCGATCATGCTGTCCGGGCGTGCGATTCCTTTTCCCGCAATTTCAAACGCCGTGCCGTGATCGGGACTGGTGCGAGGAAAAGGAAGGCCCAGCGTGACGTTCACGCCTTCGTGAAATGCGTGCAGTTTTAGCGGGATCAATCCCTGATCGTGGTACATGCAAAGCACCGCGTCGAATTCGCCTTCAATCATGCGATGGAAAATCGTGTCCGGGGAGCAAGGGCCAGAAAACAGCGATCGGTGATTAGTGATCGGTGATCGGTTTAGTTCGTCCACAGCGGGCGCGATGATTTCGATTTCTTCGCGCCCGAGTTTGCCCGACTCGCCGGCGTGCGGATTTAACCCGGCAACGGCAATGCGCGGCGGGCGCTTGCTCCGGGAATGCAAAAACTCCGCGAGCAACAGACCGACGCGAACGATCTCCGATTGCTTCAGTGCCCGCGCAACTTTGCCCACGGGAATGTGCGCGGTGACGAGCGCGACCGTGATTTTTCCCCCGGTCAGACACATTGCGAAATTTTTGACGCCGCTCCGTTCAGCAAAAAATTCTGTTTGCCCGGGAAACCTGAAGCCGACTTCGTACATCCGGGCTTTGTGAACCGGGCCGGTTACAATTGCATCGAGCTCGCCTCGCCGCGCGAGTGTAACTGCTTCTTCGAGCGCGGCCGCAGCGGCCCGCGCAGTCGCCCGGGTGGGATGTCCCGGCGTGCAATCAGGATATTTTCCGATGATTTTGTATTCGGCTGCGCGCGCAAGGCGATCAGACTTTAGAGCACGCTCGACAATCTCCGGCCCGATCCCGGCGCAATCGCCCAGCGTGATGCCAACGCGCGGCTTGGTCGTGCTCGCCAGCCTCGCCGTAGCTTTACGCGTAGGTCGGGTGCTCATGCTCGTGATCGTAATCGAATTTGCTCAATCGAGCACGAGCGGGATTACGAGCAGGAGCAGGGGACAGAAAAACGCCCAACGCTCAACGTCCAACGCTAAATCAAAACGTCTTGATGTAGGCTTTTTCGCGCAGGCTGGCGATCCAGCGCTCCTGAATTTGCTGCGCTTCCTCTTGGATCAGTTTTTTCTCGATATCAGCCCGCGCCTCCGCGATTGATTTCGTCGTGCCGCCCTGTTTGTCTTCAACTTTGAGGATATAATAATTCCCGGCGTAATCGATGATGTTACTGATTCTGCCGACTGGCATGTTGAAGGCGATCTTTTCCAGTGGGCCAGCCAGAGTGTTGGGTTCGATCCAGCCCCAGTCGCCGCCATTGTCCCGAGTGCTGTCCTCAGAATAAATCTGCGCCATCCGATCAAACTCTGCGCCGCTGGCCAGTCGGCCGAGCACTTCTTCGGCCAGCGCCTTTTGAGCCGGGGCAGTCGCGGTATCTTTTTGGCCGGGAATCATGATCATGCGCAACTTGATCTGCTGCTTGCTGGTGAATTCGTCGCGATGCTTCCTGTAGTAATCTTCTACTTTCGTGGGTGAAATAATGTTTTTCGTCTTGACGTTATGGCTGCGCATCGCCTGGACGATCATGCTTTCCATCTCCTTTTGCCTGAACTCGCCCAAAGTGTAATTCTGCGCCTCGAGCGTCTTGATAAAGGTAGTACGGTCGTTGCCAAAATTCTCCCGGATGATCTCATGCATCCGCTGATCCACGAAGTGATCTGGAATTTCGTACTTCTCTTTTTTGAACGCCTGAATGACAAGCTGCCGGTCGATCAGGTCTTTCAGCGCCAGGTCCCGCGTTGCTTTCAATTGTTTTTCTAACTCCTGGCCGGTGAATTGCGATCGCAGCTGCTTTTCTCGTGGCGCGGATAGAGTGCGCACTTGTGATATTGTGATCACATCGCCATTCACGATCGCTGCGATGCCGTCCACTACCAGCGGTTCCTCTGCAAACGCAGGGCAACAAATGGGCAATAGTAGAAGCCCGCAGACCGCCAGCAAAACAACTGCAGATGGACGCACGAAGTCTCTCATAGTTTCTTAATCAGCTCCAGGATTTCCCCGAGGTGCTGCTCGATTTCCGCTGCAACTAAACGAGGGAATTTGCCCGCGACAAGTATAAAATCCCCGTGCCGCGTCAGCATCAGTTTGCGGTCGCGCACTTCCACCCGGGTCGCCCCTGATCTTGCCGCGGCCAGCTTGATTTCGATGAGAGCAAACAAATTGTCAACTGCCGATGGGAAAGGGCCAAAGCGATCACGCCAATCGCGCCACAGACGTTCCAATTGCTCGTGCGAAGTAATTTCCGCAATATCGCGGTACGCTCGGATCCGCAGTGCAGAGTCGCTGACATAGGTGACCGGAATGAAGGCTGGGATGCGCTCGGGGGCGAGCGCTTCGGCGGACTGGATACCGCCGCTCCTTGTTGATGCTGGCGCAACAAATTCCGCTTCATTGGTGACAACAAAATCGAGTCGTAAATCGACATCCAGCCGGAGCGGCGGCTTTTCGCCTTTGAGTTGCGCCACCGCCTGCTTGAGCAGCTGGCAATACAAATCGAAACCAACGGTTACGATGTGGCCGCTCTGGGCTGTGCCCAGAATACTGCCGGCACCGCGAATCTCCAAGTCGCGCATGGCAACGCGAAAACCCGCGCCTAGCGAGCTGTACTGTTTGATGGCGCTGATTCTTTTGCGCGCGGCGCCGATTGTCATCATTTCGCGCGGAAGAAGCAGATAGGCGTAAGCCTTGTGCTCGGCTCGGCCGACGCGTCCGCGCAGTTGATACAAGTCGGCGAGACCAAACTGATCTGCCCGATCGATGATGATGGTGTTTGCATTCGGAATATCGAGACCGCTTTCAATGATCGTGGTGCAAACGAGCACATCGGTTTTCCCAGCGATGAATCGTGCCATGACAGCTTCCAGTTCATCCGCGTCCATCTGACCATGCCCGATCTCAATTCTGGCCTGCGGGCAAAGGTGGACGATTCGATCACGCGCTCGCTCGATAGTTGCGATGCGATTGTGCAGGAAAAAGACCTGCCCTTGCCGCTCCAGTTCGCGGTCAATCGCAGCGCGAATGATTCGCTCATCGTAAGCCGATACGATTGTCTCTACCGGCAAACGGTTGAGCGGCGGGGTCTCAATCGTGGACATGTCTTTTACGCCTATGAGTGAGAGATAGAGAGTGCGAGGAATCGGCGTGGCTGAAAGTGTTAGCACATCGACTAGCTTGAACAGCTCTTTGAATTTCTCCTTGTGCAGAACTCCAAACCGCTGTTCTTCATCGATTACCACCAGGCCGAGATCCTTGAATACGACATCGCCGGAGATGAGCCGGTGAGTGCCAATGATGATGTCGATGCCGCCCTCGCGCAGCAGTTTTAGCACTTTCTTCTGTTCGGACTGTGAACGAAAGCGGCTCAGCATTTCGATGCGCACCGGATAATCGAGCATGCGTTGCCGGAAGACCTCGAAATGTTGTTGAGCGAGGACCGTGGTCGGCGCGAGCACGGCGACTTGCTTGCCGTCCATCACCGCTTTGAATGCGGCGCGAACTGCGACTTCGGTTTTGCCGAAACCCACATCGCCACAGATGAGACGGTCCATCGGACGCGGACGCTCCATGTCGATTTTCGTATCAATGATCGCCTTCATTTGGTCCGGCGTTTCGCGGAACGGAAAGGAATGTTCGAATTCTGCCTGCCATTTTTTGTCTGGGGCGACCGCGTGACCTGGGTGCATTTGCCGCTCCGCCTGGATGGCAAGCATTTTGCCGGCGTAATCAAAAATGGAAGCTGCGGCTTTTATTTTTGCGCGGGCCCATTTCCCATCGCCGAGCGAGCTTAGCGGCGGTGATTTTTTTCCTGCACCAACATATCGGGAAACGAGGTACGCCTGTTCAAGCGGGACGTACAGCTTCGCTTCATCGGCGAACTCAAGGGCGAGAACTTCCTGCGTGCCGTCTGGAGTGGCAGCCGTGGGAGCTCCATCGAGTGGTTTTGGGAGGCGAAGCAGCCCCAGGAATCGTCCAATGCCGTGCTCGAGATGCACGACCAAATCGCCTTCGTTCAACTCGCTGAAATCGATTTGCGCACGATGGCGTTCCGCCCGACGCAAACGCCGGCGTGCGTGGACTGCGAATCGTCCAAATAACTCGGCAGCCGATAGGACGACAAGATTGGCTTCAGGAAAACAAAAGCCGCGCGCGAGTGTTCCTTCGACAAAATCGACGCCCTCAGTGACGCCCGCCATGATTTCGCGGAAGCGCTCAATCTCGCCCTCGGTTTGAAAATAAATGACGATTCTCGCGTTGTTCGCGCGCCATTCTTTTAAGCGTTCGACAAACTGCGTGCGTTTTGCCTCGGCGAGGACGAGGTCACCGGCCGCAAACTCGCCGATATCGCAATCGTGAAACGTGCCCCCGAAATCTTCCTGACCCATTTCAATCCAGCCTTCACTGATCTGGACGTGTGCGTTCGAAGTTGCTTCCGGTTCGATTTCGATCTTGAGATGATTCGGAGCGAGGTAATCGCGGACGAAACCGCTTTGGTCATCCGCCGTTCCAAACAGAAGATCGACAGAGCTTAAATCGCGCACTGAAGTTTGAGTATCGATATCGAACTCGCGCAGTGATTCGATCTGGTCGCCGAAGAATTCCAGTCGGAACGGCAATGGCGCCTGCCACGAGTAGAGATCAACAATGCCGCCACGGATGGCGAATTGTCCCCGAGTAGTGACTTGCGCGACACGCTCATAACCGCTGCCCACGAATTGTTCGAGAAGGTCTTCCATCTTTGCGTTTGCTCCGCGCCGGAGTTGGATGACGGCAGATTGGAGCGTGCCGCGCTTTGGCGCAGGTTGATCAAGACTTGCGCGCGTCGCGACGATGATGCGCGGCCCGCTGTCGCGCTCCATTTGCATCAACAATGCCAGCCGTTCCGCCGCGATTTCCGGGTCGGGCAAAACATTTTCGACTGCCGCATGCTCAGCTTCGGGCAGGAAAAGCGCATCTGGCTGCCAGTTGATTACGCTTTCGTAAAGCAACTCTTGAGAATGAACACTGGGACAGAGCACCCAGATGGTGGAATCGACATCTTGTCGATCATCGGCTGGAAGCCGATGCCACGAGCTCGCGATTACGGCGGCCAGAAATGCCTGAGCCGGCTCAATAACGTGTGAAAATCGTACCGGCCATCGCGCCTCTTGTATCGCGCCAAGTTTGCGCGCGATCGGTTCGCTCGTCGCGACACGTTCCAGAAGCTCTGTGCGAATCGATTTTTCCACTAAAGAGCTTACGCCAAATTTTTCCAGAGTTGTAGCCGCGTCTCTGAGAGACGCGCGGCGCGCGTGCTGCAAAGAAGCTCCGCGTCGGCCGGGATCACCGATCCCGGCTACAACGCGCGGCCGATGGCGGCGGCGACGGCGCGAAGGCGCGGGATGAGCTCGGCAAAAATTTCCGGCGTGAGCGCCTGGTTGCCGTCGCTTTTGGCCAGCTCCGGGGAATCGTGCACCTCGATCATCAGCGCGTCCGCCCCGGCGGCGACTGCGGCGAGAGACATCTGCGGCACAAACTCACGCAGGCCGAGCGCATGCGTCGGATCGACAATCACCGGCAAATGCGTTTTAGACTTTAAGATTGGAACAGCGCTAAGATCGAGCGTATAGCGGGCGGCGGTCTCGAAAGTACGAATGCCGCGCTCACAGAGAACCACATTTGAGTTGCCCTCGTTGAGAACATATTCGGCGCTCATCATCAAATCGTAAATTGTGGCGCTGAATCCGCGCTTGAGCAGGACGGGCAATCTGCTGCGGCCGACTTCTTTGAGGAGAGAAAAATTGTGCATGTTGCGTGTGCCGACCTGCAGGCAATCTGCGTATTTTTCGATCATGGAGAGATCGCGCGGGTCCATGACTTCAGTGACCACAGGCAGGCCCGTTTTCGCGCGCGCTTCCGCGAGGAAGCGAAGTCCGTCTTCGCGTAATCCCTGAAAACTGTACGGCGAAGTGCGCGGCTTAAACGCTCCGCCGCGCAAAATTTTTGCGCCCGATTCTTTCACGATCGTCGCGATCGACTGAATTTGTTCCCTGCTTTCGACCGAGCACGGGCCGCAAATGAGCACAACATCCTCATGTTCGCCCAGGCGCACGTTGCCGATTGCGACTGAAGAGGACCCGCGCGAATCGCGCGCGGCAAGTTTGTACGGCTTCAACACGGGCACAATCGCTTCCACGCCCGCCATCGCGGCGATGGGCTTTTCGCGAAGGAGCGCCTCCGGCCCGATGACGCCGATGATCACGCGCGATGCGCCGCGGCTAAGTTGTGCTTCCAAGCCAAACTCGCGCACGCGGGTGACGATCCGCTGGATCTGTTCCTCGGTGGCGTTCGGTTGTGTGATGACAATCATGTTTCTTCCAGCGGGATCATCAGAATGCCGCCGCCGGGAGTTTTCTGCAAGCCTAGATACTGGGCCTGCCGAATGAGCTAATTGGTTATCGTTACCGGCGTTCCGACCGAGACTGACCTAAAGAAATTTTCAGCCATGAATTCGGGCATGCGAATACATCCGTGCGACGCCGGATACCCTGGCAAATAGCCGGCGTGCATGCCTGTCCCCGACACGATCCGCATGAAGTACGGCATCGGCGTGCCTCTGAAGTGAGCGCCCGGTGGTTTCGGGTCTTTTTTAACGTCAACGTTGGGGACGACTACATTCCCTGCGGAATCGACATAGTCTCCGAACAAGCTGGAGACGTGCTCTTTGTCCTTTTGAATAATTTTAAAATGGCCAAGCGGAGTGTTCAGTCCCTCGCGACCGGTCGAGAGTTGTGAAACGCCGACGAGCACGCCGCCCTTGTAAAAATATGCGCGTTGTTCGCCGAGGCTGATCTTCACAGACGGGCTTCCGCCAGCGTTGTCTCCGTCCCAATACGAGACAGTGTCGCGCGGCGCACCAGCGGCTGCCCCGCCGTAAGTACCGCCCCCCAGATACTGCGTTCTGGCAGAAAAGCGCGGGTCCTCACCGCAACCAGTGACTAGAATGAGACCAACACAGAAAACTGTCTGCAACAACCCAAGGGATAATCGATCCATAGACTTTCGACGGCGTTCTTAATGCGCAAGCCGCGCAAAAAGTCAAGCGAGCACAAAACGGCGCCACAACATTTCCATCGGCTACGGACATCAGTTAAAATAGCGTTATGGCTCAAGTAACAATCGAGACAATCAAAAACGGCCCTTACATCGTTACGGGCGAAGTGGAACTAATCGACGCCGACGGGAATAAATTTCCAGTGGAGAAGCGCATGGCGCTCTGCCGTTGCGGCGCGTCAACCGAGAAACCTTTTTGCGACGGCACGCATTCCAAAATCGGCTTCAAAGCCGCGGAGAAAGCGGTGCCGGAATCGAAAGAATAACGTTTGCCATTCCGAGCGAAGTCGCTTGCCGCGCCGTAGCTTTATGCGAAGGCTGGGAGGAATCTCTCGAATGAAATTTCGAATTGAGCTTGTAATCGCGTTCACACTTTTCAGCGCAGCGGTTCGCGCAGAAAAAATTTCGCTCGTCGGCGCAACGGTAATTAATCCGGCCGACGGCAAAGTGTTGCCGAATGCGACCGTCGTTATCAACGGGAACAAGATCGAGCGCGTCGCGATGGGGAAACAGGATTCCATCGCGCTCGGGAAACAGGTCGATTGCGCAGGCAAATTCATTTTGCCCGGCTACATCGACACGCACGTTCACTTCTTTCAATCGGCAGATTTATTTACGCGACCCGATGGCGCCGATTTGAACAGTGTTCGACCGTACAAAGACGAGGTCGGGTGGATCAAGTCGCATCTCGACGATGTTTTCGCGCGCTACATTCGTTGCGGCATCACGAGCGTGGTCGATGTGGGTGGGCCGATGTGGAATTTCGAAGTCCGCAAAAAGGCGAACGCGACAGAGAAAGCACCGCGTGTTGCCATCGCAGGCCCGTTAATCTCCAGCGTCTCGCGCGAAAAGCTTGATCTGGGCGATCCGCCAATTGTGAAGATCGACACTCCCGAGCAAGCGCGCGAGTTCGTTCGCAAACTTGCCGAGCAAAAACCCGATCTGGTGAAGGTCTGGTACATCGTGGACAAAGAGCATCCGGTCGATTCGTTTCGGCCTATCGTGCGTGCGACGACTGAAGAAAGTCACGCGCACAAAATTCGCGTCGCGGTGCACGCGACCGAATTGGAAACCGCGCGCGCGGCGGTGGAAGAAGGCGCGGATGTTCTCGTCCATAGCGTGACCGATAAACCCGTGGACGAGCCCTTCGTGAAGCTCTTGAAAGATCGTCACGTAATTTTGTGTCCGACGCTGGTAGTGTTTGAACGCTACGGCCGGACATTTTCGCACCAGTTGAATCTGAGGCCTGAAGAAAAGGCGTGGGGTAATCCCGAAGTGATCGCGTCGCTCGACGTCACGAAGATTCCGCAGGACAAATTGCCACAGCGAATCAAGGACGCGCTGGCCGATCCGAAAGCTGCTTTGGATCGCATCAATAAGACGTATGAAGTTGCGCTCCCGAATTTGAAGGAGCTGGAGAATGCCGGTGTCACGATTGCTGCGGGAACAGATGCGGGAAACATCGGCACGATTCATGGGCCAGCATTGTTCCGGGAATTCCAGTTAATGAAAGAAGCGGGATTGACGCCGATGCAAATCCTGCAATGTGCCACCGCGAACGCGGCCAGACTTTTCGGCGGTGAGACCGGCGCGCATGTCGGCAAGATTGAAAATGGCTATTTCGCCGATTTGGTGATTCTCAATTCCAGTCCGCTGGATGACATCGCGCACACGTCCGACATCGCTACCGTAATCAAGAACGGGATGGTTTATCCGGCTGATTCCATCCTGCAGTGAGGCCAGAGCTCTGACGCTCGCGCTTTCAGCACGACGTAAAATCTCTTGCTCGCTCGTGAGAGCAGTCTGAAATTTTCTTCCTATGGCTACTTACCCGACGCAGTACGCGCATCCAGAAGCACTGGTGGAGACGGATTGGCTGGAGAAACATCTCAAGGACGAGGGAATCCGGATCGTCGAGTCGAACGAGGATATCTTGCTTTACGACACCGGGCACATTCCCGGCGCGGTGCATATTGACTGGCGAGCCGATCTGCAAGATCCAGTGATCCGCGATTATGTTTCGCCGGAAAAATTTGCGCGGCTGTGCAGCCGGCACGGAATAACGCCGGAGACCACTTGTATTTTTTACGGCGACAAGGCGAACTGGTGGGCGTGCTACGCGCTCTGGGCGTTTCGGTTGTTTGGGCACGATAAAGTGAAAATCCTCAATGGCGGCCGTGACAAATGGAAAGCAGATGGCCGCGGCATGACGCGCGAAGTTCCGGAATATCAGACAACAGATTATCCGGTGCCGAAGAAACGGTTCGACAAAGAGATTCGCGCGTTTTTCGATGAAGCGCTGGAGCAAAGCAAAAGCGGTAAACCACTGGTCGATGTGCGCTCGCCAGGCGAATACAGGGGCGAGATCACGCACATGCCGGAGTATCCGCAGGAAGGTGTGCTGCGCGGCGGCCATATTCCCGGGGCAAGGAGCATGCCGTGGAAGACCGCCACTAATGACGACAGCACGTTCAAGCCGGCCTCGGAACTGGCGAAAATTTATTTCGATCAATGCGGAGTCGGGCCCGATAAAGACACAATCGTCTATTGCAGAATTGGCGAGCGTTCCAGTCACACTTGGTTTGTGCTGACATATCTGCTGGGACTCGATAATGTCCGGAACTACGACGGCTCGTGGACCGAATGGGGCAACAAAGTCGGCGCGCCCATTGAAAAGAGCGCGTAAGCGTGTTCAGACGCGTCCCGCTTTTACCAGCAGCTCCTGGATTAGCCGCATTCGCCTTTGTTCTTTACGGCTGGAACTGAGCTGCGCAATCGAGCGCTGCATTCGCCGCGTCCAATTCAAATTTGCCTTTGTCCCCGGGACGTTGAAACGGTATGTGCGCGCCAGCAGATCACTGATCATGACGATGGCAATCCAGGAATTGGTTTTGAAAAGCGCTTCCATAATTACGGGATAAAAGTCTTCTTCAAAATCGAGACCGTAGATCTTTGAATTCAGCCCGGCCTGCCCGCCGTAGCCTTGGCGCAGGCGGGCGAACAGTGCAATCTTCTCCATCGTGGCTCGCGCTTGCTCGGCGTTTGGGGCTGGGTGCCCGAGAGCATCGTCCCATAAGGCGCGAATCGGTTGGTGATCGTGGGTCGCGTAAGTCGCGACGGAAAGCCGTTCATATGCCTCTCCGGGAATGATCATCCCATTGTGTGATTCCCATTGCGGAATTTTAAATCCGGCAATCCCGAGCGACCGTAAGTTGGGCCGCACATACTCGGGAACAACGCCCAGATCTTCGCCGATCACGCGCGCGGCGCCCGCTTCTTCCAGAACCACGCGTAGGTATTCTTCGCCCTCTCGTTTATTTAATTCGCGGTTTTCGGGAGTGTTGTCGTCTCGGGGAACGAAATGCGGCGCGCGGCCTCCGGTTCGTTGCAGCATTTGGTGCCAATCGAGCGGAAGGAATTCCTTGTTCCTTCGTGGCTGCCATGGGAAGGCATAGATGCGATAAAATCCCTGGATGTGATCGATCCGACAAAGGTGAAAGATGCGCCGGACAGCGCGCACGCGCTCGCGCCACCATTGAAAGTTGTTTGTGCGCATCTTCTCCCACCGATAGAGCGGAATACCCCAGTTCTGGCCCCATCTTTGCGTGAACGCATCGTCTTTGAAGTAAGGTTCGGCAGGCGCGCCACCGAACCAGTCGAGCATGAATTCATTCGGGTGCGCGAAAACGTCGGCGCTGCAATAACTAACGCCGAAGGGAATATCGCCCATTAGCGCCACGCCGCTTTCTTCGGCGTACGATTTGATCGTCCACCATTGCTGATGGGCGATCCACTGCACGTAACAGAAAAAACTTTGCCGCCTCGTCAGCGCTGCTCGTCGATCGTGCGGCAGATCGTTCAGCCATCCGCGTGCTTTTTCGATTGTCTGATGTTGTGGCTGCCATCGATTCCATGCGGCGCTGTCGTCATTCGCCTCCATCAGAACTTGGAAAAGTGCGTAGTCGGAGAGCCACGCCGATTGTTGTTCGCAGAATGCTCGGAATTCCGATCGCCGTTCTGCGCTGGCGTGAGTAGAGAAATTCGCAAATGCTTTCTCCAGCAAGCGCCACTTTAATCCTTTGACGTGTCGGTACTTTACCGCGCCGCGACGCAGACTCGTAACATCAACTTCAGCGAGTGAAGCATCAAAATCCTCGCGCGTTAAATCGTGCGGTGAGTTGGGCGCAAGATGCAGCGTTGTTGGCTCGATCGCCATGGCGCTGATGGCGTTGTACGGACTGTTGTCGGAGCCGATCTCGTTGATGGGCAGGAGCTGAACAAGCTTGAATCCGATTCCCGCTGCCCAATCGATGAACTCCCGCAACGCGCCGGTGTCGCCGATTCCCAAATCATCCTCACCGCGTAATGCAAACAGCGGCGCCAGGATTCCAGCGATTTTTTTCTCCGGTGAGAGAGTCATGAAGAAAATGACGAATGGCGAATGACGAAGCCCGAAAGAATGACGAAGCACGAATGACAAACGAATCCGCGAGCAGCCTTCGTCATTCGATCATTTGGGCTTCCTCCGTCATTCGTCATTTGGGCTTTGTCATTTTCTCCTTACTTGCCAGTCTTCGACGAGCTCGTTTGGAATTTCCTGTAGAAAACGCGAAGGCCGCTGGAACACGTCGCCGTAACCTCCGGCCAAGCGCGTTTGCGGATAAGTAAGGTAAAGCTCGTCGCGCGCACGCGTGATGGCCACATAGAACAAACGCCGTTCTTCCTCCAGCACGTCACGCGTGTTGAGGGAGCGACTGCTTGGGAACATCCCGTCGGTCAACCAGATCACGAAAACCGTGTGAAACTCGAGGCCTTTCGCCTGGTGCACGGTGGACAGATTGACCGCCTCCTTGTTGCTCCCCTGAACTGGCGTGGCCTCCGCATCGACGTTGCTGATCAGTGCCAACTGGGAAAGAAATTCGTGCACGTCCTTGAATTGACGAGCGAACACTGCGAGTTGGTCGAGGTCTTCTCGGCGCAGTTCGTAGTTTGTGAAGTTCACTTTGGCGTAATCATCGTAAATCGCCTCTACGATCGATGTGATCATTCCCGAGGGCGGATTAGGTTGCCCGCCGGGTGCGATCTCATCGAGGGTATGCGCCAGCTGCGTCCACAGTTTCTTTGATTTGGCGGGAACGTGCATCGCTTCGAGAGGTTGCCCAAAGTTGTAGCCGGGGGCGCTGACCCCGGAAGGCGCTTGTTCGGTGCGGCGGTCAACGCCCGCGGCTAAAACCGCGTTTTCCCAACTGCGCCAAAGATTCTCCGCGGTGCGGTTGCCAATGCCGGGAAGCAATTTCACCATCCGGTTAAAGGCGACTTCATCGCGCGGATTTGCCACGAAACGGATAAATGAAGTCACGTCTTTGATGTGCACCTGCTCGAAAAATCGAATGCCGCTGGTGATTTGATAAGGGATGCCGCGGCGGGAAAGCTCCAATTGCAATTCGACCGCGTGATAATGCGCGCGGTAAAGCACGGCGATGTCGTTGAGATCGACATTTTCATCGCGCAATTCGAGAATCCGCTGCGCCACAAACTGCGCTTGCTCTGCGCCATCGTTCAGCGCCACTAAAGCCGGTTTTAGCACTTTTGATTCGCGCGTTGCGCTTAAATGTTTGTGGAATTGTTGAAGGTTTGCGGCAATCGCTGCGTTCGCCACCTCCAGAATTTCCGGCACGCTGCGGTAATTCATTTCGATTTTGAACACCTGCGCATCCGGATAACGCTTGGGGAATTCGAGAATATTTTGGAAGTTTGCGCCGCGCCAGGAGTAGATCGACTGCGCGTCGTCTCCCACCACCATCACATTGCGATGGTCACGGGCGAGCAGATCCACCAGATCAGCCTGAATTTTGTTCGTGTCCTGGTATTCATCCACGAGAATGAACTGAAACTGCCGCCGATAAACTTGCGCGATTCGCTCGTGCTGCTGAAACATCGACAATGTCTTTTGAAGCAGGTCGTCGAAATCCATTGAGTTCGTCGCCTTCTTCTTTTTTTCGTATCGCTCGTGAACATCTCGAATCTTATCGAGTAGTGGTAGGAAATAAGGAAACTTCTCCGCGAGCAATTCCTCCAGCGGCTTCTCGGTGTTGACCACGAAACTGAAGATTTCCGCGAGCACGTCGCCTTTCGGGAAGCGGATTTCCTTCGGATCAATGCCCGCACCGGCCACGACCGTGTCGATCAAATCCTTTTGATCTTCGCGGTCCATAATGGTGAATCCGCTCGAGTAACCGAGCGCGCTGCCGTGCCTGCGCAAAATCCGGTTTCCTACCGAATGAAATGTTCCGCCCCAAAGTCCGCTCGCATCGACCGGCAATAAATTCGCGACGCGGGCGAGCATTTCCCGCGCAGCTTTGTTCGTGAATGTGAGAAGCAGAATGTTTCGCGGATCGATCCCGTTTTCGAGCAAGTAAGCTACCCGATAAGTCAGGGTGCGCGTTTTTCCCGAGCCTGCGCCAGCAATCACAAGGATTGGCCCGGGCGGAGCGGTTACCGCCGCGAGCTGTTGTTCGTTCAGCTCCGCTGCGTAATCGACATGGATTGCCGTCGATCTTGGCGCGCGTTGCAGCGTGTATTGACGGGACATAGTTCCTGTCCGGTCCGCCCGCGCGGGCCGTGTTATGAAACCGCTTCCAAGGGCGTCGCTTCTGCCACCGGATCAACCCATTTGCCATGCTCGCGGATCAAGTCTTTCAGTCGATCGACCGCTTCCGCTTCGGGGATATTAAATTTCACCGCTGTTTTGCCGACGTAGAGATTCACTTTGCCCGGTGCGCCGCCAACGTATCCAAAATCGGCATCCGCCATTTCACCCGGGCCGTTCACAATGCAGCCCATGATGGCAATCTTTACTCCTTTGAGATGCAACGTCGCCGCTTTGATCTTGGCTGTTGTGGTTTGTAAATTGAATAGCGTCCGGCCGCAGGAAGGGCAGGCGACATAATCAGTTTTGAAAATCCGCGAGCCAGCGGCCTGCAAAATGTTGTAACTCAAACGTAGCGCTTGTCCGGGTGCCTCCTCAACCTGCACCAAGATCGCATCGCCGATTCCATCGCACACGAGCGAGCCGATGTTCGTGGATGCCGTGAGGAGCGTCTCGAGAAAATCTGTAGGGCGTTTGATTTGCTCGCTCCCGCGATCTTCACCCTTCGGGCTTCCCGTCTGTGTCGCTCGCGTCCCAGCGGCTCCGCTCTGTGAAACGCCGGCGTTTGATACAGACGCCCTACAATGCAAGACATCCTTCAACAGAATCGGATGCCGCGCCTGCAATCGCGCTACCAAAAGCCGGAACGCTGGAATCGCCGCAAGATCAACATCGTCTCTTATCGTCACAAATTGCGCGGTTCGCTCCGCGTTGATTTTCGTAATCGCATCTTCATCGCGCGGATCGACCTCGATCACGTTCGCATTCTCATAGACGATTTCCGGCTTGTAGTCTCCCATTCTGTCGATCTTGTGCGCGATCTTGTCGAAATTTGCCTGCCTGACGACTACCCGAATCAATTCTGCGCCGCCGAGCTTCAGGCCATCGCGTTCAATCATCTCCGTGGTCCGCCGCTGATACGAAAATGGATCAAATGAAAGTTGGATGTTGGGCGTCGGACGTTGGGCGTTGGATGTTTTCCTGATGTTCTCGATTAGCGCTTTCGCCACGGGAATTTCAAGAGGACTATCTTCAGTGAGCGAAACGCGGATGGTATCGCCAATGCCATCCGCGAGCAGTGAGCCAATCCCGATTGCGCTTTTGATCCGTGCGTCCTCGCCTTCACCAGCCTCTGTCACGCCCAGGTGCAGTGGGTAATTCCAGTCCCGACCAAGTTCATTTAATCGCGCGACGAGTAATCGATACGCGGCGATCATGATTTTCGGGTTGCTCGCTTTCATCGAGAACACGAAATCGTGATAGTCTAGGTCGCGTGCGATCCGCGCGAACTCGAGCGCGCTTTCAACCATCCCCAGAGGCGTGTCGCCGTAGCGATTCAGGATGCGGTCAGAGAGCGAGCCGTGGTTTGTCCCGATGCGCATGGCGATCCCACGCGTCTTGCAAAGATCGACCAGCGGCGAAAACCGCTCGCGAATACGCGCCAGCTCGGCTGCGTACTGCTCATCGGTGTATTCGCGGATGACGAACTTTTTCGAATCCGCGTAGTTGCCCGGGTTAATCCGCACTTTGTCCACCCATTTCGCAGCTTCCATTGCTGCGTCAGGCTTAAAATGGATATCCGCGACTATCGGCACGTTGCAGCCGCGTTCCGGCAGAAGCTTCACGATGTGCTCGAGGTTGCGCGCGTCCTTTACCGTGGGCGCAGTGATCCGGACAATCTCACAGCCGGCGTCGGCCAACTCGATCGTCTGTTGGATCGACGCCTCCGTGTCCATCGTGTCACAGGTAATCATCGATTGGACACGGATGGGATTGTCCCCGCCGATTCCGACGTTCCCCACCTTCACCTCGCGCGTGGCGCGGCGATGATAGCGAAGAGGATCAATGCAATAGTTCACGAGAATTCGAATGTACGAAGACTCGACCACTCTCGCAACGAGCGCAGTCTACGGCGTCTGACTATTCTTTGAGGACGACTGCGATTCGAGTTGATCGAGCTTTTTGCGGACAAACGGCAAGTCCTGCACATCAAAGAACGTGATGTAGAGCATGTAACCGATGATCACCGCGGCGCAGCTGGTCTGCACGACCTCCAGCACGCGCATGTTCACCGGTTTGCGGCGCACCGATTCGATGAGCGCCAGCACAATGTGCCCGCCATCGAGCACTGGAATCGGCAGCATGTTCAAAATCGCGAGGTTCACATTTAGAATGACGCTGAACCACAACGCGAGTTGCCAGCCGCGTTCGCTTTGGAAAAGCAGATAGTAAATGCGCCCGATCCCGACTGGGCCGCTTAAATGCTGCAACTTCACGTCCGATTTCGGCGAGGCAACCGCACCAATGGTCTTTAAGGTGCTGGTCACGCTGTTGTAAACCTGTTCGATTGGATTGGGATGCTGGATCGACACTTTCCCGGTCGTGTCCCATTGAATTCCAATGCGTGGTTTCATTTCGCCGGCCGTGCGCAGAAGCGTCGGTTTCACGGGAACATCAAACCTGGCACCGGCTCGCTCAACATGGAGAGCAAGCTCGTCGTTGGGATGTTTGCTGATATATTCCAACAAGGCGATCGGATTGTAGATCGGTGTCTGATTGAATCCCCGAATGACGTCCCCTGAACGCAGACCAGCCGCCGCCGCCGGGGTGTTCGATTCTACTTTGTCGATGATCGCTGTCTCCGCCGGATAGACGAGCAGCTGGCGCACACTTTTCCTGCGCCATCCGCTGGTCTCCGCTTTGTAAGGCTCCACCCAAACCGTTTGCACCTTGCCGTCTCGCTGGAATTTCACCGCGATTTTGTCGCCTTCGCTTCGCACCACATCCCAGGCCACGCTGTCGTTCATCCCGAGAAAGCGCCTCACCGGTTTGCCGTCCACTGACAGGATTTTGTCGCCGGGTTGCAAGCCAGCCTTTTGCGCCGGCGAATCGGGCGCAACGTAACCGATCACAGTTGTTGAATCGGCTTCGCTCACCGGATGACCGACCGCCCACACAATGGCGGCGAAACAAAGCGCCAGCAGCAGACTGAATAACGGACCGGCGACGGCTACGATGATTTTGTCGAGCGCAGAAATTTTCGGCAGCTTCGCCCGGTCCAAATCGGCTTTTCCCTCGATGATGTCCATCGGCGCGAGTTGGGGCAGGGCGACGAAGCCTCCAAACGGCAGCGATCCGAGGGAATATTGGACGCCGTTGATTTTCTTTTTCCAGAGCGGTTTGCCGAACCAGACGCCGAATTTTTCTATGTAAAGCCCTCGCCAACGCGCCGCCAGAAAATGCCCCAGTTCGTGCACCACAATGAGCAGGTTAAAAAGGATGAGGACCTCCAGCAGAATGAAGATGACGCGGGCGATGTGAAGTAGCATGGTTGGTGATCAGTGATCGGTGAACAGTGATCAGTTGGACGCGTTCGCGGCTTCAACCGTTCAACGCTTAAACGCTTCAACGCATTCCCTCGCTTGAGCCCGCGCCCACTGATCGGCTTCCAATATCGCATCGAGATCAGGGTGCGCAACGGGCGTGTGCCGGTCCATGACTTCCTCAACAATCCGCCAAATGTTCGGAAAACGGACTTGTCGATCCAGGAAGGCTGCGACCGCGATCTCGTTCGCGGCATTCATCGCAACGGGTAATGTGCCGCCTGTCTCGCCCGCTCGCCGGGCCAGATTCAACGCGGGGAAATCGTCGTAGCGCGGAGTGAAAAATTCCAACTTCGATAATTTCGAAAAATCGAGCGGGGGCAAAGTGTTCGGGACGCGATCTGGCCAGGTCACCGCATATTGAATCGGGAAACGCATGTTTGAATAACTCAATTGCGCCAGCGTCGAGCCGTCTGCGAACTCGACCATTGAATGGACAATGCTCTGCGGATGGATGACGACCTCAACGCGCTTCATCTCGACGCCAAAAAGCCAGTGCGCCTCGATCATCTCCAAGCCTTTGTTGAACAACGTCGCGGAATCAATGGTGATCTTTGGTCCCATATTCCAGGTTGGATGTTTTAACGCCTGCTCTGGCGTGATCGCATCGAAATCTTTTCGCGGCGTTTCCCGGAACGGCCCGCCCGAGGCTGTGAGGATGATGCGACGGACGTCGAAAACATTGAGCGTTGAGCGTTTGCCTTCCAAACACTGAAAAATCGCATTGTGCTCAGAGTCCACCGGCAGAACATGCACGCCGTTGTCGCGCGCCTCGCGCATCACGATCTCGCCCGCCATGACCAAAATCTCCTTGCTCGCCACGGCGAGATCTTTTCCAGCCTCAATCGCGGCGAGAGCCGGCCGCAAACCGCCCGTGCCGACGATGGCCACCAGCACCATATCCGCATTCGTTAGGCAGGCGATCTCCCGCAAACCGACCTCCCCTGAAAAAATCCGCGGCTCGTAATCGAGCGCGCGGCGAAGGGTGTCGATCTTCGCTTCATCGACGAGACAAAGAGACTCTGCGCGCGTTTCATTTGCAGCCGCGGCGAGTTTTTCAGCGTTACTGTTCGCCGCGAGACCGACGATCTCCATCCGCTCCGGAATGTCGCGAGCCACTTTGAGCGCACTTTTGCCGATGGATCCAGTCGCGCCCAGAATAACAACGCGTTTACGACGCCTGAAATTTCCCGTTCTCATTCTTTTAACTACGAATGGGCACGAATTGACACGAAATCATTGAAATGACGAAGCACGAATGACGAATGCCGAAGGAATATCGAAGCCCAAATGACAAAAGGCGCGATACCGACCTCCGCGCCCGTTTCGGGTTTCGTCATTCGGATTTAATTCGTCATTCGTCATTCGGATTTCGTCATTATCCCCGCTTCATTCGTGTTTACGTCACCCGAATCACCAGCCGCAGATAAAAGAACAAAAGCGGCGCGGTGAAAAGCAGACTGTCCAAAAGATCCAGCGCGCCGCCAATTCCCGGGAGCAAATTTCCCGAGTCCTTTACGTCAGTGCTGCGCTTGATGATTGATTCGGCCAGGTCGCCGAGCACCGCGGCGAATCCAAGAAGTAGCCCGAGGATCGTCGCGTGCGTCCAAGTGAGCGCCGGCAAATGGCCGGGCATTAGTTTGAACAGCGCCAGGCTGCAAAGCAGCGCAAAAATAATTGCCCCAAAAAACCCCTCCCAAGTTTTCTTGCCGCTGATGTGCGGGACCATCAGATGCCGCCCGATCGCGCTGCCGGTCAGATACGCGCCCATGTCTGCAAACTTTGTGACCGCGATCAAGTACAAGACGTAGAACTGCCCAGTCAGCTGTCCCGAGCTCGAACGCGGTGTCAGATAAACGATTTTGGTGATGAAATTGTAAAGCCAAAGGACGTAGAGCAGGCCGAACAGAGTGTAAGCCATCGTTTGCAACGGCTCATCGTACCGCAACCGCGCAAACATTTGTCGACCGAAGACCGTGAGCAGAAAAAAGAGCAGGACGGCGACTTCGAAATCGTAGGAGCCTGCCGGCCCGATCTTAGAAAAATAATAAAAACTGCCGGCGAGCATCACCGCGCCGCAGATCATTCCAGTGATTTTGAAATTCGGGAGTTCCTTGTGATCGAGCATCCGATAAAATTCCAGGAGCCCGATCATTCCGAAGACGCTGATCAACAACCAAAACAAGATCTCATATCCGGAAAACATGATCAGCAGCGCAATTGTCCAAAGCGCGATCGTGCTGATAAATCGCAGAATGAACGCGGAACGGGACGTGATCAGCCTTGTCCCAGTTTGCTCAAGAGTCACGGGCATGCATTTGCATCATTCCTAAGGAACGAACCGGGCGCAAGCGCAGATGAGCCGCCGCCCGCGGCCCCATTCGATTTATTCGTCCGTTCGACTTCGCCCTCGGCTTCACCTAATTTCTCTCGTGCAAAAAATGATGAAGGCCGTCATGAAGGTCAAAGCCGAGCCTGGTCTCTGGCTTGAAGAAGTTCCTGTGCCGCGGGCCACCGGCGATGATGTGCTCATTCGTGTGTTGAAGGCTTCGATCTGTGGAACTGACGTGCACATCTACAATTGGGACGCCTGGGCGCAGAAGACGATCCCTGTGCCGATGACAATTGGCCACGAGTTTGTAGGCGCGGTTGAGGCTGTCGGCGATCACGTGAAAGGCTTTGCCAAAGGCGATCTCGTGGTGGGCGAGGGGCACATCACCTGTGGGCATTGCCGGAATTGCCTTGCGGGACGCCGCCATCTATGCCCAAACACGCAGGGCGTTGGCGTGAATCGCCCCGGTGCATGGGCGGAGTTCGTAGCGATTCCGCAGGACAACTGTTGGCATGCCGATCCTTCGATCCCGCTTGAAGTCCTTTCCTGTTTCGACCCGCTCGGGAACGCGGTGCACACCGCGCTCTCGTTTGATCTCGTGGGCGAAGATGTGCTCATCACCGGCGCGGGGCCGATCGGTTGCATGGCCATTCCGGTTTGCAAACGAGCCGGCGCGCGTCATGTCGTGATCACGGACGTGAATCCGTATCGTCTCGATCTCGCGCGCCAAATGGGTGTTGATCTCGCATTGGACGTGCGGACTGAGAAAGTGACCGACGCGATGCAGAAGCTTGGCATGAAGGAAGGCTTTGATGTCGCGCTGGAAATGTCCGGCAACGCAAAAGCATTTGCCGACATTTTGCCGAACATGTTTCATGGCGGCAAAATCGCGCTGCTTGGCATCATGCCTGGCAGCGCAGCAATCGATTGGAACACGGTAGTTTTCAGCGCGCTGACCTTGAAAGGAATTTACGGCCGCGAAATGTACGAAACCTGGTACAAAATGACCGCCATGATCCAAAGCGGCCTGAATATCTCGCCGGTCATCACGCACCGGTTTTCCTACAAGCAATTCAAGGAAGCCATCGAGCTCATGAAATCCGGCAACTCCGGCAAAATCGTGCTCGACTGGAACGATGTGTCATCCTGAGCAAAGCCCATGAGCGGTTTTGCCGAATTATTCGGGCTGAGAACCCGGCTGCACCTTCGCAAGTTGGGGCGGACGTGGAAATTCGGGATGACCTCGCGCCCGGAACAGCGGTGGCTCAGAAACTACGCCGCACAGCGTTACCGCGGAGTGGGGGCGATTGTCGATCTTGGTTGTTTTCTCGGCGCAACAACTATCGCCCTGGCGGAAGGCCTTGTGCTAAACCGCAAAGCAAAACGTAAGCAGATACACGCTTACGATCTTTTCACCTGGAACGAACGCTACGAAGCCTGGGCCAGGGGAAAAGAAGTGGAAGGATTGTTTACTATTGGCGGCAGTTTTTTGCCCGAGTTCCTGCGGCGCACACAGAATTGGAGCGACTACATCGTCATCCACGAAGAAGATCTAAGACACGCGCAGTGGGAACACGGCCCCATCGAATTTCTTTTTATCGATGCGATGAAGTCTCCCGACGTGGCCACTGCGATCGCTTCGAACTTTTTTCCCCACCTGGTCCCCGGCAAAAGCTATGTCGCTCATCAGGACTTTCCGCACTGTTTCGCCTCGTGGATCCACTTCCTGACATTTCGGCTTCGCGATTACTTCAGCTTTGTGGCGGATCTTCATCAATCGAGCCTCTTCCGTCTCGAGAGAGAGATCGACCCGCAGGCCTTGGCGGGCGATTTATCACCGACCGCAGTTTCATCCGCTGAAATCGAAGCTGCGTTTGACTATTCGATAAGTCTGGTAGGCGACGATAAGAAGGCCAATGTGACAGCTGCGAAAGCCGTTGCCTACGCGGAGCGCGGCGAGTTTACCCGAGCTCACGAGGTCGTGATCCAAAGTCGCTACGGGCCTGCGTCCCGCGCCGACGAATTTAACAAGGTCAAGGCCATGATTGAGCGAAAGCTTGCAGCCTCGGAACCGACGACTTCCGATTTGCGAGCGCCTGCGAGCTAGATAGCTCTTAGCGCAGCGCGGCCGCTTCTTTTTCGCGGCCTTCGAGCTCGAGCACCATGCGCTTAATGTGCTTGTAGTTCTGATGCGATCGAAGGAACTGCAAACTTTCCTGTGGATCGCCCCATTTCAGGACTTGGATGGTTTCCTCGCGCGCGCCCCATGAATTCATCTCGCGTTGGTTCGCCATGTAAAGGTCAATCGTATTGCGTCCTGAAAGCGCCCAGCCGTAATCTTCTACGCGGTAATTTTGTCCCGTGGAAAGTAGGCGCAACACCGTGCCTGCCGGCCAGCGCGCCCAATCAGCCGCGGCGCTGCCGATCTGCGGTGATCTGCCGCCTTCGCCAAGGCTACGGCGCCCAGGCGCGACCGCGACAGCGCGCTTCACGTTGGGCGGCGTTTTCGTTGCTTGCTTTGTCGTGCGCGTGATCCGGCGGCTGCCGGACGTTTCTTCCATTGAGAACGGTTGAAGCGGTGGCGAGTACGAAGCCGTGTCGTCCACGGCAACAGCGCGCCGAACTTCATACGCCAGCGTCGCACGCGCTATAACTTCGGCTCGGTGGATAGGGCGACCGGCCGCATGAAGTTCTCCGCCGAGCGCGTTGTGATTGCTGTATTCGCGATGATCGGATTCGGTGTGCGTGTACGCTGTGGTGCGCACATTTTGAAAATCCGTTTTCGCCAGTGGCCCCTCGTATGGAGGCAGGGCGCGCTCGGTCGTTCCACAACCACTAAGGAGAATAATCGCGATAAACGCCGCGAGAACGGCTAAGGCAAGATTACGACGCTGGGCGTAGGTCAAGGTAGATCGCCGGCAAAGTTATTAACAGTTATTCACAATTTGGCAAGACCATTTTTCGGGAGGATTCCTGCCGAATCGAAGCGATACCCAACTGAGAAAGCCGCTGCGATTATTCGTGCTTCGTCATTCCTTCGGAATTCGACATTCGGTGCTTCGTCATTTTACTTATCGCTCACCCATGATCGCGGAATTCGAAAAACAGCTTTCTCAAACGCTCGAAGAAATTAAATCGCAAGGTCTGTTCAAAACCGAGCGCGTGATCACGAGTCCACAGGATGCGCATATTGCGATCACCGGCGGCAAACGCGTGCTGAACATGTGCGCGAATAATTATCTCGGTCTCGCCGATCATCCCGCACTGATCGCTGCTGCAAAAGAGGCGCTCGAGACGCATGGCTTTGGAATGGCGAGTGTGCGTTTCATTTGCGGCACACAGGACATTCACAAGGAGTTGGAAGCTGCGCTCACCAAATTCCTCGGGACGGAAGAAACAATCCTTTATCCGTCCTGCTTCGACGCCAACGGCGGATTATTCGAAACGCTGCTCACCGACAAAGACGCGGTGATCAGTGATGAATTGAATCACGCCAGCATCATTGACGGCATCCGGCTCTGCAAAGCGCAACGGTTTCGTTACAAGCACAACGACATGGCCGATCTGGAAGCGCAACTGCGCGCAGCGAAAGATGCGCGTTTTCGATTGATCGCCACCGATGGCTGTTTCTCGATGGATGGAACGATCGCGAACCTTGAGGCGATTTGTGATCTGGCAGAAAAATACAACGCGCTCACCATGATCGATGACGCGCATGCGACCGGTTTCCTTGGGCCTACTGGGCGCGGCACGCACGAATACCGCGGCGTGATGGGCAGGATCGACATCATTACCGGCACGCTTGGCAAAGCGCTCGGCGGCGCCAGCGGCGGATTCACCAGCGGTCGCAAAGAGATTGTCGATCTTTTGCGGCAACGCTCGCGCCCATATTTGTTTTCAAACACCATCGCCCCACCGGTTGTCGCAGCATCATTGAAAGCGCTAGAGCTTCTCAGCGCATCGACGGAACTGCGCGACAAGCTGGAACAGAACACAAAATATTTTCGTGACGCGCTGACCGAGCGCGGACTAACGATCAAGCCCGGCGTGCATCCGATCGTCCCGATCATGATTGGCGACGCCGCCAAGTCGCAAAAGTTCGCGGCGCGCATGCTGGAGAAAGGCGTTTACGTCATCGGCTTCTTCTATCCCGTCGTGCCACACGGCACCGCGCGCATCCGCACGCAAGTGTCCGCCGCACACTCCCGCGAAGACTTGGAATTCGCCGTCAACGCGTTTGCCGAAGTGAACGAAGAGCTGAAATAGCGGCAAACCGCCGCAAAAGGTGGATCGACTTCTCCGAAGGCGATGCCATTACACCATCGCCGAAGGCGCAAGCATCAGCCGAAGCCGCAGATGATCAGGTGGCGAAGCCGCACGCTTAGCCAACGCGTTGAGGACAACGCGTTCCACCTTTATGCGCGCGCCTAGCGTGTTGTTTTCGGCGTCCTCGCCGAAAACGCAATCACTCTCTGAAGATATCCGACAAGCTGCATTTTGATCGCCGCATGATTTGCTGAAGTTGATGATTTGCTCGCCGTGCTCGAGCCGAGGCAGAGTTGAAGGTGGCAGACCAATCCGTCGCGCCTATTTAAAGATGAAGTTCTGCATACTCGCCAGCACGCAACGCTGCAACGCGCGAAACAATTTTCGCTGCGTTCGGCTTGAGCCTCGGCCAGCTCGCGAACGGTAAAACCAGCACAGCGAGCTTACGGCCCGACAGATTCTGCTGAGTCCGCAATGCCTGATCCGTTGTGATGAGCACGTCGAACTCCTTCTCAGCAGCATCAAGCAATTCGCCGTTCGAAAGCCTGGACCAGTCCATCTCTGCCGCAGCTTGCGACCTTGTGCGCGCCGAAATAATTGCGCAGAGGAACCAGCGTTCCTTGATCGAAGAGGATGCGCACCGAGGCTAGGTAACTGCCAAGCTTTCTTCCGCGAAAGCAAGTACTGCGAGTGCTTGCTCACGATTCACCCCGGGAAACCAGTCGAGAAACTGATCGACTGTCGCCCCGGACTCCAGATTCTCAAAAAGCGCTTTCACCGGCACCCGCGTATTTTTGAATCGCCAGGCACCGCTCAGCGTGTCTGCCGAACGCTCCACCGCTGGGCACGAAGTCCAATCGATCATGCAACGAAGCTACCCTGTCGCGGTCGCAGCGCAACCGCTCTGCCTCGAACGATCCATTCGCCGGTATGCGCGAAGTCTGCGAAATCCGCAGCATAATAATTTTCAGTTTTCCTAAAAATAGTATTGACCCCCTCGGGGGTGGGGCAGCCAAGATGCGCGCGCGCTAAGTTTGTTGGGTATCTCCCCCTGGAGCTCGACTTGGCCCTCTTTCCGCAGGGTTATCCGACCACTGCGTGTGAATAGACTGGCGCGCAGCGACGTGTGTAGCAGATTATGGTGTGCACAAGATTGCCGCCACCTCCGTCGACTGGAGCGCTCTGCGTGAGGATTTCCCGATTCTGCGTGAACGCGCGCATGGGCATCCCCTGATTTATTTCGATAGCGCCGCGACCTCGCAAAAACCGGGCGCCGTGATCGAGGCGCTTCGGAATTTTTACGAGCACGAGAACGCCAACGTTCATCGTGGTCTGCATACACTGAGCTCGCGTGCGACGGAAGCTTACGAAAATGCGCGGCAGCGCGTCGCAGAATATATCGGCGCGGCAAGCGCTGATGAAATCATTTTCACCCGCGGAACCACTGAAGGCATTAATCTCGTGGCCCAAGCGTGGGGTGGAAAATTTGTTCGCGAAGGAGACGTGATCCTGCTGACGGTCATGGAGCATCACAGCAATCTGGTGCCGTGGCAGTTGTTGGCTGAACGAACCGGCGCACGACTCCGTTTTGTGCCGGTTCGCGATAATGGGACTCTCGAACTCGACCAGCTTTCTTCATTGCTTACGCCCGAGGTGAAACTCTTTGCCTTTACGCACATCTCAAACTCGCTCGGCACAATCAATTCCGTGGCTGAACTTTGCGAGAAAGCGCGTTCAGTAGGCGCGCTCACGCTCGTAGACGCCGCGCAGAGCGCGGGGCATTTGCCAATTGATGTACGAGAGATTGGCTGCGACTTCCTCGCCTTCTCCGGACACAAGATGTGTGGACCGACCGGAATCGGCGCGCTTTACGGGCGCGCGGAGATTCTCGATTCAACGCCGCCATACCATGGCGGCGGCGAAATGATCGTGAGCGTGGCTCTGGAAAAGAGCGCGTTTAAGAAGGCGCCTCACCGGTTCGAAGCGGGAACACCAAATATCGCGGGCGCAATCGGACTCGCAGCAGCGATTGATTACATCGAGCAAATCGGGCGGCCGGCGATTTTCGAACACGACTCGCACCTTGCGCGATATGCGGCTGAGCGTCTCACTGAGTTACCTGGCACTCGCGTCTTTGGTCCAAAGGAAGAGCGCGGCGCGCTGGTTGGGTTTGTCATGGACGCTGCGCATCCGCATGATCTGACCACGTTCGCGGATCAGTACGGGTTGGCCATGCGCGGCGGACATCATTGCAACCAGCCGCTGATGCGCCGGTTCGATATGTCTGGGACAACTCGCGCGAGCTTCTATTTCTACAACACGGTGGAGGAGATCGATCGAATGATCGAAATTCTCCACGCCGCGGTGCGTTTCTTTAGATGATCCCGGAAATCGAAGAGCTTTATCAGGAAGTGATCCTCGATCATTCGCGTCGGCCCCGGAATTTTGGAGAGCTGCCTGACGCGGCGGTGCGGGTGCACGGCGATAATCCAGCGTGCGGCGACGAAATTCATCTTGCCGTAAAATTCGATCAGGCCGGCGGCTTGGAAGACATCAAGTTCACCGGGCGCGGCTGCGCGATCAGCCAGGCTTCGGCGTCATTGATGACGATGAAATTGAAGGGGAAAAGCCGCGCGGAAGTGATGGAAATGCTCCGCACATTTCACGATCTCGTGACGGAAGAGACGAACGAAGCGCCAACGACATTGGGCGATCTTCGCGTAATGCAGGGAGTCCGAAAATTTCCGCAGCGAGTCAAATGTGCCATGCTCGCCTGGCGCGCGGTTGAGCAGGCATTGGAGCAGGGCGCTGGCGAAGCGACCGTTTCCACCGAACCAGCGTAGTTCGCGAGCAACCGGAAGCGCGGGCTTCCAGCATGCGGCGAAGCGCACGCAAGATGCGTGCGCTACACTTCGTGCAGGGCGATGGTGGCGCCTACCCAGATGTTGTCGATGTTGAAATCCACGCCCATCATTTTACCCTGGCTCATGCGAACAACATTGTTCACCAGAGTCGGATGCGGATCTTCATCGGGCCACACAAACATCATGCGGATCTCGGCCTTCGATTTCTGGCCATCAACGGTCGGGACAAACGGCGCGTAATTGACTTTCCTCTGCAAAATCCATTCATGCGGATTTTCTAGCGCGGCGATTTTCTCATGGGTCGGTTCCATGTCCACTCCGTGCCCGGCAAATGAATAAAGCGGTTTCAAAACGTAATCATCGATGTTCTCGTCAGCGGCAAATTCATCGGCGAGGAAAGCCGGGGACGTGTACTCAGTCTTGAGAAACGGCAGCGAATGTTTGCTGATCCGAAAATACCAGTTCGGATGACCGACCCACGTGACGTCGAGATCATCCTGAAAGCGAAATGCTAGCTTCAGATCGGACCGATGACCGAGCTCATCGAAGATGACCCGATTGTAGATCCTCTCGATCCGCACTTCGCGCCCGTCGCGATCGTAAAACAATTCTGGGCCACGTTTCTTGATTTTCGTCACGCAAACCGCACGGATGCCAAGTAATCCTTCGGTAGCTGCAAAATCCACCCGGGTCTTTTGTTTTTCCGGCTCGATCTCCAGCAGGATAACTTTCTGTGGGTCGGCATCCGCGATAATTGTTCGCCGCAATAAATCGAGATAAGCCTCGTCTTTGATTCCGCCGAATGCGGAGGTCCAATTTCGCGGGATGACCGGATACGCCTTGCGAATGCAACCGAGCAACAACAGCTGAAAGCCGAACAAGCTCGGAAATGCCTGCAACTCAATCAAGCGCGGTGCGAGCCGCTCACCCTTAGTGCAAATTGCAAAATCGACCACGTGAAAATTTGGATGCGCCGATTCGTTTGGGACTTCCAATCCTTTTGGAATCGCTGAGGCTGCGTGCTTTGAGAATTCTGGCGTGCGCGTAAGAGCAACAATCTCATTCGCGGCCCGCGTGACTTCGTCCGCGAACTCGCGCGTTAGGAAAATCGGCGTCTCTGAAATCCGGAAATCGGCGGGCCATTTTTCGGTTTCATTCACGCAGCGCACAAGCGCCGCGTATTTCTCGGGCGTGAAATCGGCGTTAAAACGGGAGCGAAGGTCCGGATCCACGGCAAAGATCCGCTACAGACTATTCGCCGTTTGGCTGCTGGGTGACGGCATTGATGTGAAGAGGGCCCAGAATGTTCACAGTTCCTTCATCATCAATAACAATGACTCGGCTGCCTCTTGGCGTGATAAACGCGTGGTCCACAGTCGGCACAGAATACTCGTGACCATCTGGTGTCTGCACCACGAAAGGTATAAACGGAACGCGATGCAGCTGTTTTCGAATCTCGTCGATCATCCCAGCACTATATCAAAAACCTTCCACCCTGCATGACCTGTTCCCCGTCGAACCAGATGTCGAAATCGCGGCCCACGCAATCGATGTGCGTTTTAGAAGCCCAGTTTGCGCCGGTGTGTTCGGCGTAAGGATGGCCAAAGGCGATGTGGACGCCGGGAAGTTTTTCATCCTGCAAAATGTGCCCAATGATGTGCGTGCAGCCGATGTTGGTGCCGATGGCAAATTCGCCGACCCGATTGCTGTTTTCGTCTGTGTTCGTATAAGCGCGAAATTCGTCGCGCAAATCTTTGTTCTCGGAACGCAGGGCGCGGATCCGATTATTTTCTACTTCGATTGTGAGCGGATTTGATTCGAGATCACCGAACCGCTCGCACAAGTAATCGCCCACCACGCCGTCCACCACAAATGTGCCGTTGGTATTCATGGGCGTAGTGAAAATTTCGCCGCCGGGCAGGTTGCCCCATTTGTCAGGCGTAATGATTCCGCTGGTCTTAAGCCATTTCAGCTTTGGCGAAAGTTCCGCTTCGAATTCCGTACCGCTTGGTGTCTTGCAGGTGATGCGGTCAACCTGGCGCGCGCGCTCGACCAACCGCTGGCTGAGCTGATCCACTGCGCAAAAATCGACGCGCATGCCTTCGAGCATGATCTGGCGATTGATATTCACCATGTGAGCGTGGCGAATGCGATGATGGTTCACCACCGCCGTTATCTCGGTGCGCGCGCTAAGCTCGCCCGGCTGACTTTGCACAGCCAGAATGGAGACCTGCGAGCATGCCAGGTCCTCGAGGATTGTTTCCGGCATGAACTTAATTGGCCGGCGCGCATGATGCTCGAGCACAAACAAACTGTAATCCGAGCCAATGCGCTCCACTTCTCTTTGCAGGGCCGCGGCGATCTCGCGCGTGATAGCATCAGTGACGATCGTGATCCGCTCCTCTCGTTTCAATCGAAGACAAACATCGATCGCGTTCCGTGCGCCGGGGGCTAATTCCGGATCAATCGGATGGAGATAGGCGCGATCGGGCATATTGAAGATTGTGAGAATTACTCTGAAATCGAGCGCAGGCAAATGCGGCAGTTTGCGATGTTATCCGGCAATGCTCTCTGCGAATTCCAAAAATAGTCACGCCGCATTCGTGATTACGAAGAATCCTGTTTCGCCTCCGCCCAAGGTGACGTTGACAATTGGCGAACTGGAGAGGCGAACCATCGCGCCGCAGACATTGCCTCGAAAGAGAAAGGGGTTCGTATCAACAAACATCGGCTGTAACTTCCAGTCGGTGTCGCTGAAGATGGGAAAAACCTCTGTGTGCAAATCGATCGCATCCTGCGCGATGTAGTCACCTGAAAGCGCGGTTGTGATGGAGTTGTCCCACTCGCGCTCATCCATTTGCGAGCCGAAATAAACGCCGTGGCCACCGTAGTCGTCGTTCGGTTTGAGAACGAGACGCGAGCGATTCCTGCGGATGAATTCGAGCAGATTGATCATGCGTCCATTGCGGGTCGTCCTGCGGTCGGCCACACGTCGAGTCCAGGGTACGGAATGATGGATTGCTTCCTTTTCGCCGGGGGTGAACCACTTTTGGTGCTCGCCGTCAGTGAGGATCTCAAACACTGCTTTCTTGTGCATGATCTTGCATCGGAACGGATTCACGAGACAAACGTCGTGGTTAACGTACGCGCGGACAAGCGGATGCGTCTCGTCGTAGCGGGCCAGGAATTCGTGGATGATTATTCGTTTATAAACGAGATCGATACGAAAGTTGCCACATTGCAGCTGACCACTCCGATATTCGAGGTCGTCTGGCGAGCAGATGATGGTGGGAACGCCATGCGCGGTAAAATGATCTTGCAGCAGAATAAATTCGTTCGATGTCGGCAGGTTCTCCCAATCCAGGATCCCAATGTTCGGCACCCCGGTGCCGCCCCATTCGCGATAAGTGCTGAGCAGCGTTTCGAGCAGTTTTTCCACCGGCGAGTACTGCCGCAGGCGGTAGCACCGGGCAAAGCTCGCCATTGCGGGAAGCTCGAACAATAGACGATTCAACTCTTCCTGATCCGGCAGGCTTGAAGGATTCTCGGCGTTGTATTCTACAAATTTGATTTTGTCACCGTGGACGAACGCATCGAGCCGGGTCGTTATGCCGGCCATTGAAAATCCCGGATCGACCAGTGCCAGGCTGCGTTCGGCATCGGTCAAACCGAGTTGGTTCATGAGATCCGGAGATTGCACCACTGCGGTTGCAATTTTTTCCAGCGCACTCGCGACCCGCTGAGCGGCGCGACTAAGCGCGCGAAATTGTTTCTCATGAAGAAGGTGCGGCCTGAGCGCAATACCGATTGGGCGTTCACCGTAGAGCAGCCGGTTTCTGCGCATCGCGCTGCGAAGCTTCTCGAAAACCGCAGCTGATAGCGCCTCGTCTGCTGCGAGCAGGTCGTGGTATTCGGCAATCGCCCTCTCGCGCAAGGTCCGCGTCGTTAATGTGCGTGTATTCAGAAACCCGGTGAGCGGTCGCTTTTTAGCCATGGCCGGCGCGCAACACGTGCGATGCGCGCCGGCTAGGCAATTGTGCATTATTGCACTTTCACTTCGATCGTTTTTGGTTTCGGCATGGGGCGCTTTGGCAGGTGAACCTGCAACACGCCGTCATGAAACTCAGCCACGATCTTCGTTGCGTCCGCATCTTCGGGCACGGTAAACGTGCGCTCAAAGATGCCGAAGAAGCGTTCGAGCCGATGGAATTTTCTCTTGGTTGCTTCCTTCTCGGTTCTGCGCTCGCCGGAAATGAAGAGAATGCCGTTTTCGATCCTGACGTTAACGTCCTCTTTTCTCATTTCGGGCAGGTCGGCCTTGAACAAGTACTCGTGATCGTCTTCGATGATGTCCACCAAGGGCGACCAATCGGGTAATTTAAACCTCTCGCCGTTCTTGGGGAAACGAAACGGGAACGTCGGAAAGCCGCCGAAGAATGTGTTAAAGCGGTTCTGAAATTCCTCCATCTCCCGGAGCGGGTTGCAGGTTGTGAGTGTCTTCATAATTTTTCCTTTCTGTAAAAGTACATGCCGCCCGGGCCGCGCATCGCGCTCACCATAATTTGCGAAAATCTGTTCAGATTTTGCGCTGCACACACGCATCTGCGGAATCCCGACCGCAAAAAACGCCTGCCTTTTCACAAGAGTTGCATGGCGAAGCTGCGCCAGAAGTCTCTTTATGAGTGCAAAACAAATCGAGCGATTTGAAAACTCCATCAAGGAAGGAAACATCTATGCTAGCAGAACTCATTCCACATCGAAGAACACCGGCTCATCGTGACGACACCACGATGCGGTTCGGCCCACGCAGGGGTGGATTTATCAACGCCGCAGATCGCGTCTTCGAAGAAGGCTGGCCACTCGATGAAGCGACAGTGGAACAATGCGAAGCGTTCGATCTCGTTTACCGCACGCTCTGTGCCGTGATGTACAATTACGTGCCTTTGTCGGGCCATCCTGGCGGCTCCATTTCATCGGGGCGCTTTGTCGCGCGGCTGTTGTTTGAGACGATGGATTACGACCTCGCACAGCCGAATCGTCAGGACGCCGACATCATTTCCTATGCGGCAGGACACAAAGCGCTGGGGCTTTACGCGATGTGGGCGCTGCGCAACGAAGTGGCACGAATCGCCGCGCCAGATCTGTTGCCGCGCGATGAGAAATTCCAATTGCGGCTTGAAGATCTGCTGGGCTTTCGGCGCAACCCGACAACGACGACGCCATTGTTCAAGAAATTTCGCGCGAAACCGCTCGATGGACACCCCACTCCGGCCACACCATTCGTCAGGCTTTCCACTGGCGCCTCTGGCGTTGGCGTTCCCGCGTCGTTCGGCTTGGCTTGGGCCGCAGCTGATCTCTACGACGAAGATGCGCCGCGCGTGCACATTATCGAAGGCGAAGGTGGAATGACACCTGGCCGCGTGGCGGAGGCTTTCGCCGCCGCTGCGACGGCTTCGCTCGGCAATATCATTCTGCATATCGATTGGAACCAAGCATCCATCGATTCCAATCATGTCTGCCGCGACGGCGAAGCCCCAGGGGAATACGTGCAATGGACGCCAGCCGAGCTCGCGTATCTGCACGATTGGAACGTGATCCTCGTGCCGGATGGTTTTGATTGGCAGCAGATCAGCACGGCGCAACGCCTGGCGCTTGATTTCCGCAATGGTCAACCGACGGCGATCGTTTATCGCACGGTTAAAGGCTGGCAATACGGCATCGAGGGACGCGCCTCGCACGGTGCGGGCCACGGGCTTTGCTCTAATGAATTTTTCGCTGCGGTCGCGCCGTTGTTGCCAAAGGACATGGTGCCGCTGCCCTGCTGCGAGGGCGACATACAGCGCTGCCGCGGCGGCGCCGATGCAACAATCGTCGAAGAATGTTATTGGAAAACGCTCAGCATCATCCGCCGATCGATGGAAGCGAGCCGGCCAATGGTCGAGGCGTTGGCGGCGCAATTGCGCACCGCGCAAGAGCGGTTGAACGCGCGCGCGCGCAAACCGTCCGACGGCCGACCGCTCATTGATCTCACATATACGATCGCGGAAGACGCTGGTGACGCGCCGGCTCCGCCCGAACTCACGCTGAAGCCGGGAACGAAGACAACCCTGCGCGAGCAGCTGGGCCGCGTCTTGAACTACTACAACGTCGCCACTGATGGCGCGTTCATTGTTGCTGCTGCTGATCTGCTCGGATCGACAAGTATCAACAAAGCGAACGAAAAATTTCCGGGCGGTTTTTACAATCGCCGTACGAATCCGGGCGCGCGCGAGCTCGCCATCGGTGGAATTTGCGAAGACGCAATGATGGCAATGCTGTCTGGCATCAGCGCATTCGGCGCTCACATCGGTGCGGGCTCATCGTATGGCGCATTTAGCGCACCGTTGGGACACATTGCTGCCCGGCTCCACGCGATTGCCAATCAGGCGCGCGTCGCGACAGAAGGAGGGGAGTATCGTCCGTTCTTTCTTGTTTGCGCCCACGCCGGATTGAAGACCGGCGAAGACGGTCCAACCCATGCCGACCCTCAGTCATTACAGTTGCTTCAAGATAATTTTCCGTCTGGCACCATGATCACGTTGACGCCGTGGGACCCGCAGGAAATCTGGTACCTTGTTTCCGCTGCGCTAGCGAAACGCCCGGCGATCATCGCGCCATTTGTGACCCGTCCACCGGAACTGTTGCTTGATCGGGCAGCGCTTGGTTTGCCGCCTGCCTCGGCAGCAGCTCAAGGCGTTTATTGTTTGCGAGCTGCGCGCTGGCTGTCGCAAGGCACAATCGTGCTTCAAGGCACGGGTGTGACGAATGCGTTTCTGACGCAAACGCTGCCGTTGATCGATCGCGAGAAGATCGATCTGAACGTTTATGTGGTCCCGTCATCAGAGCTCTTCGACATGTTGCCCGCTAAAGAGCGCGAGCGGATTTTCCCCGAAGCGCGCCAGCAAGAGGCGATGGGCATCACCGACTTCACGCTTGCGACGATGACGCGCTGGGTGCGTTCCGATTACGGACGCAAATATTCGCTCCATCCGTTCCGGCACGGGCATTTTCTCGGAAGCGGGCCTGGCGCGATGGTCATGACTGAAGCCGGCCTCGATGGGGTGAGTCAATTCGAAGCGATTCGCGCTTACATTCACGAGTACTGAAGCAGAAACCCATGTCTCAGGTTCTGACACCACCTGATCGGGGACGACCCGACACATATTCGCATCTCGCTGACGATCCCATCGCACTTTTTCAGACGTGGTTTCGAGAAGCGGTTGATTCCGGGATGAAAGAACCATCAGCGATGACGGTGGCGACAGTGGATGCCGATGGTTATCCCGATGCGCGAATGATGTTGCTCAAGGGCGTGGACGAGCACGGCTTCGTTTTTTACACGAACTTGCAGAGCGCAAAAGTGCGAGCGCTAACGCATAATCCGCGCGTGGCGCTCTGTTTCTGTTGGCCTGAGATCGGCAAACAGGTGCGCGTCCGTGGCCGCGCAAACATCGTAAGCGACGAAGAGGCCGACGCGTATTTCGCAACGCGACCGCGACTGAGTCAGATCAGCGCTTGGGCTTCGAAACAATCGCAACCGATGCGCGGCTACTTTGAACTCGAAGCGCAAGTCGCCAAAGCCGCTTTGCGTTTTGGCGTGGGAAAAGTGCCGCGTCCGCCGTTCTGGTCAGGCTTTCGCGTCATACCGGAGCGAATTGAATTTTGGCTTCAAAAACCATTTCGTCGGCATCAGCGCATCGTGTATGAGCGTGTCCCTGACGGCTGGCGAAAACAATGGCTCTATCCGTAGGTTCTCACGCGCGAAGACAATGATTGCATGCGGTCGGCGGAATCACTTTAATGAGCGGCTGTGCAGCTGCGCACGCGACGCGATTTTCTTTCCCTTGCCGGCAAAGGCCTTGGTCTGGCCGCGCTTTCGTCGGCGACGGTCGCCTCGCTGCTGAGGACGGTCGAGGCCGCGACGAAGACCGTCGCGCACCTGTCGCCGGAAGAGGCCGCGATGGACGAGGATTATTGGGCCATCATCCAAAACTCGTTCAGCGTCACGCGCGGGATCATCAATCTGAACAACGGCGGCGTTTCGCCCAGCCCGCGGATCGTGACCGAGGCGATGGTCCGTTACACGTGGGAACAGGAAGACGCCACTGCGTACACGATGTGGCAAATTCTCGAGCCACAATGCGAAACCATCCGCACGGGCCTGGCGGAACTGTTCGGCTGCGATCGCGAAGAGATCGCGATAACGCGCAATACTTCGGAATCACTCGAGATTTTGTTGATGGGTATGGATCTCAAGTCTGGTGACGAAATTCTCACCACGACCCAGGATTATCCGCGCATGCTGACCACGCTGCGGCAGCGCGAGAAGCGGGAAGGCCTTAAGCTGAAGCTGATCCAGATTCCCATTCCGCCGAAGAAGCTCGAGGAGATCACTGCGGCATTTGAAAAAGGAATCACCGACCGCACCCGGCTTATCCTGATCTCGCATGAGATCAACATCACGGGCCAGATCACGCCGGTGAAAGCTATCTGCGAATTAGCGCGGGCGAAAGGAATTGAAACGATCGTGGATGGCGCGCATTCCTTCGCCCAGTTCGACTTCAAACAGAAGGATCTGGGTTGCGATTACTTCGGCACGAGCCTGCACAAGTGGTTATACGCGCCGAAAGGCACGGGCATGTTGTACGTGAAACGTGACAAGATCGAAAAGCTCTGGCCGTTAATGGCCGCCGAAGCCAAGCAAGCCTCGGACATCCGCAAGTTCGAAGAGATCGGCACCCACCCCGCCGCGCCCAAGCTCGCCATCGGCGAAGCGCTGCTCTTTCACAGCGGCATTGGCGCTAAGCGCAAGGAGGCGCGGCTGCGTTACTTGTCTCGTTACTGGATGAACCGGATCAAAGACGTGCCGAAGATTCGCTTCAACACTTCATTTGATCCGAACCAAATGTGCGCCATCGCGAACGTTCACATCGAAGGCACAAACTCGGAGGCCATTGTGAAGTATCTGTTCGACAAACACCACATCTTTACCGTGCCGATCATGCACGAAGAATTTCAGGGCATTCGGATCACACCCAACGTTTACACCACGCTCAACGAGCTGGATCGTTTTTGCGATCAGATGGAACGGATCGCCCGCCACGGTCTGCCTTCTTAGCAGCCGTCGCGTGGCTGAGCAGCGAGCGCAGCGCAATAACTGCACAGCAAAACGCAATCGCGGTATATCGCTCGTGTGTTGGAGCGGCTAACCTTTCCGCAAATCGGGAGGCGTTTATGAAGTTGGCGGCCGCGCAGGAGGACACATTAAAACAGGTCACATCATCGAACGGACAACATCGAGAGCATCCATCGCAACCTGATCTGACATGCGATCGCTGTGCGGTCTGCAGTTGTAAACCAGCGACGGGTTACGAAACACTCGATGCGAACGAGGCCGTGGCGCGGATTGCGTATGCGCTCAATGAAGTCATAGCGATTTATCCGATCACCCCGGCGTCGCCCATGGGCGAATGGGCGGACACCTGGTCCTCGAGCGGCGTGAAAAATCTTTGGAACACCGTTCCGGAAGTCGTGGAGATGCAAAGCGAAGCCGGCGCCGCCGGCGTGATCCACGGCGCGCTTCAGACCGGCGCGCTCAGCACAACGTTTACGTCGTCACAAGGCCTGCTGCTGATGATCCCCAACATGTACAAGATTGCCGGAGAACTGACGCCGACCGTATTTCATGTGGCCGCGCGCTCACTGGCTGCGCAGGCGCTCTCAATCTTCGGCGATCACAGCGATGTAATGGCTGCGCGCGCCACGGGTTGGGCAATGCTCTGTTCGGCTTCTGTTGAGGAGGCGCAGGACCTCGCTTTGATCGCACACGCGGCAACTCTCGAATCGCGTATCCCGTTTCTCCATTTCTTCGACGGGTTCCGCACATCGCACGAAATTTCGAAGATCAACGTCGTTCCGAAGGAGGTGGCGTGGGCGATGATCGACGAGACGCGAGTAATTGAGCATCGCGCTCGTGCGTTGTCGCCTGATCACCCGGTCATACGAGGAACGGCACAGAACCCCGATGTTTATTTTCAGGCGCGCGAGACGGTGAACCCGTTTTACGCCGCGTGCCCCGCGATTGTGCAACAAACGATGGATCATTTCGCTGCGCTTACGGGCCGGCGATATGGATTATTCGAATATCACGGCGCGACTGATGCCGAGCGCGTCATCGTGCTGATGGGTTCGGGCTGCGAGGCTGCGCACGAGACTGTCGATTATCTCGATGCGCTCGGCGAAGAGGTCGGCGTGTTAAAAGTGCGGCTGTATCGGCCGTTCGATGCCAAAGCGTTCGTAAAAATGCTGCCGCCGAATGTCCGCCGCATTGCCGTTCTCGATCGGACAAAAGAGCCGGGAGCGGGAGGCGAGCCGCTTTATCTCGATTGCGTCAACGCGCTGTACGAACAAGGCCGGCGCGATATCGATGTCATCGGCGGCCGCTACGGATTGTCCTCAAAAGAGTTCACGCCCGCCATGGTCAAAGCCATCTTCGACAATCTGGCCCAGCCGTTACCGAAAAATCATTTCACTGTCGGAATCGACGACGATCTCTCGCACACGAGCCTGCCGTTCAATCCGGAATTTTCCATCGAGCCGGACGAAGTGTTTCGTGCACAATTTTTCGGACTGGGATCGGACGGCACGGTCGGCGCGAACAAGGACTCCATCAGGATCATCGGCGAAAACACCGATCACTTCGCGCAGGGCTATTTTGTTTTCGACTCGAAAAAATCAGGCGCGATGACTGTGTCGCATTTGCGCTTTGGGCCGGCGCCGATTCGCTCGACGTATCTCATCACCAAGGCAGGCTTTGTTGCGTGCCACCAGCCGGCGCTGCTGGAAACCTGCGATGTGCTGAAAGATCTCGCTGAACGCGGCATCTTTTTACTGAATTCCCCCTACCATCGGCAACAGGTGTGGGAACATCTTCCGCAAAACGTCCAACAAAAGCTAAGCCGGCAGCAGGCGCGCTTTTTCGTCATCGACGCGCACAAGGTCGCGCGCGAGTGCGGACTGGGCGGCCGCATCAACACCGTGATGCAGACTTGTTTCTTCGCGATCTCGGGCGTGCTCCCGCCCGAACAAGCAATCCCCGCCATCAAGGAATCGATCGAGAAACGTTACGCGAAGAAAGGCGAGGAAGTAGTCGATAAAAATCTGCGCGCGGTAAATGAAGCGCTCAGGCACTTGTACGAAGTTGAAGTGCCGAAGCACGTGGCGGTTCGCCCCAAGCGCGATGGTCGTCTTTCCGGTGCGCCGCCGTTTGTGAAAAACGTGCTCGGAAAGATCATGGCCGGGCGGGGCGACGATGTGCCGGTAAGCGCATTGCCCAAGGACGGAACGTATCCGACCGGCACGAGTCGCTGGGAAAAGCGGAATCTCGCAACCGAAGTGCCCGTGTGGGACCCGGCAATCTGTATTCAGTGCGGCAAGTGTGTCTTGGTCTGTCCGCATGCCGTGATCCGAAGCAAAGTATGTAAGCCCGCTGCTTTTCAGACCGCGCCCAGGTCGTTTCAGTCCGCGTCTGCGCGTTTGCCCGAATGGAAAGGCCTCACATACACGTTGCAAATTTCGGTGGAAGATTGCACGGGCTGCGGCATCTGCGTTGATGTCTGCCCTGCGCGCAGCAAATCCGAGCTGCGGCCCAAGGCGATCGAGATGCGACCGCAGCTTCCGTTGCGCGAATCGGGACGCGCGAACTGGAATTTTTTCCTCTCGCTTCCGGACATGGATCCACAACAGATTTCGACACACAGCGTGCGCGCGATGCAGGTGCAGCAGCCGCTCTTCGAGTTTTCAGGAGCCTGCGCGGGTTGCGGTGAAACGCCTTATATCAAACTGCTCACGCAGTTGTTCGGCGATCGGCTCATCATCGCGAATGCGACCGGTTGTTCGTCGATTTTCGGGGGCAATTTGCCCACCACACCGTACACCAAAGACGCGAACGGACGCGGCCCAGCCTGGGCGAATTCGTTGTTCGAAGATAACGCAGAATTCGGTTTGGGATTCCGCGTTTCCATCGACAAGCAGCAGGAGTTCGCCGGCGAATTGCTCCAGCAACTCTCGCCACAGATTGGGCGAACGTTGACGACGGAAATCCTGAATGCCCGGCAACGCGACGAAGCAGACATCTTCGATCAGCGTGCGCGCGTCGCTGAGCTCAAGCGCAGACTCGAACCGCTGATGAAAGATCAGCAGTCATCCCGACACGTCGGGATTACAGCGCGTCGCTTGCTGACGCTCGCCGACGCTCTCGTGCGGAAGAGCGTTTGGATCGTCGGCGGCGACGGCTGGGGTTACGACATTGGCTTCGGCGGTCTCGACCATGTCCTGGCGAGTGGCCGGAACGTAAAAGTGTTGATACTGGATACGGAAGTCTATTCCAACACCGGTGGCCAGCGTTCCAAGTCCACTCCGCGTGGCGCAGTGGCGAAATTTTCAGCCGCCGGAAAACAAATTCCGAAAAAGGATCTCGGCCTCATGGCAATGAGTTACGGCACGATCTACGTCGCCTCGGTCGCGATGGGAGCGAAAGACGAGCACACGCTGAAGGTGTTCCTCGAAGCCGAAGCGTTCGACGGCCCGGCGCTGATCATTGCTTACAGCCATTGCATCGCGCACGGTATAAACATGTCCACCGCGATGCAGAATCAAAAAGCCGCAGTGAACTCGGCGCAATGGCTTCTCTATCGGTATGACCCGGATCGCGCGGCGCTTGGGGAGAATCCGCTGCATTTGGATTCCGCGCCGGCAAAGTTCACAATCGCGGATTACTTCAAGTTGGAAAACCGTTTCCGGATGCTGGACAAAACCCATCCCAAAACCGCGAAAGAACTGGTCAAGCGCGCGCAACGCGATGTCGATCTTCGCCGCGAACTTTACGAATATCTCGCCGCCCGAACCTTCAACCCAGCAAAAAGAAAATCATGAAATTGGCCACCACGTATCTTGGATTCAAACTGCGGACGCCGCTCGTCCTGTCGGCGTCACCGCTTTCGGAAAATCTCGACAATATCAAGCGGATGGAAGATGCCGGGGCGTCGGCCGTGGTTTTTCATTCGCTGTTTGAAGAACAACTGGACCCGGGAAATTATCGCGTGCGCCGCGGTTCTGGAAATGGCGGGGAATTCTCATCCGACGCGCTCAGCGATTTTTCCGACGAGCCTGACTTCAAGGTAGATCCCGAGACGTATGTCAATCATATCGCGAAGGCAAAAGCTGCGGTGCGTATTCCAGTCATCGGCAGCCTTAACGGTTCGACTTTTGGCGGCTGGCAACGGTATGCCCGGCTAATTGAACAAGCGGGCGCGGATGCACTCGAGCTGAATATTTACAACGTGCCGACCGATCCTGATCGCAGCGCTGAAGATATCGAAACGGAATACCTGGCCATCGTGGCGTCGGTAAAAGGGCTGTTGAAAATCCCAGTGGCGGTAAAGCTCAGCCCATATTTTACGAATCTTTCCCGGTTTGCGCAACGCCTCGATCAGAACGGCGCGAACGCGCTGGTGTTGTTCAACCGCTTTTACCAGCCGGACATCGAACTGGAGACGCTCGAGGTCAGCCCCAATGTGCTGCTCAGCACGCCGATGGCCATGCGTCTGCCGATGCGTTGGATTGCACTTTTGTACGGACGGATTGGGGCAAACCTGGCGGCCACGAGTGGGATTCATCACGGCGTTGATGCGCTGAAGATGCTAATGGCTGGAGCCGACGTGACGATGCTGTGCTCGGTGCTGCTGCGCCACGGGATCGATCACATTCGGGTGATCGAGCGCGAAATGCGCGACTGGCTGGAGGAACATGAATACGAATCGGTCGAGCAAATCAAAGGCATCATGAGCCAGAAAAACTGCCCGGACCCGACCGCGTTCGAGCGTGCACAATACACACGGGCGCTGTCCACCTATCCAAAGAGTCCGTCCTCGACGCTGCCGTCCTAAGTTTTGCTGCCGCGCATTTTGCGCACTTCGGCTGCGACTCTTGTGAGCTGCTGGCTGGCGTCGTTGCGCGGGATTTTGAGCTCAATCACATTAAGTCGATCAGACTTTTGAGCACGCCAGAGCGCGTCGTCGAATTCGCCTTTTGTACATGCGGTGACACTTTCGCCGCCGCCCACGACATCGCAGATTTTGCTGTAGTTCCACTGCGTGATGACATTGAAACAGCCATCGCGGACCTTTCGCAAGGTGCCGTAGCCGTCGTTGTTTAGGACGATGATGATCGGATTGAGGCCGAGGCGCACTGCGGTGGAGATTTCAGCTCCGGTCATCTGGAATGCGCCGTCGCCGACCAGAACATAAGGCCGCAATTTTTGTGCAGCCATGGCAACGCCTATGCTCGCGGGCACGGCGAAACCCATCGACATATAATACGCCGGAGCGATGAATTGCGCCTGCCGCGCGCTGCGGATACCGACCGCGCCAAAGATCGCGTCGCCGATATCGGCAATGACACAGCAGCGCTCGTCGAGATGTAACGAAAGAATCCGGAACACATCAACCATGGTCAGCGCGCGCGAGCGCTCGGCGTTTTTCAACGGCTCCGGCAGCACGCGAGGATTGGGATGTTTGAAGTGCTTTGGCTTCATCCTTGCAGTGGTGAGCGCTTCGAGAAATTCGCGAAACTGAATCGAATCGTAACGATGATATCGAATGCTTACGCCCTCGGTCGTAGCCAAAACCGTGCGCCCGCGATCGAGTTTAGCGGTGTAAAAGCCCATGCTCATATCGGTGATGAAAGTGCCAAGCATGAGCACGAGGTCGGCAGACTCGACGTATCTCCGAACCTGTTCGTCACTGCTCATCGCGCCGCCATAGACGCCGATGTAGAAGGGATGGTTTTCGGGAATTGCGCTTTTGCTTAAAAGGTCAGCGGCGATCGGAATGTTCATCTTCTCCGCCATTCGCACCACTAAGCTGGCGGTGCGATAACGCGCCAGCTCGACCCCAGCGAGAATAACCGGTTTCTTGGCCGTGCGGATCAGCGAGAGTGTTTCACTGAGTGCCGCATGGAGCGTGTGCGGATCTGACTTTTCAGGCGCAGCGGGAGGGATTCCGGCTATCGGGATCTCGCGATCAACAATGTCGTGCGGGACCTCGATGTAAACCGGACGTTTGTGGCGCAGACATGCCTCGACGCAACGGACAATCTCGGAAGCGGCGCGCTGCTCATCCAACAACACCGTGCTCGCAACCGTGACTTCGTCGTAAATGCGGCGCTGGGTTTCAAACGTTTTGACCTTATGATGCAGGAGCGGATCTTTTTCGCGATCTTTTCGTCCCGGCGCGCCGCTCACAACAACAACCGGCGATTTCTCGGCATACGCGCCGGCGATGGCATTCAAGACATTCAGTCCGCCGACGCAGTAAGTGACGCAGACCAGACCGATCCCGTTAATGCGAGAATAAGCGTCGGCAGCAAAACCAGCGGCGGGTTCATGTATCATGGTAATGTTCTGGATTTTTGATTTCTCCAGCCATGTAAATGTGGGCAAAGCAAAGTCGCCCGGAATACCGAAACTATGGCGAACACCGCGACGATAAAGATATTCGAAAAGGAACTGCCCCAGCGGCATTGTTGCTGGAAACGATTCGCGTCGGAAGCGCGGCGAACCTTTTGCGAACGCTGGAGACGCAACCACCGCGGCTCCATTGCCATCGGGGAAGCTGACCCGCCTTCGCCTAGGGGCTACGGCGCGACAAGCAGCTTCCCCTACAGATACGGCCCGATCTGATAACAGATTAATCTGGCGACTCATCGTCTTCCGGCCAGTGCGAGGCCAAATGATGCTGACGCCGGTCTTTTTCGTTGTAAGCGTCCCACGCCAATGCCGCCCAACACACGATTGGGAAGAGCAGACCGACACCTGCCGTTGCCAGGCCGAACAGGATGCCGATCCAGACTGCGATTGGCATCCCGAGGAACATCCACAGAAGACCCATCTCGTAATGGCCTTTGTAGATGTGACCCAATCCCGGCACAATGCTGAGCAGTATTGCGATCTCGTCATGCGCATGTTTCTCTTCTCTGCTGAGTGGCGTTGATAATGTCTTCACGTTAATTACCTCCTCACTGCGGTTGGCTATCACCATTCTGGCTGTCTCAGACAGCCGATTATGATTAGCGCGTAGAGCGCCATCATCGATACGACAGCGAGTAAAATCAGGTACTCCATAGTTGCCTCCTTGACCGGCTTTCTTAACGCCACCATCGCTTTCGCGCTGCACGTTCCTTGGCTTTTGCTTTGCAAAAATTGCTCTGGCTAGAAGCACCCATTTTTGGCCTCACGCCAAAATTGGGTGAGAAATTGCCAAGGGAAGAACAGCTGCGCCGATTCAGCGGCGATTAACTGATTTTGGGAGTAATTAGATGTCGCCCACAGAGGAGTTCAAGAAAGTTAGTTCACGCCATCGAGCCGAGCCGGTGGAGATCTGGAAAGCGCGCAAGTTCATCGAACAACATTCGGGCGACGAACTTTCGCTCAGCAAGGTGGCGAAAGCCGTTAACATCAGCGCGAATCATCTGAGCGAAAAATTCAAGCAGGTAACTGGCCTAAATTTTGTGGATTATGTTGCCCGCGCCCGATTCGAAAAAGCGCGTGACATTCTGCTGAATTCCAATCGGCGAATCAGTGAGATCGCGTTTGCGGTGGGCTTCCAATCGCTCTCACAGTTTAATCGCGTTTTCAGAAAGCTATCCGGCAAATCTCCGACCGAGCATCGAGCGGCACATTTACGTCGGAGAAAGCGGCGCTGAAATCCACGCAAACACTGCGGCGACCCTGGGGCAGGACCGAGCCGACAACGTCGCGAGCGCGACCAAAAAGCAGTTACAATCGTAATCGACGTAGGCGCAGCGCGTTTCCAATCACGAATACCGAACTGAAACTCATTGCCGCGCCGGCGATCATTGGACTGAGCAAAATTCCGAAAAAGGGATAGAGCACACCGGCCGCGACCGGCACGCCGAGCGCGTTGCACCTACCGAACAAGGGAAAATACCAGGATTTTTTCCGTAAAAATGCGTAGTCATAATCTTGTCGTTTGAAAATACTCGCCATTCGTGTGGCATTCGAGGCTAACTCGATGGATGCACGGTAAGCGCGAGAAAATTTTGTGGGGTGTCGGGGGAACAGCCGCGCTGGCCGTGATTTTGCTCTCTTGCAGCACCACAAACAGGACAATTTTAGCCCCGCCTAGCATTCCGGGCGCGGAGTTCGTTGGCTCAGAAAGTTGCGAGACTTGTCACGAAAATATCACACGGAATTTTCGGACGGCGACGCATGCGCGTCTGAAGGCGAAAGGAGAAAACGCAAAGAACATCGGCTGCGAATCGTGTCACGGGCCGGGCAGTCTACACGTCAAGAGCGGCGGCGCGGCGCACACGATCATCAATCCGCGTAAATCGCCGGAAACTTGTTTCCAATGTCATCTCGAGGTGCGCGCACAATTCCAATTGCCGCATCATCACCCGGTGCTCGAGGGGAAAATGAGCTGCGCGGATTGCCATAATCCGCACGTCGGTATCGCAATCAAGGGTGGCGGGACCAATGTT
>Ga0137374_10000094_pt1 | contig 71449 bp, 79 predicted proteins | sample SagtaG_20_FD_104811 | JGI IMG/M metagenome (GOLD analysis project Ga0137374, IMG submission 104811) | Vadose zone soil microbial communities from Sagehorn Ranch, Mendocino, California, USA - Sage1_R_100_16 metaG | ecosystem: Environmental > Terrestrial > Soil > Vadose zone | place: USA... | reverse complement strand
GGCCAGCCGTCCCGCTCGCGGCGCGTAGGCGGTGTACAGGTCGGGAAGCGACCTTCCCCGATCTCCTCGGATCGCGATCTCCGCCTCCACGTCTGCCTCCCGCCCTACCGACACATCCCCTAGATCCCGCGGGGGCCGAAAAGGTTCCGGCAGGGCCATCGTTCGGCCGGAGCTCGAGCGGAGCGATGGCGTTCGGCGAGCCGGCGCTTCCGGTGCACCCCCTCGAGCCCACAATGAGACCGGGACCACGGACGGCTCCCGGATACGATCCCGATCCAATGACCGACTCCGCCCTCGAATCGGTGCGCGCCGAGGTCGTGGCGTGCCGGCGCTGCCCCCGATTGGTGGAGTGGCGCGAGGAGGTGGCCCGGACGAAGGTCGCCCGGTTCGCCGGCTGGGAGTACTGGGGGCGGCCCGTCCCCGGGTTCGGAGACCCGGCCGCCGGGGTCCTCATCGTCGGCCTGGCACCCGCGGCCCACGGCGGGAACCGGACCGGCCGCATCTTCACCGGCGACCGGTCGGGGGACTTCCTGTTCGCATCACTGTATCGGACCGGCTTCGCCAACCAGCCAAACTCCGAGCACCGGGACGACGGGCTTCGTCTCGACGGGGCCTACGTGGCCGCGACGGTCAGGTGCGCTCCGCCCGGGAACCGCCCCACACCTGCGGAGCGCGACGCCTGCCTGCCGTTCCTCGTCCGCGAGCTCCAGCTCCTCTCGGACGTCCGAACGATGGTCACGCTGGGATCCTTCGCCTGGGACGGGGCGCTGCGAGCGGTCGCGGCCCTCGGCCACCGCGCCCGTCCGCGGCCCCGGTTCGGCCATCTCGCCGAGGCGGACGTCGGGCCGTACACGCTGCTCGGGGCGTTCCACCCGAGCCAGCAGAACACGTTCACCGGGAAGCTCACGCCGGACATGCTGGACGCGGTGTTCCGGCGCGCCCGGGAGATCACGACTCCGTAGCACAAATCGTTCCTTGTCCCCCCGCATGGCCGCGCGTAGCGTCAGGCCGTCGTCAACCGTGGGGAGGGGTTCGATGCGCGCACGGCTCGTGGTTCTCGGATCGTTGGTGGCGCTCGCCGTGGGATCGCTCGGCGGTGGAGCGGCAAACGCGGCACATCGGGCGCGGGGGGGCACGTGCACGATCGTGGGCACGGCGGGGAACGACACGATCAACGGCACGTCCGGAGACGACGTCATCTGCGGCAAGGGCGGCAACGACACCCTCGACGGCAAGGGCGGGGACGACACCCTGTTCGGAGGCCCGGGGAACGACACGCTGAACGGCGGGAACGGCGACGACAGGATCGTCGGCGGTGACGGGGGCGACTTCATCAACGGCGGCTTCGGGGCCGACAAGCTCAACGGGAACGCGGGTGTCGACGACATCCTCTGAGGCCCGGGCCCCGACCTGATCGCGGCGGGCCTGGGGAACGACCTCGCCGAGGGCGGTTTGGGCAACGACGCGATGTACGGAGGAGCGGGGAAGGACTTCCTCGCCGGCCGGGAGGGCCACGACCTCATCTTCGGCCAGAAGGGCGACGACAGTTGCCTGTCGGCGACCGACGGAGTCCACGGCAACGACTCCGTGAACGGCGGGCCCGGACCACGACACCGGCGACGCGGACACCGGCGATGAGGTCATCTCCCTCGAGAACCGGCTCCAGGGGTCCTGCTCCGCCGGGTAACCGTGCCGCGACGTCCGCCGCGTATCCTGCGAGGCGGACGTGGACATCGTCGGGCTGTTGATCATGGGCCTGATCGTTGGCGCGATCGGGCGGCTGGTCGTGCCGGGTCCCCACAACCTGGGCTGCCTCGGCACGATGGCGGTCGGCGTCGCCGGCGCGTTCCTCGGGTGGTGGATCGGGAAGGGTTTGGTGGGCAGCCGGTACCACCTGCACCCGTGGATCTGGGCGACGATCGGCTCGATCCTGGTGGTCCTGGTCGTCACGGCGCTCACCGGCGGCCGCATCCGCCGGCGCCGCTGGTAGCCGTCTCGCGGAATGTAATGGGGTAATCGAACCGGGCAGTATCCTGGCTGGTCATGGCGCGACGCGGCGGTCACTTCGGATTCTCGGTCCCCGAACAGGACGCGAGGCCCCTCAACCGCGACACGGTCCGGCGGGTGGTTCGCACGTTCGGGCCCTATCGGGGGAAGGTGGCGATCGTCGGGTCAGCCATCTTCGTCACGTCGGTGCTCGGCGTGGCGAACCCGCTACTCATCAAGATCATCTTCGACCGGGCCCTGTTCGGGAACCCGCCGGGGAACTGCGCCGGCCTCCCCTGTCCCCGCCTGAACCTGCTGTACCTGTACGTCGGGCTGATGGTCGCGATCCCCGTGTTCTCCGGAGTCATCGGCGTGGGCCAGACCTACCTGGCCAACCTCGTGGGACTGCGGGTGATGCAGGACCTCCGGAACTCGCTGTACGCCCACCTGCAGCACATGCCGCTGCGGTTCTTCACCGAGACCCGGACCGGCGAGATCCAGTCGCGCTTGGCCAACGACGTCGGCGGCATCCAGTCCGTGGTCACCGACACGGCCTCCACGATCCTGTCCAACGTCGTCGTCCTGGCGAGCAGCCTGGTGGCCATGCTCGTGCTGTCCTGGCAGCTGACGGTGCTGTCGCTGTTCATGCTGCCGCTCTTCCTGTGGTGGCAGGTGCGGGTGGGGCGGGCCCGACAGGCGGTGGTCCGCAACACCCAGAAGTCGATGGCCGACATGACCGCGATCACCGAGGAGACCCTGTCCGTGTCGGGCATCCTGCTGTCGAAGTCGTTCGGGCGGCAGCGCTTCGAGATCGACCGCTTCCGCGGCGAGAACGAGCGCCTGGCCGGATTCCAGATCCGCCAACAGATGATCACCCGGGCCTTCTTCGCGCTCGTGCAGATCTTCTTCTCGATCACGCCCGCCCTGGTCTACCTGGTCGCCGGCTGGGTGCTGAGCAACGGCGGGAGCGGGTTCGGCGGGGCCGGGATCACCGCGGGGACCATCGTCTCCTTCACCACCCTCCAGAGCCGGCTGTTCTTCCCGCTGGGGTCGATGCTCCAGGTGAGCGTCGAGGTCCAGTCCTCGATGGCGCTGTTCGAGCGGATCTTCGAGTACCTCGACATGCCTCACGGCATCGCCGACGCGCCCGATGCGGTCCGGATCGCGCCCGAGCGAGTGGAGGGCCGTGTGCGGTTCCGCCACGTCCGGTTCCGCTACGACGATCCGAAGGAACAGGGAACCGAGGAGCACCTCGCCGCGGAGGCGCCCGACGCCGCCGCCGCAGTGCCCAGCGGCGCGCCGCAGTGGGCCGCGTGGGGGATCCAACCCGCCGGCGGGAACGGCGAGGGGCGCCGCGAGTGGACCCTCGACGACGTCGACATCCTGATCGAGCCGGGGCAGCTGGCGGCCCTGGTGGGCCCGTCGGGCGCCGGCAAGACGACCATGACCTACCTCGTCCCCCGGCTGTACGACGTCCAGGAGGGCGCGGTCGAGATCGACGGGAACGACGTCCGTCAGATCGCGCTGGCCTCGCTCGGCGACATGATCGGCATCGTCACCCAGGAGACGTACCTGTTCCACGCCACGGTCCGCCGGAACCTCCTGTACGGCAAGCCGGACGCGACGCAGGAGGATCTCGAGGCCGCGGCGCGCGCTGCGTTCATCCACGACCGCATCGCGGAGCTGCCCGAGGGCTACGACACGGTGGTGGGGGAGCGCGGCTACAAGCTGTCCGGGGGCGAGAAGCAGCGCCTGGCCATCGCCCGGGTCGTCCTCAAGGACCCCCGGATCCTCATCCTCGACGAGGCCACCTCGTCGCTCGACACGACCTCGGAGCGCCTGGTCCAGGAGGCGCTCCGGCCGCTGATGCGGGGGCGCACCACGATCGCGATCGCGCACCGCCTGTCGACGATCCTTTCCGCCGACGTGATCTTCGTCGTTGACCGGGGCCGGGTGGTGGAGCGGGGCACCCACCAGGAGCTGCTCGAGCGGGGCGGACTGTATGCCCGCCTGTACGACCAGCAGTTCCGGGGCGGCGAGGTCGAGGCGGAGTGCGAGGACGGCGTCGTGCTGGCCTCGGGCGAGATCCTGAGGGGCGACCGCGCCGCCGGCTGAACCGCGGTTCACCCGTCGGCACCGGGTATGAACCGCCGACCTGCCACCAGAGGAGGGGGTACGTGAGGAACCGCAGGCGACTCATCACCACAGGCATGCTGGTCGTCCTGGCGCTCGCGCTGGGGGCGTGCAGCAGCGGCGAGAAGAAGGCCGACGAGGGCGAGGCCGGGGGCGGGGGCACCGAGACGTGTTCCGGCTCGCCGGTCCCGGCCGGCCAGCTGCAGCTGCCGGAGGGCTTCCCGACGCCCGAGGGCGTCACGTTCACCGACAGCCAGCAGGAGGGGCCATCCGGCGTCGCCGACGGGTATTTCGAGGGCGACGTGAAGGACGCGCACGACGAGTGGAAGGCGGCGTTCACCGACGCGAACTACACCGTCGTGTCCGACGAGCTCGAGGAGCACGACTCCGAGGTCAACTACGAGTCCGCCGACGGATCCTCGACGGGGCAGGTGGCGCTCCGCGAGGAGTGCAAGGAGAGCGGGCGGACCGCCGTGCACATCACCGATCGCCCGGCGTAGCGCCGTCCAGCCGGATCTCATAGCTGAGCAGCACGAACCCGTCCGGGTAGACGGTGTCCTCGGTCCTGGTGAACCCCATCGACTCGTACATGGCTTGGGCCGCGCGCATCCGCTCCGTGGTGTTCAGGGTGAGATACGTCTTCCCCGCCCGCCGGGCGTCCTTCAGGGAGGCCTCCATCAGCATCCGGCCGATTCCCCGTCCCCTGGCCTCCGGCGAGACGCCGAGCATCCGCACGTGGGCCTGCCCCGGCTCGAGCGGGGCGGATTCGCGGTCCTGCTCGTCCGCTTCCGTGCGGCCGGTCAGCTCGAGGGTCACGGTGCCGAGCACCCGACCGTCCTCGACCGCCACCAGGACCTCGGTGCGCGTGGACCGGTCCGCGACGTCGGCCAGTCGCTCGAGGTAGGACTCCCAGTCGGGGCCGGGCATGACGAACTCCCGGTACGCGTCCGCCGTGACCCGGCCGGCTTCCTCCATCTCCTCGGGCCGCACGGGGCGGATCTCGATGTCCGGGGCGCTCACCGGCGGGACCTCCCGCCTCGCTCGGGGCTCGAATGGACCCGCTCGTGGTCGCCGGCGTCGTGCCCGTGGCACTCCATCTCGAGCGTGGCGTGCTCGACGCCGAAGCGCTCCGCGAGCATGGCCTTGAGCCGCTCGCCCCGGACCTGGGCGTCGTGCATCGACGTCGTGCCGGGGAGGACCACGTGCGCCGAGAGTGCAGGATCGTCGGACGCGAGGTTCCACAGGTGGAGGTGGTGGACGCCCAGCACCTCCGGGAATTCCGCGATCGCCCGCTCGACCTCGGCCGAGCTCATCCCGCGGGGCGTCCCCTCCAGGAAGACGTGCATCGCGTCGCGCAGGAGGCGCCACGCGGCCCACACCACCAGCAGGCTGATGAACAGCGAGACGGCCGGGTCGACCCGGCGTGCGTCCCAGACGAGGATGGAGACTCCCGCGGCGAGCGCGCCGAGCGAGCCGAGGGCGTCCGAGGCGAGATGCAGGAACGCGCCCTGCATGTTCAGGCTCGCGCCGGCCGACCGGCGGAGCAGCCAGGCGCTGCCGAGGTTCACGACCAGCGCGATCCCCGCCACCGCGGTGAGGCCGGCGCCCGAGACCTGTTCGGGGTGGCCGAGCCGCCGGACGGCCTCGAAGACCACCCAGCCGGATGCCAGCAGGAGCACGATGCCGTTCACCTGTGCCGCGAGCACCTCGGCCCGTTCCAGGCCGAAGGTGTGCCGGGCGGTCGCCGGTCGCCGGGCCAGCCGGATCGCCAGGACCGAGATGGCCAGCCCGGAGACGTCGGTCAGCAGGTGGACGCCGTCGGCCAGCAGCGCGAGCGAGCGGAACGCGAGGCCGGCCCACAGCTCCGTGGCCATCAGCCCCCCGTTCGCGGCCAGCGCGAGCCACACCGCCCGGCGCTGAGCGGTCCGGTCTCGGCCCCCTCCGGGGATGTGTTCGTGGGTGTCGGCCATGATCCAGCGCGTGACGGGACGCGCGCCTTTCGGATTTCGACTGTACCGGACCGGGTCCCCGGTTCAGCGCGACGAGAGCGCTCCAGCGATGGCCCGGGCCATCTGCATGGTGGTCGCATCGCCGCCCAGGTCGGGGGTCACCGCGCGCCGCTCCTCGAGGACCCGAACGACGGCCGCCTCCACCGCGTCGGCGGCCTTCCGCTCGGAGACGTGGCGGAGCAGCATCGCCGCCGAAAGGATCATGGCCACAGGATCGGCCAGCCCCCGGCCCGCGATGTCCGGCGCGCTCCCATGCACCGGTTCGAACAAGGCGTACTCCCAGCCCAGGTTGGCCCCCGCGGCGACGCCGAGCCCGCCGGTGAGTCCCGCGCACAGGTCGCTCACGATGTCCCCGTACAGGTTCGGCAGCAGCAGCAGGTCGAACGTCGCCGGCTCCCAGGCCAGCCGCATCGCCAGCTCGTCCACCTGGACCGGCTCGAACTCGATCTCCGGGTACGCAGTCGCCTCGGCCGCGGCCGTGCGGAGGAACACCCCGTCGGAGAACTTCATGATGTTCGCCTTGTGGCCGAGCGTGACCTTCGACCTGCCGTTCCGCCGGGCGTGGTCGAACGCGAACTTCACGATCCGGCGCGTTCCCGTCACCGAGATCGGCTTCACGGTGACGCCGGCGTCGTGGCGAAGCTCATAGCCGGCGAGGGTGAGCAGCTCGTCTCGCAGCGCCTCCGCTTCGGACGAGCCCTGCCGGAACTCGATCCCCGCGTACAGGTCCTCGGTGTTCTCGCGCACCACGACGAGGTCCAACCCGTCCCACCGGGACCGGATCCCCGGGAGCGACCGCGACGGCCGGACCGCGGCGAACAGGTCCAGCTCGAGGCGGAGCGCCACGTTCACGCTGCGGAACCCCGTGCCGACCGGGGTGGTGATCGGCCCCTTGAGCGCGGTCCGGGTCCGGCGGATCGACTCCAGCACCCGGTCGGGCAGCGGCGTCCCCTCCCGCTCCATCACGGCCGAGCCGGCCTCCTGGATGTCCCAGTCGATGTCGACGCCCGTGGCGTCGAGGACGAGCCGGACCGCCTCGGACACCTCCGGCCCGATGCCGTCGCCGGGGACCAGCGTGATCGCGTGCGCCATCGCCTCCGCCGCAGCCTACGAAAAGGAGGTGGGCGGCTCCCGTCGGAACCGCCCACCCCTCGCCGTCGAGTGCTACGGCTCGCTGTTGGGCACCGTGTAGATGTCGGTCTGGCCGTATGGCGACGGCAGCGTGTTCCGGCCATCCGTCCACACTGGGTACTCGAGGACGGAGAGGTTCACGCCGGCGGCGATGCCGTTGTAGTCGCCGACGAAGGAGCCGGAACCGAAGAATGACGCGTTGGGGTTCCAGGACTCCGTCGACAGGTTGTCGTTCGGCCCCCAGACCTGCGTGTCGGACGTCACCGCATGGAACGTCTCGATGAGCACATGGAGGTCCAGGAAGGCCCCCCTCCGCGGGACGCGCGGAGAGCCTGTTCCCTCTGGGGGAAACCTGCAAATCACGGTGAACTGCGGGGTTCGTTACGCGCGACCCGCGGCCGTGGCGGACCACGATGGGCCCGCTTGACCGGCCCCGCGACGGATTATGCTCTGGCCGTGCCGGTGGTCCCTCGGTGGTGTCCGTGCGCCCGGGTGGCGAGGTGAAGGTGTCGGCTGATCAGCTGGGCGACGTCCTCGACTTCTCGGACCGGCGCGAGGTCACGCCCTACCGGCCCCCCACCGCGCCTCGCACGGCGCGCGGGGACCGGTGGTGGGCCCTCCCGGTGGTCACGGTGGTCGTGCTCCTCGGCTTCGTCGTGTACGGGACGTGGGTGGCGTTCCAGAACGCGAACTACTACGCGGACCCTTACGTGTCGCCGTTCTACTCGCCGTGCCTCGCCACGTCCTGCCTGCACCCGACCGCCTCGTTCATCGGGTCCTGGTGGAAGTGGTCGCCGGCGCTGCTGGTCCTGCCGTTCCCCCTGTTCTTCCGCCTGACCTGCTACTACTATCGCAAGGCCTACTACCGGTCGTTCTGGTGGTCGCCGCCCGCGTGCGCGGTCCGGGACGCCCGCTTCGGATACTCGGGCGAGACCCGGTTCCCGCTGGTGCTGCAGAACCTCCACCGCTACGCGTTCTACCTGGCCCTGCCGTTCCCGGTCTTCCTGTCCTGGGACGCCGCGCAGTCGTTCTTCTTCCCCGGCGGGTTCGGGATGAGGCTGGGCACCCTGGTCCTGCTGGTGAACGTATTCCTTTTGTGGGGGTACACGCTGTCGTGTCACTCCTGCCGGCACCTGGTGGGAGGGCGGGTCGACCAGTTCTCGAAGGCTCCGGTACGGCATTTCCTGTGGCGGCGGGTGTCGTGGCTGAACGTCCATCACGCCCGGTGGGCCTGGGCTAGCCTGTTCAGCGTGGCGATCGCGGACCTGTACGTGCGGCTCGTCGCCACGGGGACCATCCACGACCCGAGGTTGTTCTAGCCATGGCCGAGCTCGAGACGCACGAGTTCGACGTCCTCGTGATCGGCGCGGGCGGCGCGGGCCTCCGGGCCGCGATCGAGGCCCATGCCCGGGGAGCCCGCACGGCCATCGTGTGCAAGTCGCTGCTGGGGAAGGCCCACACGGTGATGGCCGAGGGCGGTGTGGCGGCCGCGCTGGGAACCGTGTACCCGGAGGATAACTGGGAGGTCCACTTCCGCGACACCATGCGCGGCGGCAAGATGCTGAACAACTGGCGGATGGCCCAGCTGCACGCCCAGGAGGCGCCCGAGCGCGTGTACGAGCTCGAGGAGTGGGGCGCGGTGTGGGACCGCACGGACGACGGGCGGATCCTCCAGCGCGACTTCGGCGGCCACCGCTTCGCTCGCCTGGCACACGTGGGGGACCGCACCGGCCTGGAGCTGATCCGGACGCTCCAGCAGCATGCCGTGGCCGAGCGGATCGACGTGTTCATGGAGTGCACGGTGCTCCGCCTGCTGACCGACGGTGAGCGGGTCGCCGGGGCAGTGGCGTACCGGAGGGAGAACGGCGCCTTCGTCGTGTTCTGGGCGAAGGCCGTGGTCCTGGCGACCGGGGGGATCGGCAAGGCCTACAAGATCACGTCGAACTCCTGGGAGTACACCGGCGACGGACACGCGCTGGCGCTGTGGGCCGGGGCCGACCTCATCGACATGGAGTTCGTGCAGTTCCACCCGACCGGGATGGTGTGGCCGCCGTCCGTCCGCGGGATCCTCGTCACCGAGGGCGTCCGGGGCGACGGTGGCGTGTTGAAGAACGCCCAGGGCGAGCGGTTCATGTTCCGGTACATCCCCGACATGTTCCGGTCGGAGACCGCGGACACCGAGGAGGAGGCCGACCGGTGGTACGACGACAAGAGCGTCCGCCGGACGCCCGATCTCCTGCCCCGGGACGAGGTGGCCCGGGCCATCAACTCCGAGATCAAGGAGGGCCGGGGGACCGAGCACGGGGGCGTGTTCCTCGACATCGCGTCGCGCCGCCCGGCCGAGTCCATCAAGCGGAAGCTCCCGGGCATGTACCACCAGTTCAAGCAGCTAGCGGACGTCGACATCACGCGCGAGCCGATGGAGATCGGACCGACCTGCCACTACATGATGGGCGGGGTGCGGGTCGACGCCGAGACTGCGGCCGCGACCGTGCCCGGCGTGTTCGCGGCCGGTGAGGTGGCCGCGGGGCTGCACGGCTCGAACCGGCTGGGCGGGAACTCGCTGTCGGACCTGCTGGTGTTCGGCCGGCGGGCGGGGATGGCCGCCGCCGACTACGCGTCCGGGTTCGAGGGCGGGCCGGCCCTCGATCAGGCCGAGATCGACCGGGTCGCCGCGGCGGCGCTGGAGCCCTTCGAGCGGGACCGGGGCGAGAACCCCTACGCCATCCAGCACGACCTCGAGGAGTGCATGCACAACCTGGTCGGGATCATCCGGACCGAGGTCGAGCTGAAGCAGGCGCTCGACGAGATCGCGACACTCAGGGAGCGCGCCGGGCGGACGGCGGTCGAGGGGAACCGGCAGTTCAACCCGGGATGGCATCTGGCGCTGGACCTCGACCCCATGCTCACGGTGTCCGAGTGCATCACGCGGGCAGCCCTGGAGCGCCGGGAGAGCCGGGGCGGGCACACCCGGGACGACTACCCCACGCTCGACCCCGAGTTCGGCAAGCTCAACGTCCGGGTCCGCCGGAACGGGGACGGCGACGGGGTCGTGGTGGACCAGATCCCGCTGCCGGAGATGCCGGCCGACCTCAGGGCGCTGTTCGAGGAGAAGAAGCCGTGAACACCGTGACGATGAGCGTGTGGCGGGGGGGCCGCGAGGATGGCGGGTTCCGCGACTACCGCGTCGAGGCCGAGGAGGGCGAGGTCGTCCTCGACGTGATCCACCGGATCCAGGCAACCCAATCCGGCGATCTCGCCGTGCGGTGGAACTGCAAGGCCGGCCGGTGCGGATCGTGCAGCGCCGAGATCAACGGCGTGCCTCGCCTGCTGTGCATGACGCGGATGAACCTGTTCCCGGAAGGGCAGCCGATCACGGTGGCGCCGATCAGGGCGTTCCCCATCGTGCGGGACCTCGTGACCGACGTGTCCTTCAACTACGAGATGGCCAGGCGGGTCCCGGCGTTCGCGCCCCGGCCGAAGGACCCGGAGACGGAGTCCGACGGGCACTACCGGATGCAGCAGCAGGACATCGAGCGGGTCCAGGAGTTCCGCCGGTGCATCGAGTGCTTCCTGTGCCAGAACGTGTGCCACGTCATCCGCGACCCGCACGACACCGGCCGCGCGTTCGCGGGCCCGCGGTTCTTCGTCCGCTACGCCGAGCTGGAGATGCACCCCCTCGACACCAGCGACCGCCGCGAGCTGCTCCGCCGGCGGATGGGTCTCGGGCTGTGCAACATCACGAAGTGCTGCACCGAGGTGTGCCCGGAGGACATCCACATCACCGACAACGCGATCATCCCGCTCAAGGAGCGCGTCGCCGACCAGTCCTACGACCCGATCCGGTGGCTGGCCCGCAAGCTCCGCCGCGGCGAGCCGGATGAATCGTCCGCCGAGCCGGCCGAGAAGGTTCCGCCTCCGGCGCCGGACTAGGGCGACGACCCGGACGGGGCGTCGACCGGCTCTCCGACCACGTGCGTCACCGGGAGTCTGAACGCCATCTCCACCCGGTGAGGGACGTCACGCCGGAGCCATCGGGACGGGCCGGCCGGAAGGGTGGACAGGATGATCTCGTCGAAGCTGCTCTGCCGGATGGCGTCGCCGATGGCCTGGACGGGATCCGCGTCGCCGACCTCGCCGTCGACCTCCGCCCCCAGCTCCCGCAACCGGGCCACCGCCCGGTCGAGGCGTCCCTTCGCGATTTCCCGCGCCTCTTCGTCCGTCGGGAGGAGGTGGTCGCGGGGTGGGGTGGCCGGCACGACGATGTGGAAGCTGCTCGGCCCGGAGGCCAGACAGTCCCGGACCCTGGCCATGAGCGGCTCGCCGCCCAGCGTCTGATTGGCCACCACGAGGTAGCGGCGCATCGCGACCTCCTGTCGCGATCATAGCGCCGGGCGTTCACCGGCGGCGTGCCCGTCCGAGACGGCATCTCTCAGATCGCTGAGCTTGGGATCTTCCCTTCAGAGGTCCCGGTCCCAGTGGGACCTTTGGCCCTTCCGGACCGGGCCATTCGCCACTAGAACGACGGCAGCGCTCCCGGCGCCAGGGAGGTGGAGCGGGCAGGCCGGGAGAGTGGGTGAGGTCGTCGTTTTCCGGAGGTTTCCCGGAGGAGGAGAAGACATGGAAGGTGGGCTGTACCTGCGGTGGGGCAAGCCGGTTCGGGGCTTCGAGCGCGAGGCTCTCGCCCTGTACGCCGAGGCCATGGAGTACTGGAACAACAAGCTCGAGGCGGGCGTGATCACGTGGTTCGAGCCGTTCTTCTTCGAGACCGCCGACTTCGAGGAGGAGGCGGGCTTCTGGGTGATCAAGGGGCCGGAGGAGAAGATCGTCCCCCTCTGGCACGAGCCGCAGTTCCTGACGGTCAACTCCAAGGCCGCGATCTACCTCCAGCACTACACGGTCCGCATGCTCAGGGTGGGGGACGCGCTGCCGGAGTTCATCGAGCACCTCGGGAAGGTGTACGCCGAGATCGGGGTCTGAGAGGGTCCGCCGGCGACGATTCGCGGAGGCGGTGGGGACGGCCGATCCCGCCGCCTCCGTCTATGAGTTGCGCGCGGATTCCAGCCTGCGAACCGAGCGATCACCTGGATTCGCCGATTCCCCCGGCCGTGGCCGTGGTGGCCGCAGCCCTGGAGGTGACTGGTCCGCCGGCGACGTGGTCCCCTGGATCGTTGCCGATCCGAAGGGCTGGCCGAACCCGCCGCTGGTGCCATGGCGCTCAGCCCGGTCGCCCACGGACTTCGAGCAGGCGGGTCAGTACCGGTCGAACATGATGGCGCGCTTGACTTCCTGGATCGCCTTCGTGACCTTGATACCGCGGGGGCAGGCCTCCGTGCAGTTGAAGGTCGTCCGGCACCGGAACACGCCGGACTTCTCGGACAGGACGGCCAGCCGCTCGTCGGCGGCCTGGTCGCGCGAGTCGAACACGAACCGGTGGGCGTTCACGATCGCCGCGGGTCCGATGTACTCGTCGTCGGCCCAGAAGATCGGGCACGAGGTCGTGCAGGCGGCGCACAGGATGCACTTCGTCGTGTCGTCGTAGCGCTCCCGCTCCTCCGGTGACTGCAGGCGCTCGCGGTCGCTCGTCCCCTCCTCGTTGACCAGGTACGGCAGGACTCGCCGGTATCCGGCGAAGAAGGGCTCCATGTCGACGATGAGGTCCTTCAGGACCGGGAGGCCCCGGATGGGTTCCACGGTGACCTGCGGCGCGACCTGCTTGACCAGGATCTTGCAGGCCAGCTGGTTGCGGCCGTTGATGACCATGGCGTCCGAGCCGCAGATGCCGTGCGCGCAGGACCGCCGCAGCGAGAGCGACCCGTCGCGGTACCACTTCACGTAGTGCAGCGCGTCGAGCAGCCGGTCGGAGGGCTCGGCGTCGATCACGAACTCGTCCCACCACGCGTCGGGGCGGACCTCGGGGTTGTAGCGCTTGATCCGGATCGAGAGGCTCACCCGGCCGGTGACCTCCGGGCCTCCGGACCGCCGGGCGCCGGGCTCCCGCGGCGGCCCCTCCCCCCACTCGCTGTCGGCCGACCCCTCCAGCACGTCGCCCAGCGCGGGCCCCCGGACGACAGGCGTCTGCTGATCCCCCTCTCCGACCGGGGGGCTAACGCTCGGCTGTGCAGGCATCGCTCGTGCTCCTTCCGGCCTCGCTCTTGAGCCCCCCGGGCCCCCCATCAATACTTCCTTTCCATCGGGACGTAGGGTCCCAGTTTCACGTCCTTGTGCTCGAGCCGGATCGAGCCGTCCGGTTCGCGGTACGCCAGCGAGTGCTTCAGCCAGTGCACGTCGTCGCGCAGGGGGTGGTCCTCCCGGTAGTGGCCGCCACGGCTCTCGTCCCGGGCCAGGGCCGCGGCGGCCACGGTCTCGGCGACATCCAGCAGGAACCCCAGCTCCACCGCCTCCATCAGCTCCGTGTTGAACAGGTTCCCCCGGTCCGACAGCCCGATCAGCTCATACCGCCCGCGCAACCGGGCAAGGAGGCCCCGCAGCGCCCGCAGTCCCTCTTCCTTCCGGACCACGCCGCACAGGTCGAACATGTGCCGCTGGAGCTCGTTCCTGATGTCGGCGGCGTGCTCCAGGCCCGGGCCCCCACGGATCCGCTCGAGCATCGCCACGGTCTCGCCCTCGATGCCCTTCGGCAGCTGGGGCTCGTCGACCGCCAGCCCGTACTCGGCCATGGAGTGTCCGCCCCGCCGGCCGAACACCACGATGTCCAGCAGCGAGTTCGTCCCCAGCCGGTTCGCGCCGTGGACCGACACGCACGCGCACTCCCCGGCCGCGAACAGGCCCGGCACCGGGGTCTCGTCGGGGCCGACCACGACGCGGCCCTCGACGTCCGTCGGGATGCCCCCCATCGCGTAGTGCGCGGTCGGCTGGATGGGAACGGGTTCGGTGGTCGGCTCCACACCGAGGTAGATGCGGGCGAACTCGGTGACGTCGGGGAGCTTCGTCTCGATGACCTCGGGCGGGAGGTGCCGGACGTCGAGGTGGACGAAGTCTTTCCCGCCGACGCCGCGTCCCTCCTTGATCTCCTGGTAGATGGCCCGCGAGACCATGTCCCGGGGGGCCAGGTCCTTGATGCTCGGGGCGTACCGCTCCATGAACCGCTCGCCCTCGCCGTTCACCAGGATGCCGCCCTCGCCGCGAACCGCCTCGGAGATCAGGATCCCGAGCTTGTAGATCCCGGTGGGGTGGATCTGGTACATCTCCATGTCCTCCAGCGGGATGCCCCGCCGGTAGCACACGGCCGGCCCGTCCCCGGTGAGCGCGTGGGCGTTCGACGTGATCTGGAAGATCCGCCCGTAGCCGCCGGTGGCGAACAGCACGGCCTTCGCCCGGAACACGTGCAGCTCGCCGGTGGCCAGCTCGTAGGCCACCACGCCGCCGCATCGCCCGTCGACCATCAGCAGGTCCAGCACGTAGAACTCGTTGAAGAACCGCACGTCGCGCTTGATGCACTGCTGGTACAGGGTCTGCAGGATCATGTGGCCGGTCCGGTCGGCCGCGTAGCACGCCCGGCGGACCGGACCCTCGCCGTGGTTCCGGGTGTGCCCCCCGAACCGCCGCTGGTCGATGAAGCCCTCGGGGGTCCGGTTGAACGGGAACCCCCAGTGTTCCAGCTCGATGACCCGGTCGATGGCCTCGTGGCACATGATCTCCGCGGCCGGCTGATCGACCAGGTAGTCGCCACCCTTCACGGTGTCGAACGTGTGCCATTCGGGGTAGTCCTCCTCGACGTTGCCGAGGGCCGCGCACATCCCGCCCTGTGCGGCCCCGGTGTGGGAGCGGGTCGGGTAGAGCTTGGAGATGACCGCCACGTTCACGTGGCCCGAGGCCTCGATGGCGGCTCGGAGGCCGGCGCCCCCGGCGCCGACGATGACCGCACTGTACGTGTGGGTGACCGTCACGTCGTGGGGAAGTTCGCCGGGTTGAACGTGAAGACGATGATCGTGCCCAGCGCGAACAGGATGACCCCGACGACCGTGAAGAACCACGTCAGGGCGAACCGCGGCCCGGGCCTGCGGACGTAGTCCAGGATCACCACCCGCAGGCCGTTCACGCCGTGCAGCAATGCGAGGGACAGCATCAGCCAGTCCCACGCGCGCCAGAACGGGCTCTGCCAGCGGAGCTCGACGAACTTGAAGTCCACGCGCTCCACGCCGCCGCCCAGCACGTGCATGATCAGGACGTGCCCCACGGCGAGGACCAGCAGCAGGATCCCGCTGATGCGCATGAACAACCACGAGCCCAGCTCGTAGCCGCCCGCGGGCCGCTCGCGCCCGGTGACCGTGCCCCGGACCGTGGGGCCCTTGAAGCGATTGCCGGTGCGGAGGGCCACTACAGGTCCCGAATGATCGCGCGGCCGATGACCCACGTGACCGGGACCATCGCCCCGAGGACGATGACCAGGGTCGCGTACCACAATCGGGCCTGGTACAGCGACGCCTTCGGCCAGAAGTCGAGGAGCATGATCCGGACGCCGTTCACTGCGTGGTAGATGACCATGCCGACCAGGACCAGCTCGAGGAGCTGCACGCCCGGGTTGTGGTAGACGGACAGCACCCGGTTGTACGCCTCGGGCCCCCATCCGATCACCGCGGTGTCCACCACGTGGGCGAACAGGAACAGGATGATGCCGACGCCGGTGACGCGGTGCAGCACCCACGCCCATTGCCCTTCGCGACCGCGGTACAGCCGTCCGAACTGGCCCGGCGCGGGCGTCAGCCGATTCTTCGCCGCCACTGCAGGTCCTCCGGCATCGACGGGGCGCGGCCCCGAGCCTAGCGCGGGCTCGGCCCCGATGAATGGCGGGAGTGTACCCACCTCGTGCTCAGCTGGTTCGGCGGCGACGTGCGGCCGTGCCGGATACTCGTGGCTCGGGGCCGCCCTGGCGGGCCCGTCTCGCCTCTTCGACGCTCCGCTTCAGCGCCTCCATGAGGTCGAAGACCTCGGGCTCGGTCTCGGAGGGCAGGAGCGGGCGCTCGGGCGGAGGTACGGCCTTCGCTCGGATCATCTCCAGCACGCGCTCGCGGTAGGTGTCCGGGTACCGCGCCGGGTCCCAGTCCCGGCCCAAGGCCTCGACGAGCCGGACCGCCATCTGGATCTCGCGAGCGGAGGGCTCCTCCGCCGGGGCAATGCCCAGCTCGGCCGGGTCGCGCACCTCGTCGGAGCGGAACAACGTCTCGAGCATCAGGACGCCGCCCGACGGCCGGATCGCGGCGACGTGCTCCCTGGTCCGGAGCACGAACCGGCCGACGGCCACGCGGCCCGACTCCTCCATGGCCCGCACCAGCAGCCGGTACTGCCGCTCGGCGCCGCGCCCGGGCACGACGACGTAGCTCTTCTCGAAGTAGACGGGGTCGATGTCGACGAGCCGGACGAAGTCCTCGATGTCGATCGACCGGCGGGGCTCGGGAGCGAGCTCCTCGAGCTCTTCCTGGCTGACCCGGACGAACCGGCCGGGGTCGACCTCGAACCCCCGGACCACGTCCTCGAACGCGACGTCGCCAGGCTCGCCCCCTGCGGCGGCCGGTTCGAAGGGACCCGGCCGGTCCGTCTCTGCCTGCAGCGGCGTGGTGGGCTCGACCGCCGGCCGTTCCCGTCCGCGGGAAGGTTCCGGGCCCGCGGTCTCGAGGGTAGCCGTTTCCCCCGCCGCCGCCGGGTCCTCCCACAGCGACTCGTCCGCCTCGCTGGCCACGCGGCGGTAGCGCACCCGGCGACCGGTCCTCCCCTCGAACTGGTGGAACCGGACGTCGCGGGGCGAGGTGGCCCCGTACAGCTTCACCGGGATCGAGACCAGCCCGAAGGAGAGCGTTCCCGTCCACACCGCCTGTGGCATGCGGGGCAGTGTCTCAGCCTCCCGCCGGGCGGTCCAGCCCGGGCGAGGCCATGCCGTCGTGGAGGCGCCGCTATGCCGTCGCCGAGGCGCCCAGGAAGTAGGCGTCTCCCGTGAAGACGGCCTTGACGGTGCTGCCGCTGGGAGCGGCGTATGTGAGCGTGGCCACGCCGGTCGTCGACGTCGTAGCGGTCCCGACCGATTTCCCGTTCACCAGGAACTGGACCTTGCGGCCGGAGACCGCGGCGCCAGACCCGGCCGCCTTCAGCGTCGCCGTCAGCGCCGACGCGGTGCGGGGGGCCGTGAGCGTGGTGCCATCCTTGTCGATGGTGAAGGGCGCCGACGCCGAAACGCCCGCTGCGGTGGCGGTGAGCGTGTACAGGGCAGGCTTCTGCGACAGGATGAGCTGCCCCGTGGCCACGCCGTCCGCGCCGACCGGCGCGGTCACGGACTGCATTCCCAGCGTGAACTTCACTGGAGTCCCCGCCGCGAGGTTGGTTGTCGCGGCGCCGAGCGAGACCGAGGTCGTGTACGCGCCGCTCTTCGGGGACGACAGCTTCAGCGTCGGGGTGTACACGGACTGCCCCGAGACCTGGTTCGCGCTCCAGATGCCGGACGAGGCGTTGTCGTCCGTGTACGCGCGCGGGGGGCGGAGCGGCGCCACCGGGCCAGTTCCTGTGCTCAGCGAACGCGGAGCGCGACGAACACCCCGTCGCGGGTGGGAACGATCGTGGAGTGATACCGCTCGTCCGAGGCAATGGCCTGGTTGTGTTCGCGGATGGCCTCGGTGAGGTGGGGCCGGGGGTCGTCCTCCACGGTGCCCGTCACCCGGCCCGACCACAGGACGTTGTCGCACAGGTACAGTCCGCCGACCCGGATGCGCTCGCGGGCGGCCGCCCACGCCGCCGGATACCCGTCCTTGTCGATGTCGCAGTAGACGACGTCCCATTCGCCATCCGCGGCGTTCAGGGACGTGACCGCGTCGCCGACGTGGAACGTGACCGGTCGGTCGAGTCCCGCGCGGGCCAGGTAGTCCATGGCCTTCCGCTCGTTCTCCGGGTCGCCGTCGGTGAGGTGGACCTCGCCGCCCGGCCCGACGGCGCGGCTGAACCAGTACCCGCTGTAGCCGTAGCCGCTGCCCAGCTCGAACACGCGCCGGGCCCCGATGGAGCGAGCGAGGACCTCGAGGGTCACGCCGCACAGCCGCCCGATGATCGGGAACCCTCGCTCGGAGGCCTCCCGCTCCATCTCGAGCAGCACCGGCTCGTCGTGCCGGGTCTGGAGCGTCCGCATGTAGTCCTCGACTGCCGGGTTCACGATGTCCATGCCGTCCTCCTCGTGCGGGCGCCATCCCTATACCGATGGGACCCCCGATGATAGAAAGCGCCGATGGCCGATCTCCCGTCCGGAACGCAGCTCGGCGGCTACCGCGTCGCCACGGTCCTCGGGCGCGGCGGGATGGGCGTCGTCTATCTCGCGCAGCAGCTGGCCCTGGACCGCCGGGTCGCGCTCAAGGTCATCAGCCCGGAGCTCTCGGACGATCCGGAGTTCCGTGAGCGGTTCTCCCGTGAGGCCCAGCTCGCCGCCGCCATCGACCACCGGAACATCATCCCCGTCTACGACGCCGGCGAAGCCGACGGCCGCCTGTACATCTCCATGCGGTACGTCAAGGGGCTCGACCTCCGGACCGTGCTGCAACTGGAGGGTCCGATGGACCCGGAGCGTGCTCTCGGGATCATGGGGGCGGTGGCGGATGCGCTCGACGCGGCCCACGGCGCGGGCCTCGTCCACCGCGACGTGAAGCCGGCGAACGTGCTGATCGAGGACGGGCCCGGCCCCGAGCCGGATCGCGTGTACCTCACCGACTTCGGGCTGACCAAGCGGGTGCGCGGTTCCGCCAGCCTGACCAGGACCGGCATCTTCGTGGGGACCCCCGACTACGCCTCGCCCGAGCAGTGCGCCGGCAAGCCGGTGGACGGTCGGACCGACGTGTACTCGCTGGCCTGTGTGCTCCACGAGTGCCTGTCCGGGGCGACGCCGTTCCCCCGCGACAGCGACGCGCAGGTGCTGGCCGCGCACCTGCTCGAGACGCCGCCCCGGCTCTCGGCCACCCGTCCGGGCCTCCCCACCGGGCTCGACGACGTCCTGGCCCGGGGCCTGGCCAAGGATCCCGGGTCCCGGTACGCCACGTGCGGGGAGCTGGTCGAGGCGGCGCTGGCGGCCCTCCGGGGCGAATCCCGAGCGGGGGAGACCTTGATCGCCCCGCCGCCGGCCACGTCCCCCGTGCGGGGAGCTCCGCCGCCGCCGGGGGCGCCCCCGCCGCCCGCCCCCCTGGGAGCGGCCGGGACGCCGACCACCCAGGCGCCGGCCACTCCCGGCCCCAGCACGGTCCCGGGGCCGCGGCGGCAGGCATTCGGGCGAGCGAGGTGGATCGCCGCGGCGGTCGCCGCGATCGTCCTGGCGGCGGGTGGGGTGGCCCTGGCGCTCGCGCTCGGGGGAGGAGGAACCACGGCGGCGCGGACGACCACCCCCGCGGCCACGAGCCCGGGACAGCTCACCACACCGGCCACGACGACGCCGGCCACCACGCCGGCGACGGGCCCGACCCTCGCGGACTACGCGCGGCAGGTGGACGGGCTCCTGTCCGAGTCCGAGTCGTTCCGGCAGCAGCTGGTGACGGCCGTCGGCGAGTCCCGGAACGCGAGCCCGGACCGGCAGCAGGCAGACCTGGCCACGGTCCGCAGGGTGGTGGCCGAGCGGCGAGCGGCCCTGCGCACCGTCAGCACCTGGCAGGTTCCCGTGGAGGCGGAGGTCTCGAACGACCTCCTGGCCACCGCGTTCCGGGACTCGATCGTGGACGACCAGGACTACGCGCGGCTGGTCCAGGCCTACATCGACGGAGACGACGCCGCGGCGAACGCAGCGCTCCAGGACCTGCAGGCCCACCGGGACGCCGCGACCGACCCGGACAAGGAGGCCTTCGTCCGGATCTACAACGCGATCCGGCAACGGGTGGGGCTGGACCCGCTGCCGTCAGACTTCCGCTTCTAGTGCGATCCGACCGGGGGGCCGCCCGCGCGTCCGTTGCCGTCGTGGCGGCAGTTGTGCTGGTGGCCGGCGGGTTCCTCGCCACCAGGGCCCTGGTCGGCCATGGCAATCGGCCGTCGGCCTCCGGATCATCCGCCGGGACGACGGCCCCACCGACATCACAACCCACGACCGGCGGCGGGTCGGAGGCTCCCTCGCCGGGCCGAACGCCGGTGGCCCGGCCGCCGATCGTGCAGCGGCGCATCCCGTTCCCGGAGTCTCGCCGCCGGGAGATGGTGGCGTACGCAGAGCGGCACTACGGCATCTCGTCGGCGACGCTTCGCCACCCGCAGGTGATCGTTGAGCACTTCACGGGCGGCACGTCGTTCGATGCCGCGTGGAACACCTTCGCCTCGAACGCGCCGGACCTCGGCGAGCTGCCCGGGACGTGCTCGCACTTCATCGTCGACACCGACGGCACGATCTACCAGCTCGTGCCGCTGTCGCTGATGTGCCGCCACACCGTCGGGCTCAACTTCACGGCCTTCGGGATCGAGGACGTGGGGACGAGCGACGGCGCGGTCCTGGGGAACCCTGCCCAGCTCCGGTCGATGCTCCGGCTCACGCTGTGGCTCATGGCCCGGTTCCACATCGAGCTGCGCAACGTGATCGGGCACAACGAGAGCCTGACCAGCCCGTTCCACATGGAGCGCGAGACGTCCTGGCGGTGCCAGACCCACCAGGACTGGCAGCGGCGGGACATGGACGTCGTGCGGGCCCGCCTGCGGAGCATGGCGGAGGCGGCGGACGTCCCGATCGGCCCGCCGGCCTCCCTCGTGACGCCGGATTGCTGAGTCCGGCATAGACTGGGCCGCAACCGACCCGCGGAGGCGACGACATGGCCAACGAGACGACCATCACCGACGAGGAGATCACGACGATCTGGCCGGGCCAGTCGTCAAGGGCCTCCGTTGTGGACACCGACACGGTGGACCAGGCCGGCGACGCCGACGACATGGACACGGCGGACGAGAAGACCGACCCCCAGGACACCGACGGGACCGACTCCGCCGAGGACACCGACGGGACGGACACCACCCAGGACGCGGACGGGACCGACAGCACCCAGGACGCGGACGGGACCGACACCCAGGACGCCGACGGCACCGATTCGTAGCCGTGCCGCCGGGCCCGTGCCGGCGCTCGAGCGGTGCGTCGGGGACGTCGACGACTTCCTCCGCGAGCGGTGGGCGAGGGAACCCCTGCACCGGACCGGCGGCGCGCCGTTCGACGACCTGCTTTCCCTCGCCGACGTCGACCACCTGCTGACCGAGACGTCGCTCCGGCTGCCCGCGTTCCGGCTGGTGAAGGACGGCGCCACGCTCCCCACGGGCGGGTACACGAAGTCGGGGCGCACCGGCTCCCAGCCCGTGTCGGGGATGGCCGACCCGGCGCGGATTCTGGAGCTGTTCCACGGCGGGGCGACGATCGTGCTGCAGGGCATGCACCGGTACTGGCCGCCGCTCGCCCGGTTCTGCCGGGAGCTCGAGGCCTCGCTCGGCCACCCGACGCAGGTGAACGCGTACGTCACGCCGCCGGGGTCGCGGGGGCTGGCGGTGCACCAGGACTCGCACGACGTGTTCGTGTTGCAGGCCTTCGGGCGGAAGCAGTGGGACGTGTGGGCGCCGCGGCCGCTCGGCGCGCGGAAGCCGGACGACGGCCCGGTGCTCTCGGCCGCGCTCGAGCCGGGGGACGCGATGTACCTCCCGCTGGGGACGCCGCACGCGGCCTCCACCCAGCAGGTTCTGTCCGGCCACCTCACGATCGGGATCCTGTCCACGACGTGGGCGCGGCTGCTATCGGAGATCGTCGAGGCCGGGTTCGCCCGGCCGCTGCCGGCGGGCTACCACCGTGACCCGGACGGGTTCGCGACCGCGGTGAAGGAGCAGGTGGCCGAGCTGCAGCGGTGGCTGGACAGCGTCGACGCACGAGATGTTGCCGACCGACGGATCCGGTCGTTCCTCACGACTCGCTCCCCGGTGCTCGGGGGCTCGCTGCTCGACCTCGCGCGGGTAGATGCGATGACCCTCGAGGATCCGCTTCGCCGCCGCGCCGGGTCGTTCTGTGAGCTGCGGGCGGACGGCGACGAGCTCGCGCTCTTCCTGGGCGACCGGGAGCTGCGGATGCCGCCGCGGCTGGAGCCGGCGATGCGATTCGTCGCGCAGGCGTCCGGGGCCTTCCGGCCGGCGGAGATCCCCGGGCTGGACGACGCCGGCCGCATGGTGCTCGCCCGGCGCCTGGTGCGCGAGGGCCTGCTCGAACTTGGCTAGCCGCTGCTCGGCCACCTCTCGCGAGTTGAACGAGCCCCTGCTGGGGACGGCCTCCACCGTGGTGAACTGGCTGCTGGTCGAGCAGCCCGGGGCGTGGGGGCGGCGCGCGCTGGACCACAGCCGGCTCCCGGACGCCGTGGCCGCCCACCTCCGGCACCACGCCGCCCGGCACCGGGTCCGGGTCGTGCTGATCCGCCGGCACGGGCGCCACGTGCCCGACGGCATCCGGGTGTACGCGGCGCACGCGGGCCGTCGCCGCCGGTGGTTGGAGCACGTGCACCTCCCGGGGCCCGAGGCGCTGCTCGACGTCGATCTGAGCCCGTTGGAGGACGGCCGCCGCCTCGGCATCGGCATGGAGCAGTCGGAGCCCGTGTACCTGGTGTGCACGCACGGCCGCCACGACCCGTGCTGCTCGGAGCGGGGCCGGCCGGTGGCCGGGGTCCTCCAGCGCCGGTTCGGCGACCGCGTGTGGGAGGTGAGCCACATCGGCGGCGACCGGTTCGCCCCCAACGTGGTCTGTCTCCCAGCGGGCGTCTACCTGGGGCACGTGGAGCCCGACGTCGCGGTCGACGTGATCGAACGCTTCGATTCGGGTCGCATCGACCTCGCGCGCTATCGGGGGCGGTGCGCGTACGACTTCGCCACCCAGGCGGCGGAGACGTTCCTCCGGGAGCGGCTCGGCGCCGATGGGCTCGACGAGGTCGTGCTGGAGCGCCGGCGCCGGCTCGCTGAGGGCGGGGTCGAGGCGGTGTTCCGCACGCCGGACGGCCTCCGGACGCTCCGTGTCGCGGTCGACCACCCCGGACCGCCCCGGCCGATCACCTGCAGGACCCCGGCCGCCGTTCCCCCCGTCTATCGCGTCGTGGGGTAGCGGCCGGAGCGGCTGAACAGCGTCATCAGCGACGGCACGAGGAGCGTCCGCACGAGGAAGGAATCGATCAGCACCCCGACCGTCATGGCGAAGGCGAACTCGCGGAACGGCACGAGCGACACGATCGCGAGCAGCGCGAAGCTGCCGGCCAGCGCGAGCCCGGCGACGCCGATGGCCCGGCTGCGCGGGGCGCGGCCACCCGGATCGCCTCGCGGAGTTGCATGGTCCGTGCCTCCTGCCAGATCCGGCCGACGACGAAGACGTTGTAGTCGGAGCCCAGCGCGACGAGCAGCACGGCGGCCGCGAACGGCACGTAGTAGCTGAGCCAGGGATGGCCCAGCCACACCTGGAAGACCCGCGGTCAGGCCCAGGGCCGCCGCCACGACCAGCGCGCTGACCGCGAGCAGATACAGGGGCGCCACGAGTGCGCGCAGGAAGACGATGAGCAGGAGGAGGTCGGCGGCGAGGGCCGCGACCGCGATGGCCCACAGGCCGTCCGCCGTCTGGTTCACCGTCTCACGAGCCAGAGCGGAGTCCCCGGCGAACCCGGCCGTGACTCCCGACAGCCCGGCCTGCCGCAGCAGGCCGGGCATCCGTCGTTCCAGCGTCCCGAGCCGGTCGAGCCCGGAGGAGCCGAGGGGGTCGCGGTCGAGGATGACGACCAGGCGCGCGGCGGTTCCGTCCTTCGACACGAACACCGGGAGCCGGGACGGCAGCGTGCCCGGACCGATGGCTCCGGCCACGCCGGGTTGGTGTGACACCAATCCGGTCAGCCGGACGAGCTGGTTCTCGGGGCCGCGCAATCCCTGGAGGACGATCTCGACAGGAGACGTGATCCCCGGGGGCGAATCCCTCCCCCGCGGCCCGCGCCGCCACGGCGGGCTCGGAGTTGTCCGGCAGCTCGTCGGGAAGGCTGATGCCGAGGGTGGTCTGGCGGAGGAACGTGGCCGCGAGGGCCAGCCCGCCGCCGACCACCACGCACACCACGAACGCGACCGGCCTGCGGGTCACCGCCCGAGCCGTCGCGAACCGCCAGCCCCGCGTCGTGGTCTCGTCGGGGAGGCCCCTCTCCGCCGGTGCCGGCGTCGCAGGGCTCGCGCGCGCCGCCGGTGCCTCGGTTGCGATCTCCTCCGGGGTGGGTTCGGCCTGCCTCGGTGGCGCGCTCGGCCAGAACAGCGCACGTCCGAACAAGCCCAGGACGCCCGGCACGAACGTCACCGAGACCAGGAGCCCGATGACGACGCGGATGGTCACCAGGTACGCGATTCCGGCCGCCGTCAGCGTCACGAGCGGGGCCACGGGCGAGCGGAAGTGCACCCCGACGATGAGGGCGATCAGCGCGACCGTGGCGAGCTCGACCCATGGGAGGTTGGAGGTGATGGCGTCGCCCTCATAGGCCCGGGCCGGCACGGCGCCGGTCACGCCGACCAGGTGGTCGTCCGGCCGGTCCGCCTCGCGGTGCGCGAAGATCTCGGCGACGTCGAGCTGCTGGTAGATGTCCAAGCTCGGGTTCACGAACAGATACGTGATGGCGGTCGTGGAGTCCTCACGCGATCCGGGCATGAGCCTCCCGGTGTTCGTGACCGGGATCGCCCCGAGGATGCCGGGGTATTCCGCCCGGTGGAGTCCCCGGTCGACGTCGGTGGCGCGGCCCACGGCGCGCGCCTGCGCGACGGGTGAGAGGCCGTTCGGGTCGCGCTGCACGATCTGCACCCGGGAGAACAACGGGTAGCCGAATTCGCGGAGGATGGCGCGCTCCGCCGCGACGGCCGCGGAGTCCTTCGGCACGAGGGAGAGCGAGGAGGCCTCGGTGTCGTTCACGGATGGCAGGTAGATCGTCGCGAGCGCGGCGAGCGCGATCCATGCGGGGACCAGCAGGAGCCTCAGGTGGACGACGACGAACGCGAAGGTCCTCGCGACGAGGCCACCGCGGCGGCCTTCCGCCGGCTGAGAGCCCGGCGGAACGAGGCCCCGAGCCCGGCGTCGGATCACGCGACATCCGTACCCTCCAGCCGACGGGGACGAACCAGCAGCGCGTCGAGGAGCGGCCGGCGGTACCCTTCGGCCATGAGCGAGGACCGCCGACCGACCGACTCCGGGATCGAGATCCGGCCGGTGTACGAGTCGGTCGAAGGGTTCGTTCCCGAGCGCGATCTCGGGCGGCCGGGCCAGGCGCCGTTCACGCGGGGCGTGTACCCCTCGATGTATCGCGGGCGCCTGTGGACCATGCGGCAGTACGCGGGCATGGGTACGGCAGAGGAGACGAACCGCCGCTTCCGGTACCTGCTCGACCGGGGGCAGACGGGGCTGAGCGTGGCCTTCGATCTCCCGACTCAGATGGGCTACGACTCGGATCACCCCCGCGCCGAGGGGGAGGTTGGCAAGACCGGGGTGGCGATCGACTCGATCGACGACATGCGGCGGTTGCTGGACGGGATCCCCCTCGACGAGGCGACCACCTCGATGACGATCAACGCCACGGCGGCGATCCTGCTGCTGCTCTACGAGCTGGTGGCCGAGGAGCAGGGGATTCCCGCCCACCGGCTCGGCGGGACCGTCCAGAACGACCTGCTCAAGGAGTACGCGGCGCGGGGGACGTACATCTATCCGCCCAAGCCGTCGATGCGGCTGATCACCGACATCTTCGCGTACTGCGGGAAGCACATCCCGAGGTGGAACACGATCTCGATCTCGGGCTACCACATGCGAGAGGCGGGCTCGACCGCCGTCCAGGAGGTCGCGTTCACGCTGGCGAACGGCATCGCCTACGTGCAGGCGGCGCTCGATGCGGGGCTGGGCGTCGACGAGTTCGGCCCGCGGCTGTCCTTCTTCTTCGCGTGCCACATGAACTTCCTGGAGGAGGTCGCGAAGTTCCGGGCCGCCCGCCGGATGTGGGCGAGGATCATGGCGGAGCGGTTCGGCGCGACGGATCCTCGGAGCCTGACGCTGCGGTTCCACACCCAGACGGGAGGCGCGACGCTCACCGCCCAGCAGCCCGAGAACAACATCGTCCGCACGACGCTCGAGGCGCTCGCCGCGGTGCTCGGTGGCACACAGTCGCTGCACACGAACTCCTTCGACGAGGCGCTGGCGCTGCCCACGGAGCACGCGGTGAAGATCGCCCTCCGGACCCAGCAGGTCATCGGCCTCGAGAGCGGGGTGGTCGACAGCGCAGACCCGCTGGGCGGCTCGTACCTGGTGGAGAGCCTCACGAACGAGATCGAGCAGCGGGCGAACGAGTACGTCGAGAAGATCGACGGCATGGGCGGCGCCGTCCAGGCCATCGAGGCCGGGTTCTATCAGGACGAGATCGCCGACGCCGCGTACCGCATCAACCTGGGCGTCGAGTCCGGCGACCGCGCAGTGGTCGGGGTCAACCGGTTCGTCGATCCCGAGCAGGACGTCGTCGAGATCCAGACCATCGACGAGACCGAGGTCGGCAAGCAGGCCGGCCGGCTCCGGGAACTCCGGGCGAATCGCGACCAGCAGGCGGTGGACGAGGCCCTCGGCCGCGTCGAGGAAACCGCCAGGGGGGACGGGAACCTGCTGTACCCCATGAAGGACGCGCTGCGGGCCCGGGCCACCCTCGGCGAGGTGAGCGACACCCTCCGCCGCGTGTACGGCGAGTACCGGCCCTCGCACTGACCTCCGGCGGCGCCCTGCCCTACGGCGGCGCCCGGCCCTCGATCACCGGTCGCTGCGTGGTCCTCCCCGGCGGCGGCCAGACGCCCCTCGGACGAGGTGGGCCGTCGGAGACGGGGCGTGGCGCCGCGAGGTCCTGCCCGTGATGGGGTGGCTGCGGTCGCTGCCCGATCCGGAACGGCTATCGTTCGGCGGGCGCGCGACACACCGGTCGTGCTCGAACACGAGTGAGGAGGTCCGCGGGTGGCCGAGGAACGCGACGAGCAGCTCGAGTACGGGTTCACCACGGCGGTGTTCGTCCTCGACCACACGGCAGGCAAGCTGTCGCCGGCCGACGCCGAGCGCCATTTCGGGAACACCGCGAAGGAGAACTTCTGGCGGATGTGGCCCAGCGTCCGCGCGTGGGCGGACGAGCTGCACCGGCAGATCGACGACGAGCGCGGTCACATGGCCACCCCCGTCGAGGACGACGAGTACGACGAGGTGGGCGGCGGCGGCTGACCGCCCGACGAAGCTCCGCCCACTACGCCAACGAGGCGATCGCGTGCACCGCGGCGGCCAGGCCCGCGATCACCAGCGCCGCACCCAGCCACCGGGCCCTGCGCCAGGCGAACGGCGCCGCGGACAGGCACGCCACCCCCACGACCAGCTCGGTGAGGTCCGTGAGGATATCGGCTGCCGTCACGGCCGAAGTTGACCACGTGGCACCGCACGGTTCCTGGGCATGGGGCCACGGGCGAAGAAGCCGAGGCGACCGGTCCCGCTGTCCCTGCCGGGCTCCTGGCGTGATATGAGAGGTGCACCCAGCCCGGGGCGTGCGATCCGGGCGGGATCCGCCACCGATCTCGAAGAACCGATCGCGAAGGGAGACACTCGTGCGCCGGAATGGGACAGGGGGTCGTTCGTAGATGGAAGTCGGGATCGTCGGGGGCACCGGCGACGAGGGGTTCGGCCTGGCGCTGCGCCTGGCCAGGGCCGGGCACCATGTCACGATCGGGTCGCGCTCCGAGGAGAAGGGGCAGCAGGCCGCCCGGAACGCCCTCGACCGCCTGGGCCCGGACGCGCCGGTCGACGGGACACAGAACGAGTCGCTCGCGGCGCGCGGTGACCTGGACGTGCTCTTCGTGACCGTGCCCTACGGCGGGCAGGCGGACACCTACCGGACGCTGAAGGACCACTTGCCCGAGGGGCGGATCGTGTGCGACTGCACGTCGCCGCTCGCCACCGCGGTGGGCGGGCGGCCCTGGCAGGTGATCCGGCCGTGGCACGGCAGCGCCGCCGAGCAGGCCGAGGCGCTCCTCGGCCGGGGGCGGACGCGGCTCGTGTCGGGCTTCCAGACGGTCTCGGGTGAGCTGCTGCAGGACATCGAGCGGCCGATGGAGGGCGAGGTGCTCCTGTGCGGCGCCGATCCGGACGCCAAGGCCGCGGTCGGTGCGCTGATCGAGGACATCCCCGACCTGGGGTGGGCCGACGCGGGCGACCTGTCCATGGCTCGGGTGGTGGAGCCGCTCACCGCGCTGCTGGTCAGCCTGAACCGCGCGTACAAGCTGAAGGACACGGGGATCGCGCTGACCGGCCGGGAACGATGGGGTCGTCCCGGATCGTAGGCTGACGTCGCGATGCACGACGACCACCAGGGGCGGATGGTCGGCATCGGCGACGCCGAGCTGTGGGTCGTCGAGCGCGGCGATCCCGGCGGGTACCCGCTGATGCTGCTGCACGGCGGGCCGGGCGACGACCACCACGAGTTCGCCGACTACCTCGACCCATTGGGGGACCGGTACCGGCTGCTGCTGGTGGACCTGCGCGGGAACGGGCGGTCAATGGGCTCGGACCCGTCGACGTGGACCCTGCCGCAGCACGCCGACGACGTGGTCCACCTGGCCCGGGCCCTGGGTCTCGAGCGGTACGCGGTGCTCGGCCACTCCTACGGCGCGTTCGTCTCGTTGCAGAACGCCGTCGACTTCCCGGGGCAGGCCTCGCAGTCGATCGTGTCGTCGGGCCTGGGCTCCGTGCGGTGGATGGCCGACCTCGAACAGAAGCTGGCCGCGTTCGAGCCCGAGGACCTCCGCGTCCAGGTCCAGGAGTCCTGGGCGAGGGAGAGCGAGGTCCGGACCCCGGAGGAGTTCGCGCAGCTGATGCACGACCAGATGCCGTGGCACTTCGCCGACCCCCGGGACCCGCGAATCGCCGACTACGAGGGGCGCACCAGCGGCGCGCTGTTCTCGCCGGAGATCCTGCAGATCTTCGCCCGGGCCGGCTACGGGGGGATCGAGCTGGAGGACCGGCTGGGGGAGATCGGCCACCCCGTGCTCGTGCTGGCCGGCCGGCACGACCGGACCTGCCCGCCGGAGTCCGCGGAGGTCATGGCCGCCGGCATCCGGGGGGCGGAGCTCGAGATCTTCGAGCGCAGCGGCCACATGACGTTCGTCGAGGAACCGGACCGCTACCTCGAGGTCGTCCGGGATTTCCTCGATCGGCATTCGGCCGAGGAGGAGACCGGCCCCAGCGCCTCCACCGACACGGCGCCCGCCTGACCGCGGCTATCGTATCCGCGTGACCTCACCGATCCGGCTCGTGGAGTTCCCCGCCGACGACCCGGCCCGGGCCCGTGCGTTCTGGACCGGGGTGCTCGGCGTCGATCTCGGAGACCGCGCGGAGGAGGAGGGGCAGGGGTGGCAGACCCACGGGGACGGTGCCGCGCTCGGCGTGCACCCGCGGGGGACGGGGCCCGGCGACCGGGTGTCGCTGCCGTACTTCGCCGTGGGGGACATGGATGCGGCGCTGGAGAGGGTCCGCGCGCTCGGCGGCGAGGTCATCCACCCAGGGGCGCGGTGGAGCGTCTGCCGGGACTCCGAGGGAAGCCCCTTCGGCCTGGCGCTCGGCTAGCGCTCGATCCGCAGGACGAACTCCGCGTCGGACTCGACGAGCTCCCCGCCCCGCCCCAGGGTGTAGGTCCCGCGGGCGTTGGCATACCGGCCCGTGCCGCCGAGGATGGCGAACTCGCCACGCTCGGACCCCGCCGTCCCGCTGCCGATGATCGTCCCGCCGGGGAGGTGGAAGGTGTGCCACTCCATGGCCCCGCATCCGCCGATCCTGACGCCGGGCCCCGGAGCGCGACGGTCGCGACGCGCAGGTCGCCGCCGGGGCGCCCGCCGGGGCGCCCGCCGGGCCCGTCGAGCAGCCGCGCGTGGGAGGTGGTCTGCTCCCCGCGCGCGGGCGGGCCCGAGGCCCGTCGTCCGTCCGCGTAGGTCTCCAGGCCCCGCGCGTACAGCATCAGGCCGGAGCCCCGCGCCGCGAGCGAGGTCGTCCCCGCCGCCGCGCCCAGCCCCGACCAGGCCGCCGACGAACAGCAGGCCCCGCCGCAGCGCGTTCCTCCTCGTGCTCCGCGCCATCACGCCTCCGCCCCGCGGCCCAGCGGTGGGTGATCGGGGTTCCACACGCTCCCCACGATCACCGGCTGGTCCGGGTCGCCCTCCAGGAATCCCACCAGCACCTCGTCGCCGATCTCAGGGGCGACCTGGAACCCGTCCTCCTCCCCGGCGTGCATGGCGCCCACCCGCACCGACACCGAGCTGTGCTCGTCGCCCACGCCCTGCCGGTCCCAGTGGAACTGGACCTTCACCCGCCCGAACCTGTCCGTGAACGTCGTCTGGCCGGCCCCACCACCACGGCGCTCTGGAGCCCCGGGATGACCGGCGCCGGGGTGGCCCGCGGCGGCCGGAACGGCAGGCCGATCGGGATGCAGGTGAACTCGTTGTGGTAGTCGAGGTCCGTCTGGGTCGCCGTCCGGGGGTCGCCGGAGACCGACGTCGAGTGCTCGACGCCGGTCAGCACGTACCGGCCGTCCCCGTCGAAGTGCCCGTCGAGCGTGAACCGGTGCCCACCGGTGAAGTGCCGGCAGTTTCGACATCGCCTCGACCAGCAGGGCGGGCAGCGCCTCCTGCTGCATGCGGGTCCCGGCCGTGCGGGCCGCCGTCTGCAGGGTGTCCTGCAGCAGGCCCGCCGACTGGTCGCCGCCCTCCGGGTCCACACCGTCGAACCGTTTTCGCGTACCAGCGACACCGAGACCGGCTGGCCGACGATGTCCTCGAACGGGATCGGCTGGTCGTTCTCGGCGACCATGTCGAGCTGGAAGCCGAACAGGCGCGAGAGCGGTCGGTCCCGGTGAGTCCCCGGAGGAACAGCACGTCCCGACCGAGCGCGGTGGTGACGGTCAGCGGCGACGTCATGCGGTTCCCTCCCCGGAACTGCCGTGCTCAGCGACGTGGATGCTGGCACGAGGGCCGCTCCCCGGTAAAGGGGCCGATCGCGCTACGCGGCTCCGGGGTCCTCGATCACGATCAGGGTCTGGTTCATGTCGACGGGCTGCCCCGGCTTGACCAGCACCTGCGACACCACGCCGTCCCTGGAGGCCTGGATGTGGTTCTCCATCTTCATGGCCTCGAGGATGCACACGGCCTGGCCCGCCTCGACCGTGGCGCCCTCCTCGACCAGGACCTGGAGGATCGTGCCCTGCATGGGGGCGTTGATGGCGTCCCCGCCGCCGTGGTGGTGGCCCGAGCCGGCGCCCTTGGAAGGGGCCCTCGGTGCGGCGCGCTTGGACTCGTCATGGACTTTCACCGGGATGCGTCGGCCCCCCACCTCCACCACGATCGTGGTGACCGTCGGGTCGGCGCCTGAGGCGGCCGGGGCCGTTCCCAGGTCTGGCCGGTCGAACTCCGGCAGCGCGGTGGCCGCCAGGGCGCCCTCCACGAACCGGGTGTGATGCGTGCCCGCGCGGAACTCCTCGGTGTCGAGGACCCAGCGGTGGAACGGGATGGTCGTGGGGATGCCCTCGACGCCGAACTCCGCCAGCGCGCGGAGCATGCGGCGGCGGGCCTGTTCGCGGTCCTCGCCCCACACCACGAGCTTGGCGAACAGCGAGTCGTAGTCGCGGGGGATCTCCTTGCCCTGGGCGAACCCGGTGTCGACGCGGACGAACGGCCCGCCCGGGGTGCGGTACCCCGTGATCACCCCGGGACCGGGCAGGAAGTCGTGGTACGGGTCCTCAGCGTTGAGGCGGCACTCGATGGCGTGCCCCCTCGGCGCCGGCGACACCTCGACCTTTTCGCCGAGGGCCACCGCGATCTGCAGCGCGACGAGGTCGAGGCCGCCGACCATCTCGGTGACGGGGTGCTCAACCTGGAGCCGGGCGTTGACCTCCATGAAGTAGAACGAGCCGTCGGGCTCCACCAGGAACTCGACCGTTCCGGCGTTCACGTAGCCGGCCTCCTTGGCGATCGCGAGCGCCGCCTCGGCGATCCGCCCCCGGAGCTCGTCGTCGACGACCGTCGAGGGAGTCTCCTCCACGAGCTTCTGGTACCGGCGCTGCAGCGAGCAGTCGCGCTCCCCGAGGAAGGACACGTTGCCCCGGCCGTCGGCCAGGATCTGGGCCTCCACGTGGTGAGCGCGGTCGATGTACCGCTCCAGGTACACCTCCGAGCGCCCGAAGTACGCACCCGCCTCCCGGGCCGAGCGCTCCAGCGCCTCGGTCAGCTCCTCCGGCGACCCCACGACGCGCATCCCCTTGCCCCCGCCGCCGAACGCGGCCTTCAGCGTGATCGAGTACCCCAGGCGCCGGGCCTCCTCCACCGCCTCCTCGGGCGTCACGGGGTGGGTGGTCCCCGGGACGATCGGAACCCCGACCCGTTCGGCCGCCCGGCGGGCGGCGGCCTTGTCGCCGAGCGTCTCCATGGCCTCCGGCGGGGGTCCCACGAAGGTCATCCCGGCGTCACCGACCGCCCGCGCGAAGGCCCCGTTCTCGGCCAGGAACCCGTAGCCGGGGTGGACGAGCGTGGCACCGCCCTTGCGCCCGGCGTCCAGCAGGGCCTCGACGTTCAGGTAGGACTGCGCGGGACTGGCCGGGCCGATCGCGTACGCCTCGTCCGCCATCTCGACGTGGAGCGAGTTCCGGTCGGCCTCGCTGTACACGGCGATGGTGGGGATGCCGAGCTCCCGGCAGGTCCGCATGACCCGCACGGCGATCTCGCCCCGGTTGGCGAGGAGGACCCTCGGCTCGCTCATGGAGCCATCAGCCTATCCGCCCCGGCGGCTGCGAGAATCGGTCGCGGATGGATGAGCTGACGGAGGACGCGCTGCTGGGGGCGATGCGGGGCGCCGGGGTCATCGAGGCGCCCCTGCGCTACGACGCCGTCACGGAGTCGACGAACGCGACCGCGCTCGAGTGGGCGCGCGGCGGCGCGCCCGAGTGGACGCTCGTGGCCGCGGGGCACCAGACCGCAGGCCGCGGCCGGCTGGGCCGCACGTGGGTTTCGCGCCCGGGCGCAGCGCTGCTGTTCTCGGTGGTCCTTCGGCCCGACATGCGGCCGGAGCAGGCGTTGCTCCTCACGCTGCTCGCGGGGACGGCGATGGCGCGCGCATGCGGCGACGCCGGGCTGGAGGTCGGGTGCAAGTGGCCGAACGACCTGCTCCTCGCCGAGGCCAAGGTCGGCGGCATCCTGACCGAGGCCGCGGTGTCCCGGGGTCGCATCGAGCACGTCGTGGTCGGGATCGGGGTGAACCTCGGTGAGCCGCCGGACATCGAGGGCGCCGGCGCCCTCCCGCGCGTCGGTGCCGCGCCGCTGCTCGCGTCGTTCCTCGGCGGGTTCCGGGCCGTCTACGGCTCGGGGTCCGCGTTCGGCGAGGAGGTCCTGCGCGGCTACCGGCCGCTGTGCACGACCCTCGGCCGGCGGGTCAGTGCCACCACGACCGACGGCGGGGTCGTCGAGGGCGTCGCCGTCGACCTCGACGACCGGGGCGGGCTGGTCGTCGACACGGGAACCGGCCATGCCACGGTGGCGTTCGGGGAGGTTCGCCACCTCCGGTAGGGGTTTGCCCGAGCCGCCCCGGCGCGATACCGTCCGCGGCATGCCCTTCCCGAGACGACTGCTGACGACCGACGAGGAGATCATCCTCGACCTCCGCCCGCACTGGATCGCGCTGGTGGGGCCCATCGTGGTCGCCGTCCTCGTGGTCGTGGCGTGGATCGCCCTGCTGCCGAAGATCCACGGCCACAGCGGCGTCAAGACCGCCGAGCGGATCGCGATCCTCGCGATCGGTGCCTTCGTGCTGCTGTTCTACTGCCTGCGCGTGGCGGTGCGGTGGGCCACGTCGCACTTCGTGGTCACCAACGAGCGGGTGATCCACCGCCAGGGGCTCATCGCGAAGAACTCGATGGAGATTCCGCTCGACCGGCTCCAGAACGTCCGGTTCCACCAGGGGGTCTTCGAGCGGATGATCGGGGCCGGGGACCTCATCCTGGAGTCTGCGGGCGAGCAGGGGACCAACACCTTCAGCGATATCCGCCACCCGGAGTCCGTACAGAAGGCGATCTACGAACACGCCGAGACCTTCACCATGCGGATGCAGGGCGGGGTCCGCCAGGAGGCCTCGCCGTCGATGACGCAGGAGCTCCAGCGCCTCGCCGACCTCCGGGACCGGGGCGCGATCACCGAGGCGGAGTTCGAGGCGCAGAAGGCCCGGCTGCTCGGCGGGTCGTAGCCCGTGCCCGGGAACGGCGCCGGGACCTCGGGCGAGGACGCCCCGGACGACGCACACGTCGATGCTTCCGATCCCTGGTCCCAGGTCCGCGCCGGCGATGAGACGCCGATGCGGTTTACCCTTCGAAACGGCGCCCCCGTGGTCGTCCGGCCCATCCTCCCGGAGGACCGGGAGCGGCTCGTCGACGCGTTCGCCCGCCTGTCCGAGACCTCGCGGTACCACCGGTTCGGCACGCCGGTTCGCCGGCTGACCGACGAGCAGCTCCAGTATCTGACCGAGATCGACTACGTCGACCACATGGCCTGGGTGGCCCTCGACCCAGCCGCGGAGGGCGAGCCCGGCCTCGGCGTGGCCCGGTACGTGCGGCTCCCGGCGGAGTCGGAGGTCGCCGAGGCGGCCGTCACCGTCGTCGACTCGCACCAGGGGCTGGGTCTGGGAACCATCCTCCTCGGCGTCCTGGGGCTGTCGGCCATAGCCCACGGCGTCCGGGCCTTCCGGGCATACGTCCTGGAGGAGAACCAGGCCGTGCAGGACCTGTTCGCCGGGCTCGGGGCGACGATGCATCACGAGGGGCCGATGCTCCGCGTCGACGTCCCGCTCCCCGATGATCCGAAGATGCTGCCCGACACGCCCACCGGCCGGATCTTCCGGGCCGTGGCGGCCCGCCTGCTTCCCCCGCTCGACGCGCGATACCCGGGGATCGGTCTCCCGTGACCGCCCAATCGGGGGCCGGGGGGGCTGTGGGAGAATCCGGCCCGCGATGACCGGGGAGGGCAGGGCGCTCGACCACGTCTACTACTGGACCCGGGACATGGACCGGGCCGTGGCCTTCTACGGCGACGTGCTCGGTCTGCCCCTGCTCCGCCGAGAAGCCGACCAGTGGGCGCTGTTCGACGCCGGCCCGGTCCAGTTCGCGCTCCACGGGGCGATCGAGGGGCACCCGGTGGCCACCGGCGGCGCCACGGCGGTGTTCCGGGTCGATGACCTCGACGGGGCCGTGCGGTCCCTGCAGGAACGCGGCGTGGAGTTCCACGACCACCTGGGCGAGGTGGCGGGGTTCGCCCGGTTCCGCTCGTTCTCCGACCCGGACGGCAACACGGTCCAGCTCATCGAGTACGTCGCCCGCTGACCCTCGCGACCCCGCCCGGCGTGTCGGCGTGGGTCCGTATGCTCTGGTGATGGCCGAAGCGACCTGCGTCTGGTGTGGCTCGCCCCTTCCCCCGGGGGCGAGGTTCTGTCCGACGTGCGGCGCCCCCGTGGCGTCGCTGGGGGATGCCGCGGGCGTTTCGGCCGACAGCGTCGCCAGCGTCACCGAACGGAAGGTCGTCACGGTGCTGTTCGCGGACCTCGTGCGGTCCACGGAGCTCGCGGCCGCGCTCGATCCCGAGCGGTTCTCCGAGGTCATGTCCGCGTTCTTCCAGATGGTGGAGCGCGAGCTGACCTCGCTGCGCGGACGGACCGAGAAGTTCGTGGGCGACGCCGTGCTCTCCGTGTTCGGCGTGCCGCATGCTCACGAGGACGACGCGCTACGTGCCGTGCGCGCGGCGCTGATCATCCGGGACCGGACGGCCCGCCTGGGTGAGCAGCTCGACCTCCCCGAGCCGCTCCGGGTGCGCGTGGGGATCGACTCCGGACCGGTGGCCGCGGGGCCGGAAGCCACCGGGTGGACGGTGGCGTCGGTCCGCCCGCTGATCTCCGGGGCCACGGTGAACCTGGCCGCGCGGCTGCAGCAGGCCGCGGACCCCGGCGAGATCCTGGTCGGCGAGACCACCTGGCAACTGGTCCGTAACGCCGTGGAGTTCGGCGAGCTCCGCGACGTGGAGGCGAAGGGATTCGGCGCCCCGATCCACGGGTGGCCGGTCGCCGGGCTGGGGCCCCGGTCCCACCGGCGGACGATCCCGCTGGTCGGCCGCCGCGCCGAGCTCCAGCTGCTGGAACAGACCTTCGACCGCGTCCGCCAGACCGGCCACTCCTGCCTGACGACCGTCCTCGGCGAGCCCGGCGTCGGGAAGTCCCGCCTTGTGGACGAGTTTCTGGTGCAGCTGCCGTCCGACGTGACGGTGCTGGCGGGACGGTCGAGCGAGTTCGAGGAGGACCCCACCTTCGCGCCACTGGCCGAGATGCTCCGGCGCGAGCTGGGGCTCGACCGGGACGCCCCCGACGAGGCGTTCCGCCGCCGCCTGGAGGAGGTCGTGGAGGGCTGCTGCGACGCCACCGAGGTTGAGCAGACGGCGGCCCGGCTGGGGCTCGTGCTCGGCCTGACCGAGCCTGCCCGGGAGGGGCGCCGGTTCCGGTCGGCCGAGCTCCGGGCCGGCTTCCTGTCGTTGCTGGAGGGCCTGACGCGATCCGGGCCCGTGGTGATGGTGTTCGAGGACCTCCACATCGCGAGGCCGGCGCTGCTCGAGGTGCTCGACCAGCTGCTCGACGGCGCCCGGGAATTGCCGGTCATGGTGGTCGCCGTGGCGCGCGACTCGCTGCTCGAGCAGCGGCCGGGCTGGGGTCGGCACCCGGACTCCATGTCGCTCCGGCTGGAGGCGCTGCCGCCGGACGACGCGGTCGAGCTGACGCGCGTCGCGGCTGAGTCGATCGACGACGCCATCGCTGCCCGGATCGCCTCGAACACCGGCGGGAACCCGTTCTTCATCGTCGAGACGACCGGGATGATGCTCGACGAGCACGTCGAACACCTCCACGGGGCGCCCCACAGCCACCTGCTGCCGCCGACGGTGCAGGCCGTGGTGGCGTCGCGCATCGACCACCTGCCCGACGACGCCCGCGAACTGATCCGCAAGGTGTCGGCGTTCTCGATGTCGTCGTTCTCCGAAGCGGATCTGCCGCTCGTGACCGATCCGCCGGCCGACGGGGTGCTGCAGACCCTCGAGGACGCGGAGCTGTTCGTCCGGGACGCCGACCGCCCGGGGGAATGGCGGTTCCGGCACGAGATGCTGCGCGACGTCGCGTACGAGAGCTTGCCCAAGCGCGAACGGATGCGTCTGCACGAACGGATCGTCGATCGTATGCGGGAGTTCGGGATCATCGAACGGCACCCGCAGGGCGTGGCGTGGCACCTGGAGCAGGCGGCGCGGGCGGGGCTGGACCTGGACCCCAACGACCGGTCGCTCGCGGACCGCGCGGTCGACGCGCTGGCCCGCGCCGGCGACATCGCCCGGTGGCGGATCGAGTCGCGGACGGCCATCGACCTGTACGAGCGGGCCCTGGCGCTGGCCGGCGACGAGGAGCGGTGGGGGGTGCGGGAGGCGCGGATCCTCTCGACCCGCGGCGAGGCGCTGTATTGGCTGGGGCAGTTCGACGACGCCGCGGCTGCGCTGTCGTGGGCGCTCGAGCTCGCCCCGGGCGACGCCTGGACCGCCACCCACGCGTCCCGCTTCCTGGGCGACATCGAGCTGAACGTCCGCTCGCGGCCCGACGCCGCCGCGGAGCTGTTCGACCGGGCCCTCGCCGCCTCGCGGGAGCTGGCGGACCCGTGGGCCGAGGCCCGGACGCTGCTGATGGCCGCGTGGGTCCCGTACTGGCGCGGCGACTACCCGACCGCCCGCTCGCTGTTCGAACGGGCCCTGGAGATCTCCCGGAGCAACCCGGAGCATGACCAGTGGACGGAGGCCCGGGCGCTGACGTCGCTCACCTCGGTGATCTCGCCGGTGGGCGACGAGCGCGAGTCGCTCGCCCTCGCCCGGCAGGCGCTCGACCTGGGGAGGTCGATGCGCGATCCGTTCACCACCGCGGTGGCCCAGCAGGCGGTGGGGAACTCGCTGCGGCGGATGTGGCGCCTGGACGAGGCGCTGCAGTACCTCGACCAGGCGGTGCGGACGTTCCACGACCTGGGCGCCCGGTGGGAGGAGGCCAGTACGGTCGGCGACCGGGGAACGGTCCGGCGCCTGCTGGGCGACCTCCACGGCGCCGAGGAGGACCTCCGGGAGACCGTGCGGCTGTCCCGGGAGCTGGGGGAGCGGACCCTCATGACGTGGACCGTCGACCGGCTGGTGCTGGTGCTGATCCTGCAGGGCGACGTGGTCGGCGCCCGGGCCGAGCTGACCGAGGCCATCGAGTCCATCGAACCCGAAGACCCGGCGTTCCGGGAGACCCTGCTGGTCTCGGAGCTCCTCGTGCACCTGGCCGAGGGACAGGAGGAACCGGCCCGCGAGCGGGCGCTGGCGCTGCTCGGCATGCAGCGCGCCAGGGGCCTCCGCAACGAGATCGCCACCATCACGTGGTGGGTGGGCCGGGTGTTCGGCGCCGAGGCGGTGGGCGGCGGCGCGACGCTCGAGGAAGCCCGGGCGACCCTGGAAGCGGCCGGCTGGGTCCAGTTCCTGCGCGAGCCCGACCTCGTCCTCCACGCGCTCGGGCGCGAGGAGGATACCGCTACGGCGGCTTCTGGAAGATGATCGACCGACGCCGGTAGCCGAGCGACTCTAGAACGGCACGGACAGCGGGCTGTCGATCCAGGTGTCGAGGACGACCAGCCCGGCACCGCGCTCCCGGCCCCAGGCCTCGGCGGCCTCCATCAGGCGGCGGCCCACGCTGTGGCGCCGGAGCCGCTCAGCAACGGCAAGGCGTCGACCGACAGCCGGCGTTCCCCGGCCGAGCGAACGTACTGCCACCCGGCCTGTCCATCGGTTCGAGGAGCCGCGCCTCGAGGTGTCCGGCGATCTCGCCCCCAACCTCCGCCACCAGCTGGAGCTCGTCATGCCCGTGTCCGGCCCGCAGGGCTTCCTCGATCCATTCGACGAATCCGTCCTCGTCCGGCATCCGGAACAGTTCGGGGGCCTGCTCGACGTAGCTCGCCGCGCTGTCGCGGTAGCAGCGGGCGATGCCCTCGCCGTCACCCGGGCGAGCCTCGCGGACCGTGACGTCCACGGGATCTACGGGCCCTGGGCCTCGTCGTCCTTGCCCGCGTGGAACAGGTCCCAGTGGGTGTGGCCCATGCACGTGTCCGAGACGAAGGTCATGCCCGCCTCCTCGGCGATGCGCTGGGCCTCGTCGGAGTGGATGTCCTCCTGCAACCACAGCACCTTGGCGCCGATCGCGGCGGCCTGGCGGGCAATGTCGGGAGTCTCCTCGGCCGGCCGGAACACGTCGACGGCGTCGACCGGCTCTCCGATCTCCGCCAGCGAGGTCCGGACCTGCTCGCCGAACATCTCCCCGCCCCTCGGGTTCACTGGGATGATCCGGTACCCCTCACGGTGCAGGTAGGCGGGGATGCCGTACGCGGCCTTCTCGTGGTTCTCGGACGCGCCGATCACGGCGATGGTCTTCGTGTCCGCGTAGAACTTCCGGTACTGCTCCTCGGTCAGGTGCACGCCCATTTCCGTTCCTCCTTCTGATGGGTCCTATTCCAGGAGATCGCCGATCACCGCTGCGAGCTGGGCCCGGTGCTCGGCCCCGCCGAAGTCGTGCTGCTGGTCGGAGGGCAGCAGATGCTCGTCCACCCGCCCCTCCCACCGAACGTACACGGCCGGGTGGATGTCGCCGTCGCCGTCGGTCTCCACCGCCACGGCCACCGCGTCCGGCCCCGCCTCATCGACGAACGCCGCCAGGGGCCGGATGCCGGCGTCCACGATGCCACGCCCGGGATCGAGCTCGATCGTCCGGGCCAGGTACGACTGCTGGTTCCACAGCTCCGGCGCGACGGTGGCCTCCCGGAGCAGGTACTCGACGACCCCGCCCGGCTCGAGCCGCGGGCGCTCGGATTGGATGCCGAAGCGCGTCCGCGCCAGATGGCCGGCCAGCGCCCGCGCGTTGTACCGGAACCCGTGCACGGCGGCCGAGTTCGACGGGCTGCCGTACTTCTTCATCCCGATCGAGCCCTGGGTCACGCTGCCCGCGAAGTAGATCCCCGGCACCGACGGCGACTCCCAGTACGGCGTCTGCGCCGGGAGGCGGCCGCCCTGGAAGAACGTCGCCACGCCGAGGTCGGGCAGGTCCCGCAGCGGCGTCTTGAAGCCGGTCGCCGCGATGACCTCGTCGACGTCGAACACCAGGTCGCCGGGCCGGGTCGTCCCGGCCGCGTGCACCCGCCACCCCCCGCCGGGGATCGGCTCGACGCGGTCGATGGCAGCGTCGAGCACGAGCGTCCCTCCCGCCAGCACGTGGTCCTCGTACGGCTGCAGGTACCGGGCCCGGGCGGCCGCGGTGGAGTGCACCATGACCGACAGGCGGGCCGGCCGCGGCGAGCCCAGGATGACCTGCCGGGCCAGCGGCAGCAGTCCGTCGGCGATCTCGAACCCCGAGTTGCGCTTGCCCACGATGAACACGCGCTTGCCCGCGTACTCGCGCGGCGCCTTCATGCCGACGTAGTGCGCGACCCGGTCGAGGCCCGGGATGGGCGCCGTCCACGGCTCGGTCATCCCGACGGCGAAGACGGCGAGCCGGCACCGGTACTCGCCGTCGGTCGTCTCCAGCACGAACTCCCCGGTGGCCTCGTCGCGCCGGGTCCGCTTCCACGTGCAGCCGTAGCGCACGCGGACGCCTCCGACTTCGGCGAACGTGGCCAGGCCTCGTTCCATCTCGGGCCGGCTCGGGAAGTACGAGGTGCCGTCCATGAGCGGGGGCATCACCGCGCGGTGCGAAGGCTCCTCGCCGAGCAGCGAGTTCCAGTCGTATCGCTCGTACTCCCGGGATCCCAGCTCGACCGGCGCGTACGGCTTGGTCCACGTGATGAGCCGCTGGAACAGCGGGAACCGCCGGAACATGCCGCCCGGCGCCTCGTCGGAAGAGATCACCGCGTGCTCCACCCCGAGCCGCGACAGCGAGTAGCTCACCTGGAGGCCGCCCGGGCCGCTGCCCACGACGACGACCGGGTAGGAGCCGGGAGGGAACGGTCGCTCGGATGCCATGGCCGACGGCTCAGCCACGGAACAGGTTCGCGGTGCGCAGCCGGCGGGCCTGCGCCTGCATCATCCGGTACATCACGGTGGGGTGGGCCTTCAGGAATCCCTCCGCCTCGGGCTCGGCGAGGACCAGGCACCGCAGCGGCCCGAGGGCGACGACGTCGGCCACCGGCGGCTCGCCGAGCAGGACGGACACCTCGCCGAAGTACTCGCCCCGGCCGAGCCGGGCCCGCTGGGTCCTGTCCACCTCGACCGAGACCTCGCCGTCGACGATGAAGTACAGCCCGCTGCCGGTGAACCCCTGCCGCAGCACCCGCTGGCCCTCCGAGAACCACTGTTCGTCGAGCGAGTGCGAGACCTCCTCCAGCTGCGGCCGGGGGAGGTCCGCGAACAGCACGAACCCGGCCAGCAAATCGACGATCTCGTCCGGCGCAGCGACCACCGATCCTCCTCGTACCGGAAACGGTCGCGATTGTGTCACGCCGGTGCCACCCGGTCCGGTCGTCGGTGTCGAGATTGATCCCCTGTTCCCACCGGGCGATGTTCCTCGCATACCCTGTGGCCATGGACTTCGACATGACGCAGGACCAGCGGGACTTCCGGGCGGCGATCCGCGAGTTCGCCGAGGAGGTCGTGGCGCCGCGCGCCGCCGAGATGGACGAGCGCGGCGAGCTCCCCATGGACATCGTCAAGCAGATGGGGGAGATGGGCCTGTTCGGGCTCCCGTTCCCGGAGGAGTACGGCGGCCAGGGGTCGGACTTCCTGACGCTGTGCATCGCCATCGAGGAGCTGGCCCGCATCGACTCCTCCATCGCGATCACGCTCGAGGCCGGCGTCGGCCTGGGGGCAAACCCGATCTACGAGTTCGGGACCGAGGAGCAGAAGCAGCGGTGGCTGGTCCCCATGGCCCGCGGCGAGATGCTGGGTTCGTTCGGCCTCACCGAGCCCGGCGGCGGCTCCGACGCCGGCGCCACGAAGACCACCGCCAGGCTCGAGGACGGCGAGTGGGTGATCAACGGCTCGAAGGCGTTCATCACGAACTCCGGAACGCCCATCACCGGCCTGTGCTCGATCACCGCCGTCACCGGGACCGAGCCCGGGGGGCACAAGGAGATCAGCGCGATCGTCGTCCCCCAGGACACCCCGGGGTTCGAGGTCGGGAGGTCCTACCGGAAGATCGGCTGGCACGCCAGCGACACGCACCCGCTGTCGTTCAGCGACTGCCGGGTCCCCGAGGACCACCTCCTCGGCGAACGGGGGAAGGGCTTCGCGCAGTTCCTGAGGATCCTGGACGATGGCCGCATCGCCATCGCGGCGCTGTCGGTGGGCCTGGCCCAGGGGTGCCTCGAGGAGAGCGTGAAGTACGCGAACGAGCGCACGGCGTTCAAGCGATCCATCGGGGCGTTCCAGGCCCTGCAATTCAAGATCGCCGACATCCGGGTCGCGGTCGAGACGGCCCGGATGTACGTGTACTACGCGGCGTGGCTCCGGGACCAAGGGCGGCCGTACAAGACGCAGGCGTCGATCGCGAAGCTGTACGCCAGCGAGATCGCCGTCACGGCGGCCCGCGAGGCCGTCCAGGTCCACGGCGGCTACGGGTTCATGGAGGAGTTCCCCGTCGCCCGGTTCTACCGGGACAGCAAGGTGCTCGAGATCGGGGAGGGAACGAGCGAGGTCCAGCGCCTGCTCATCGCCCGCGACCTGGGCCTCCCCGGAACCAAGCTCTAGCGCGGCGGCGCGGAGGGCGCCCCAGACCCGGGGGCGACGGCGGGCATCCGGACGTCTGGGCGCCGGGCGTAGCGGCTCGCTGCGTCGTTTTCACCTCCGCCGGTTGGCCGTCGAGCGCTCCAGGTAGTTGACGCTCGTGCCGAGGCAGGGTAAGCAAGGGGGCCTTTTCCACCATGCGTGGATCCACGACGATGTCACGAGGAACGGTGCGGCGCGCCGGTGTGTGGGCGCTCGCCGCCATGCTGCTGTGCTCGCTCGCGGCCGGGGCCCGGGCCGACACGAAGCAACAGCTCACGAAGGCCAAACGCGAGCTCGACTCCCTGGTCGTCAAGATCAACCGGGAGAAGGACCAGCTGGCCGGGCTGGAATCGAAGCTCCACGCCGCCCAGGCCGACCTGAACTCCTCTGCGGAGGCCATCGACACCGCCCAGAGCAGGTACGGGGTGATCGAGGCGAAGGTCATGGCCGTCCGCGAGGCGTACACGCGGGCCAGGGGCCGGTACCGGCGGCTCCGTGACCAGCTCGACGAGCGTGCCCGCCAGGCGTACGAGAACGGCCCCGCGGCCGAGCTCACTCTGTTGCTGGGGGCGGACTCGCTGGCGGACCTGTCCGACCGGGTCGAGTTCATCGGGCGGATCGCCGCGAACGACGCGCAGCTCGCCGCGGACATGCAGAACGAATCGAACGCGCTGGCGATCCGCCGCCGGAACATCGAGGACCTCCTGGCGCAGCAGCGCGACCAGATCATCGAGCTCGACAACCAGCGGAAGATCCTCGACGCGAAGTTCAACATCCAGCAGCAGCTCGTCGACCAGCAGCAGTCGGTCCTCGCCAGCCTCAGCTCGGACCAGGCCCGGGCCAGGGCCCTGGTCGACAAGCTGGCCAAGAAGTTGCATCGGGAAGAGCTCGCCGCGGCCCGGGCGGCGACGCACGGCGGCCCAACGCCGAACGACGGCCCCGGCCCGTTGTTCGTGTGTCCCGTCGACAACCCCCACGCGTACGGCGACTCGTTCGGGGCGCCGAGGTACGCCGGGGGGTACCACCCCCACGCGGGGAACGACATCCTGGCCCCCCAGGGCACGCCGATCCGGGCGCCGTTCGACGGGACGGCCTCGGCGGACCCCAACGGCCTGGGCGGCAACGCGGTCATCGTGTCCGGGAGCGAGGGGTACGTCTACAACGCCCATCTCAGCGCGTACGGCACGCTGGGACAGGTGACAACGGGCACCGTCATCGGCTACGTGGGCGACTCCGGCGACGCCCAGGGCGGCCCGTACCACGACCACTTCGAGTGGCACCCCAACGCCATGCCGGCGAACCCGTACCGGAGCTTCTACGGCTACACGGTGATCGGGTCGGCGGTCGATCCGTATCCCTACCTCAACGAGGTCTGCTGAGGCCGGTCCACCGGCGTTCCCGCAGGTGGCGCTCGGTATACTCGCCTCGATTCCGACCTCCCTTACCGACATGGCGGATCAGCCCTGGATCTTCCGGACGTACGCCGGCTACGGCAATCCCCGGGTGACCAACGAGCGCTACCGGCGCAACCTGGCCAAGGGCCAGACGGGGCTGTCGGTCGCCTTCGACCTCCCGACGCAGACCGGCTACGACTCCGATCACCGGATGTCCCGGGGCGAGGTCGGGCGGGTGGGTGTGCCGATCTGCTCGCTGGGGGACATGCGGACGGTCTTCGACGGCATCCCCGTCCAGGACATGAACACGTCGATGACGATCAACGCGACGGCCGTGTGGCTGTACGCGCTGTACGTCGCGGTGGCCGACGAGCACGGCGCGGACCGCGGCGCGCTGTCCGGCACCACGCAGAACGACGTGCTGAAGGAGTTCCTGGCGAGGGGGACGTACGCGTTCCCGCCGGAGCCGTCCATGCGGCTCACGGTGGACCTGATCGCGTGGGCGCTGCGGGAGACCCCGAGGTGGAACCCGATCAACGTGTGCTCGTACCACCTCCAGGAGGCCGGCGCCGACCCCGTGCTGGAGGTGGCCGACACGCTGGCCAACGCGTTCGCCGTGCTGGACGCCTGCCGTTCGAGCGGCCAGGTGGCCGATGAGGACATCCCCAGGCTGGTCGGGCGGATCTCGTTCTTCTGCAACGCCGGGATCCGGTTCGTCGAGGAGACGTGCAAGATGCGCGCGTTCGCCCGGCTGTGGGACCGGCTGACGCTGGAGCGCTACGGCGTCACCGAGCCGAAGTTCCGCCGGTTCCGGTACGGCGTGCAGGTGAACTCGCTGGGGCTCACCGCGCCGCAGCCGGAGAACAACGTGTACCGCATCCTTCTGGAGATGCTGGCGGTGACCCTGTCGAAGGACGCCCGGGCCCGCGCCGTGCAGCTGCCGGCCTGGAACGAGGCGCTCGGGCTGCCCCGGGCGTGGGACCAGCAGTGGTCGCTGCGGGCCCAGCAGATCCTGGCCTTCGAGACGGACCTGCTGGAGTACGGCGACCTGTTCGAGGGGTCCCGGGTCATCGAGGACCGGACCGCGGAGATCGAGCAGGGCGCGGCGGAGGAGCTGGGACGGGTCCTCGAGCGCGGGGGCTCGGTCGAGGCGCTCGGCTACATGAAGGAGCGGCTGGTGGCGGCCCACGCCGCGCGGCTGCGGCGGATCGAGACCGGCGAGCGGACGTGGGTCGGCGTCAACGCCTACACCGAGGCCGAGCCCTCGCCGCTGGTCGAGGGCATGGACGAGGGGGGCTTCGCGTTCGATCGGGCCGATCCTGCCGACGAGGCCGAGCAGCTCGACCACCTGGGGCGGTGGCGGGCGGAGCGTGACGACGCCGCGGTCAAGGCGGCGCTCGACGCCCTGCGGCGGGCGGCCGACAGCGGAGAGAACCTCGTTCCGGCCTCCATCGAGGCCGCCCACGCCGGCGTCACCACGGGGGAGTGGGCCCAGGCCCTCCGCGACACCTTCGGCGAGTACCGGGCCCCCACCGGCGTGACCGGCCGGACCATCGGCGGCGGGGAGCAGGACCGCCTCGAGGACATGCGCCGGCGGGTCGCCGAGGCGGCGGCGCGGCTCGGCGTCAGCCGCATCCGCATGCTGGTGGGGAAGCCCGGCCTGGACGGGCACTCCAACGCCGCCGAGCAGGTCGCCGTGCGTGGCCGGGACGCCGGGATGGAGGTCGTGTACCAGGGCATCCGCCTGTCCCCCGAGGAGATCGCCCGCGCCGCGGCCGACGAGGACGTGCACGTGATCGGGCTGTCACTCCTCTCCGGCGCGCACAACCTGCTGGTGCCGGAGATCCTCGACCGGCTGCGGGAGCAGGGAGTCGGAGCGGTCCCGGTCGTCGTGGGCGGCGTGATCCCCGACGACGACGCGGAGAAGCTCCGGTCCCTCGGCGTGGCCCGCGTGTTCACCCCGAAGGAGCAGAACATCACGGACATGATCGGCGAGATCGCCGACCTCCTGGGCAACTCGGGAGCGATGCCGACCGGTCGGAGAGACTGATCCCTCACCGTCCCTGATAGCCTCCCCGTTCGCCGATGGCGAACCGCGATGCGTTCTGGCGCACCCGGATCTCCGATGTCCGGCCGAACGAGGTCCGCATCCGGGGCTACGACCTCATGGAGCTCATCGGGTCGAGGTCCTTCGGCGACGTCGTGTTCCTCCTGCTGTCCGGCGACCTCCCGAAGGGCGACGAGGGCCGGATGATGGAGGCCCTGCTGGTCTCGTGCGCGGAGCACTCCGTGATGGCGCCCTCGGTGGACGCCGCGAGGTTCGTGGCCTCGGCTGGGGTCCCTCTCCAGGCGGCCGTGGCCTCGGGCATGATCGCGCTCGGCGACCGGCACGGCGGGGCCGTCGAGGAGGGCGCCGACCTGCTGCTGGAGGCCGAGGCGCTGGGGCGGGAGCCCGCGGAGGCGACGCGGGTGATCGTGGAGCGGTGCCGCCAGGAGGGCCGCCGCGTCCCCGGCTACGGCCACGTCGTCCACGACCCCGACCCCCGGGCCGGCCGGCTGTTCGAGGTGGCCGGGGAGCTGGGCTTCCTCGGCAGGTACTGCCAGCTAGCGCTGGCCTTCGAGGACGCGGTGGCGGCGGTGTTCGGCCGGCCGCTCCGGATGAACATCGACGGCGCCATGGCGGCGCTGCTGCTGGAGCTCGGCCTGGAGCCGGGCCTGGGCAAGGCGCTGTACGTGATCGGTCGCGCGCCGGGCCTGGTCGCCCACGTCCACGAAGAACAGACCCGGGAGCGTCCGTACCGGGACGTCGGCTGGCGGAACGTCCGCTACGACGGCCCGGACCCCCGGCCGGTCCCGTGACCCCCGCCGAGCCGGCCTTCGGCATGCACCCCGTCGCGGCCGTGGGGTTCCAGCAGGCCGCCGAGGCCTACCGCCGCGGCCGTCCCGATTACCCGGCCGAAGCGGTGGCGTTCATCGCCGAGGTCCTCAGCCTGGCCCCGGGACGCCGGGTCCTCGACCTCGCCGCGGGAACCGGCAAGCTCACGCGTCTTCTCCTGCCCTTCGGGGCGGGGATCGTTGCTGTGGAGCCGGTGGCAGCGATGCGCGAGGCGCTCGCATCCGACCTCCCGGACGTGGAGGTCCACGAGGGGAGAGCCGAAGCCCTACCGCTCGAGGACGGGTCGATCGACGCGGCGGTGGTCGCACAGGCGTTCCACTGGTTCGACGGCCCAGCGGCTCTGGGCGAGCTGCACCGAGTCCTGCGCCCGGGCTCGACGCTATCCCTGGTGTGGAACGTCCGCGACGACGAGCATTCGGCATTCTGGTCGCGCATCACGGACCTGATGGAGCCGTACCGCGGCGACGTCCCGAGCCACCGATCGATGGTCTGGCACCCGTTCGACACGACCGACCTCTTCACGCCTCCCGAGAACCGGTCGGTCCCCTATCGCCACGAAACCACCCGCGACGGCGCCGTGGACCGAGTGTTCTCGACGAGCTTCATCGCCGCACTCCCGGAGCCCGAGCGAGCGAGGGTGCGCGAGCAGGTCCTCCGCCTGCTCGACGAGGATCCCGACATCGGCCCCTCGGCGGAACGGTTCACGCTCCCGTACCGCACCGACGTCTACTGGTGCCACCGCCGCTGACGCTTCAGGCCGACAGCAGCTGGTGGACCTTCGTGATGAGCGTCGGGATCTCTCGGAGCAGTGCGTGCTGGTCGGGGAGGACCACCAGCTCGCTGTTCGGCATGGCGGCCTCCAGCTCTCGGGCGACCTCGGTGCTGTGGAACGAGTCGCCCTCCTGGGCGATGATCAGCGTCGGCGCGGTGACCTGCCGGATGCGCTCGGGGTCGCGCAGGGCCACGTCGTCGATGACGCCGCGGATCGCGCGGGGCACCCCGTCGGAGTTCGTCGCCAGGATCGCCGCCCGCCGGTATTCCTTCGACGCGGGGAACTGGTCGAACGCGCCGGCGGCCTCCTCCTCCTCGAGCATGATGTCGGCCGTCTTCTCCGGGCCGTGCTCCTCCAGCAGGTCGGCCATGCGCGACAGCCGGACGTAGGTCTCGTCGCCGACCTCCAGGCGGGCGGGCAGCACGATGATCAGCTTGTCGAAACGCGCCGGGTCGGCCTCCAGGAGGCGGAGCGTCGCCGCCGCGCCCATCGACCCCCCGGCCACCACCGACGCGCCGTACGCCTCGGCCACCGCGTCCACGTCGCCGGCCAGGTGGTCGAACGTGTAGGACCCAGTGGGGGGCCTTCCGCTGTTCCCGTGACCCCGGAAGTCCATCAGCACCTTCGTTCCCGGCAGGAACGGCGCGAAGATCGCCAGCTCGTTCCGGTTGCCGGTGAGGCCGTGAGCGAGCAGCACGACCGGCTCGCCGTCGCCGAGGACCTCGACGAACAGCTCGGTTCCGTCCCGGGAGATGACCGTGGGCATACGGCGGGACAGGATAGCGGACGGTGCCGCGGCGGCCGGGCGGCTTTGCCGCATTCCGCGCGCCACCACTACCCTTGCCCGGACGCGGCGACGCGCGGGCGCCCAGGCGAGAGAGGCGACAGCATGAAGGCTGACGAGGTCCAGAGGGTCGGGGTCATCGGCGCGGGGATCATGGGCTCGGGGATCGTCGAGGTCGTCGCCCGGTCCGGGCAGGACGTCGTGTTCGTCGAGGTCGAGGACCGCAAGGTCGAGCGGGCCCGAGGCACGGTCGAGAAGTCGACCGGGAGGGCCGTCGAGAAGGGGAAGCTCACCGAGGAGGACCGCGACGGGATCCTCGGGCGGATCACCGGCGGGACCGACATCGGCGCGGTGGCCGACGTGGACCTGGTGATCGAGGCCGCCACCGAGGACATCGACATCAAGAAGGATGTCTTCGCCAAGCTCGCGGAGCTCACCCGCGACGAGGTCGTGCTGGCCACCAACACGTCGTCGCTTCCCATCGCGGAGCTGGCCGCCCAGACCGGCCGGCCCGACCGGGTGGTCGGCATGCACTTCTTCAACCCGCCGCCGGTGTTGAAGCTGATGGAGGTCGTCCGGGGGCTGCAGACCTCCGACGAGACGATCGAGTTCGCCCGGGCCTACGGCGAGCGGATCGGCAAGGAGACCGTGCTGTCCAAGGACCGGGCCGGGTTCATCGTGAACTTCCTGCTGGTGCCGTACCTGAACAGCGCGGTCCAGATGCTCGACGACAGCGTCGCCACCAAAGAGGACATCGACAAGGCCGTGCACCTGGGGCTGGCCCACCCGATGGGCCCGCTGACCCTGCTCGACCTCATCGGGCTGGACACCGCGCTGTACATCTCCGGCGTGCTGTACGACGAGTTCAAGGACCCGATCTACGCCGCCCCGACCCTGCTGAAGCGGATGGTGGCGGCGGGGTTCCTGGGCAGGAAGTCCGGCCGGGGGTTCTACGACTACGAGAAGTAGCCCGCACCCGACGAGCCCGATGCCCCGAGCCATCGACCTCCACGTCCACCTCCCCACGGAGGAGTGGCTGCAGCAGTCGATCGGCCCGCACCTGGAGGCCACGGAGGCCTACTTCCGGGCCCGGGTTCCACGGAAGTCGATCGAGGACGTCGCCCGGGAGTACGCCGACCGGGACATCCTGGGCGTGGTGCTCGACTGGGACGACGAGTCGGTCACCGGCCGGGGGTGGATGGGCAACGACTGGCTGGCCGGGCTGGGGGACCGGTTCCCCGGCGTGCTCATGGGGTTCGGCAGCGTCGACCCCCACGCCGAGGATGCGGTCGACGAGGTGAAGCGCTGCGCCGACCTGGGGCTGAAGGGGCTGAAACTCCATCCGACCATGCAGCAGTTCGATCCCGGCGAGACCCGGTACTACCCGCTGTGGAAGGCCGCCGAGGACCTCGGGCTGGTCTGCCTGTTCCACACGGGGACCTGCGGTATCGCGGCCGGAACCCCGGGGGCGGGCGGCACGAAGATCCGGTACTCCCACCCCGCCTTCCTCGACGGTGTCGGCGCCGACTTCCCGGGCCTGACGCTGATCGCCGCCCACTTCGGGTGGCCGTGGTTCCTGGAATGCCTGGCCATCGCGATGCACAAGTCGAACGTGTACATCGAGCTGTCCGGCTGGGCGCCGCGGTACCTGCCGCCCGAGGTCAAGAGCGAGATCGGGAGGCGGCTGAACGCCCGGACGCTGTTCGGCAGCGACTACCCGTTCATCGACCTCGACCGGTGGTTCCGCGAGTTCGACGAGCTCGGCCTTCCCGACGGCGCCGCCGAGCCGATCCTGAAGGGCAACGCGGCCCGCCTGCTCGGTCTGGACTAGCTCCGGACCTGACGGAGTTGGTAGGTCGCCGGGCGGCAATGGAACGGTCCGCGGAGTGATGTGGCCTGCGCGACATCGGACTTTGGTTTGCGTCGCGTCAATTTCTTTCGCCGATGCGACGCAAAAACGGGCGCTACCTTGGATACAGGTCGCGCACCACCGCGGGCGTGACCTTCACCTCGATCGTGGCCGCGATGGCCAGCGTGACCACCACGATGAGGATGGCCGGCGCGGCCGCGCGGAAGGCCGCGCGGACCCGGGTCCACCACGAGCCTCCGAACCGCCCGCTGTCCCACGAGGCGAGACCGATTCGCCAGGCGACGACGCCGGACAGCAGGAACGCGGGGATCTCGAAGACGCCGTGTGGCAGCAGCGCGACGATGAGCTCGCCGTTGGGCAGGCGAAGGTGCTGCCAGATCCCCGCGAGGCGGCCGACCCAGAAGCCGGTCACCGCGCTCGAGGCGGCCGGGCCCCAGAACAGCAGCGGGAACAGGATCAGCGGGACGACGGCCAGACCAGCGTTGTGGAGGAAGATGCCGGCCACGGTGAACGACGCCGGGGCGTTCGCGCCGAACAGCCGGGCGTTGCTCACGGCCTGCGGCCGGTCCATGCCGAGGGTGGTGGCCAGCCCGATCAGGACGCCCACGATCAGCAGACCGAACAGCAGGAGCATGGCCCGCCGCACCGGCCGCCGGAGGTACCGCCGGACGGTGGTGGTGACGTTGGATGGCAGGAAGTCGGGGCGGGGCGGAGGAAGGAGCATGCCGACTCCCGCATGGTCCAGGTCGGCGAACGGCGAGGGACGGTCCGGCCGGACCGGCGGCGGTGCCGGGCCGCCTCCAGTCTCCGAGACCGTTCCCTCCGGCTCCTGGACCTGGCGCCGCGCGGGTCGCGGGGCCCCGGGCATCAGCGCGACGCCTCCACGCACTCGCAGCCATCGAGGCCGACGGTCGCGGCGTGGTCCGTGCCCGGCTCCAGGTCGAGCCGGTCGCCGGCGCGGAGCTCCACGTCGCCGTCGTCGGCGTGGAACGTGATCGAGCCGGACAGGCAGAACAGGACCTTGTGGAACCCGTGCGAGTGCCGGCCGTATCGTTCGCAGGGACCGTTCCCCCAGAACCGCGGCCCGGAGGTTCCCTCGGCGGCGAACGCGTCCAGCGCGTCCTGCCGGCCCTGGATCGCCCCCGGCGTCTTCGTTGCGGACATCGGCGTCAGATCACGCCTCCGGCGCGGAGGTCGTCGAGCTCCTCGTCGGTCAGGCCGAGCTCCTCGCGGTAGACCTCGTCGTTGCCCGCTCCCGCCGGGAGGCCGGGGTGGGCGATCCGGCCGGGGGTGTCGGAGAGCAACGGATGGGGCCGGGCCAGCAGCACCGAGCCGAGCTCGTCGTCCGGGAGGCGCTGGAGGGTCCCCCGGGCGACGTAGTGGGGGTCGGCCACGATCCCCGCCGCGTCGAGGATGGGCGCGGCCGCCGCGTGGTGCGCCTCCATGACCTCGAGGACCTCGGCCAGGTCTCGCTCGGCGAACCAGGCCTCGATCACCCGGTCCAGCTCGTCGACGTTGGCCAGCCGGGCCTGGTTGGTGGCGAAGCGGGGGTCGTCCAGGAGGTCGGCCCGGCCGATCGCCGTGAGGATTCGCTCGGCCACGGCCTGCGAGGTCCCGCTGATCGTCACCCAGGTGCCGTCCCGAGTGCGGAACGCGCCGCGCGGCGCCGAGTACACGATGCGGTTGCCGATCCGTCCGGGGACCACCCCGAGCGTGTCGTACACCGCGGCGATGGGTCCGACCAGCCCGAACAGCGACTCGACCAGCGACAGGTCGATGACCTGGCCGGCGCCGCCGCGGGCGTCCCGGTGGTACAGCGCGACCATGACGGCGAAGGCCCCCAGCAGCCCGGCCACCTCGTCGGCCAGGGCGACCGCCGGCAGCACCGGCGGCCCGTCGGGGAACCCGGTCATGTGGGCCATCCCGGACAGCGACTCCGCCAGGGAGCCGAACCCCGGCCGGGGCGAGTACGGGCCGGTCTGGCCGAACCCGCTGGTCCGCAGGACGACCAGGCGGGGGTTCAGCTCGAGCAGGCGTTCCGGGGCGAGGTTCCAACGCTCCAGCGTTCCCGGGCGGAAGGACTCGACCACCACGTCGGCGCCGTCCACCAGCCTGCGAAGGAGGTCCTGTCCGCGGGGGTCGGACAGGTTCAGCGTGATCGGGCGCTTGTTCCGGCCGACGTGCTTCCACAGCAGCGAGACGTCGCCCGCCTTCCAGCCCAGGCTCCGGGCCGTGTCGCCGGTAACGGGGTGCTCGACCTTGATCACGTCGGCGCCGAAGTCCGACAGGCGGGCCGTGGTCCCGGGGCCGGCGATGACCGTGGCCAAGTCGAGGATGCGCACGCCCTCGAGTGGGAGGCCGGTCATTGCTGCTGGATCCGCTGGATGATCTCCCGGGCGCGCTCGGCGTCTTCCGCCGCGACCAGCACGGGGACGAGGGTCTGGAAGATCGCGTCCGGGATCATGTACGGCCCGACCTCGTGGTCCCGCCCGGCGACGGCGGGGATGCCCTCCGCGCGCAACCGGCCGGCGATCAGCAGCGCGTCCTGGAGCGGCCAGGTACCCAGCACGGTGGGAGTGGGTCCGAGGTCGGGGAACTCGCCGACGTCGGGAGAGTCGTCGCCTTCCGGTGCCGGGGCCGCCGGGCCCGGTTCCAGGGTCGCGCCGTCGTCGGCGCACACGGTGAACCCCGGCCGGTACTCCTGCCCGCACATGGGGCAGTGCCCGCCGACCGCGTTCAGGCCGTCGTCGTCCACGCGCCTATCGTGACCGATCCTCCCGGGCCGTGGCATCTCCCGCCACCGAGCGTCGTCACGGCCAGCTCGGGGTCGTGCGCTCCCTCCTCGGGGTCGAGCGCTACTTCGCGTCGCCGCGGCCGTGCAGGGGCGGCGTGCCCCGGCGGGCGAAGGGCATCCGCGCGCCGGCCCGCCAGCCGCCCAGGACGTGGCGGGTCTGCACGGCTCCCAGCCGCGACGCGTCGATGCGCCCGGCCACCGCCCAGGGACTGGGAGGCGGCGCGTGTTCCTCGGAGAAGTACCGCTCGAGGGCGGCGACGACGGCGGCCTCCTCCTCCGGAGGCAGTCCCTCGGGCAGCTCGAATCGGTAGTCTGACATGGACTAGTAGTCCCTACAGCGGGATGTTCCCGTGCTTGCGGGGCGGGACGGCCTCCCGCTTCGTGGCCAGCATCCGCAGCGACCGGATCAGGCGGCCTCGGGTCTCCGACGGCTCGATCACGTCGTCCACGTAGCCTCGCTCGGCCGCGATGTAGGGGTTCGCGAACTTCTGTGTGTAGTCGGCGATGAGCTCCCGCCGCTTGGCTTCCTTGTCCTCGGCCGCCTCGATGTCGCGGCGCATCACGATGTTCACGGCTCCCTCCGGGCCCATCACCGCGATCTCGGCGGTGGGCCACGCGTAGCACACGTCGGCCCGGAGGTGTTTGGAGTTCATGACGACGTACGCGCCGCCGTAGGCCTTCCTGGTGATCACGGTCATCTTCGGCACGGTGGCCTCGGCGAACGCGTACAGGAGCTTCGCGCCGTGCCGGATGATCCCGCCGTACTCCTGCGCGGTCCCCGGCAGGAACCCGGGCACGTCCTCGAAGACCAGCAGCGGGACGTTGAACGCGTCGCAGAACCGCACGAACCGCGCGGCCTTCTCGCTGGATTCGATGTCGAGCGTGCCCGCCAGGACCTTGGGCTGGTTGGCCACCACGCCGATCGAGCGGCCGTCCAGCCGCGCGAACCCGGTGAGGATCGACATCGCGTACAGGGCGTGGACCTCGTAGAACTCGCCGTCGTCCACGATCTTCTGGATCACCGCGCGCATGTCGTAGGCCTCCCGCGCGGACGCCGGCACGATCTCGTTCAACGTCTCGTCGCCGGCGTCGACGTCCTCGGCCGGCGAGAACACCGGGGGGTCCTCCAGGTTGTTCGACGGCAGGAACGACAGGAGGTACCGCACCTGGGCCAGGCAGTCATCCTCGTCCTCGGCCAGGAACTGCGCCACGCCCGAGCGGGCGTTGTGGGTGACGGCGCCGCCCAGCTGTTCGAACGAGACGTCCTCGCCGGTGACGGTCCTGATGACCTCCGGCCCGGTGATGAACATGTGCGAGGTGTCCCGGACCATGTAGACGAAGTCCGTGATCGCGGGCGAGTACACCGCGCCACCCGCGCAGGGGCCCATAATCAGGGAGATCTGGGGGATCACTCCCGACGCCCGGACGTTCCGGTCGAAGATGTAGCCGTAGCCGGCCAGGGAGGTGGCGCCCTCCTGGATCCGGGCGCCGCCGGAGTCGTTGATGCCGACCACGGGAGCGCCCGCGGCAACCGCGAGGTCCATGATCTTGCAGACCTTCTCGGCGTGGACCTCTCCCAGCGAGCCGCCGAACACCGTGAAGTCCTGGCTGAACACGAAGACCTTCCGGCCGTCGACCGTTCCCCAGCCGGTGACGACGCCGTCGCCGTAGGGCCGGTTCTTCTCCATCCCGAAGTCGTACGCGCGGTGGCGGGTCATCGCGTCGGTCTCGACGAACGAGCCCTTGTCGAGCAGGAGGTCGAGTCGCTCCCGCGCGGTCAGCTTGCCCCGGGCGTGCTGCTTGCGGATGGCCTCCTCGCCCCCGCCCAGCAGGCTCTCGGCACGGCGCTGCCGGAGCTCCTCGATGCGCTCGGCGACGGAGCGCAGCGCCGGCCTACCGTTTCCGGTTGGTTCGGTGCGTTCGTCCTCGGTCGTGGCCATGGTCTGGCGAGTGTAGCGCCGGTGGGCGCCCGCCCCGTGGATCGCGCCTATGGCCCGGACGCGGGGAGCCCGGCAGCGATCAGCGCGTGGCGGGCCGGAGGCAGGTCGTCGAGCGACAGCTCGTACCGGAGCAGGCCGGGGGCCTCGAGCGACGCGCTCGCGCCGTACCGGTCGGCGGCGTGGCGCACGGGGGTGTTGTCCGGCAGGACGTACGCGCGGAACCGCTCGATGCCCGTTCCCCGGGCGGTCGCGGCGAGCAGCGTGAACAGGAGCGACCCGAGGCCCCGGCCCTGGTACTCGTCGACCACGGTCACGGCGACCTCCGCCACGTTGGGCTCACCGGTCACTCGTGCGCACCGGGCCACACCGAGCCCGAGGTCGGGGACCTCCCCGTGCAGCGCGCCCCACGCGATGCGGTTCTCCTGGTCGACATCGACCAGGGACCGGAGCTGCGCGGTTCCCAGCCGGGCCACCGGCGCCAGGAAGCGAGCCCGGATCGACTGGGGCGACAGCCGCCCGAACCCGTCGGCGAGAAGCCGGGCGTCGCCGGCATGGACGGGCCGCAGGATGACCGGCGTCCCGTCGGAGAGCCGTGCAGCGAGCTCGGGCGGGGTCAACCGGCCCTTCGGGCGGGGGGGCGGCGCTCCGTGACCTGGGAATTTCGTCGTTCGCCGGCCCGGATCGCCTCGATCTCGCGTACCGCCGCCCGGACCCCGTCACGGAACGATCCGGGGTCGCCGTACAGGAAGGCCCTGGCCTCCACCCGTCGAGCCATCTCCTCGAACTCCCGATCCATACGACCCTCCTTCCGCGTTGTCGACCCACCGACCCTACCGGGTGAAGGTGAGATCGACGTGTCCACGGTGTTGCGAGGTCGTGAAATCGGGCAGCTACGCATCGAGGTCCAGCACGCCGCCGGAGCGCCAGTACTGGCCTCGCTCGCGGGACAGCAGGCCCTCGTCCACGAGGTATCGGCGGAGCGACGCGACGTCCGGGTGGAACCGCCGGAGCGTCTCGTTGACCTCGCGCTCGGGATAGCGCACGCCGACGTCGAACTCCAACGCCAGGCGGGTCAGGACCACGAGGCGCTTCGCGCGCTTGGCCGGGATCTCCTTGAGCCGGCCGCCCGCGAACCACTGCCGCAGGACCATCTCCTCTGCCTCGTCGACGGCCCCCAGGGCCAGTCCGGGGTCGCGGGAGGGCCCGGCGTCGCGGGCCGCCACCCGCAGCGCGTCCGCGGCCAGGTGAAAGGTCCTGCGGTCGGCGTCGACCGATGCGAGGCCGGCCGAAGTCAGCCGGTTCAGGTGGCGGCGCACCCGCGGCATCGGCAGCCCACACGTGTCGGACAGCTGTTTCGCGGTCCGGGGGCCGAGCGCGAGGGCGCCGGCAACGGCCAGCCGCTCCGGGTCGGCCAGCGCCCGGAGCGCGTCGTCGGCGGTGACCGGGGGCGGTTCGGTCACTGCCAGACCGGCAGGCCGAGGTCCTCCTCGAGCTGGCGGACGGGCGCCGGGCCGTCCAGCCGCCGGAAGTACGCCTCGATGAGGAACACGCGGGTGCCGTCCACGAGGTGCCCTGCCACGGCCTTGCCGTCGGCGCCGCTGCCCGTCACGTGGATGTGGACGAATGGCTTCCCGTCCTTGAGCGACACGTTGCCCACGCCGCCCGAGATCTCGTGGGGCGCGTCGTACTCGTGCCGCTCGTACTCGTGGGTGTCCTGGCGGTAGTACGCGACGGCCAGCCGCTCGACCGCGCCCACGATCTGCAGCGTCGCGGCGTCGAATCTGAGCTCCGCGGCGACCGCGTTCAGTCGCTCCAGCAGGTCGTCGCCGCGCTCGAGGCGGACGAACGCCGCCCGGGCGTCGTCCGACGGGTAGATGCGCATGTGCTCACGCTCCTCGGGATGTCGGTGGCGCGCAGTAGCGTCCGGCCATGGAACTTACCGCAGGGCAGCGCCGGACCCTCCGGGAGCTGATCGGGGTCGGCGAGTCTCCGAGCGTGCCACCCGGGGCGGCGGAGCGGGTCCGTTCCCGGCTGGAGGACGGCCTCGCCAGCCTGCCGCTGACCGAACCGCTGTGGCTGTCGAAGGGCCGGCTCGACGAGCTGGCCAGGTGCCGGGGCCTGCTCCAGGCGTCGCTGGCCGGCGAGGGCGAGCCCTTCGCCCACTCGCCCCAGAGCGCCGCCGGCACGCTCATGCACCGCGCGATCCAGCTCGACGTGGCGGTGGAGCGCGGGGCCGACGTCCGCTCGGTGGTGGAGCGGGGCGCCGAGCGCCTCCTCGAGCAGGACGGCGCGTTCGCCGACCACTGGGTCTCGCTGGACGCGCTCGACCGGGCCGAGCGGCTGGCCGAGGCCGCTGCCTCCCTCGCGCTGTTCCGGGAGCTGTTTCCGCCCATCCCGCGGTCGTGGCAGCCCGTGTCCGAGCAGGCCCTGCGGGCGAGGCTGGCCGGCGGTCTGGTTGTCCTGTCCGGTCGCCTGGACCTGGTGCTGGGACGCAGCTCGAGGCTCCTGATCGACTTCAAGTCCGGCGAGGCCCGCCCGGCCCACGCCGAGGACATGCGGTTCTACGCCCTGATGTGCACGCTCGCCTTCGAGCGGCCGCCGTATCGCGTGGCGACCGTCTTCCTCCAGTCCATGGAATGGCAGGCCGAGGACGTGACCGAGGAGACCCTCGATCTCGCCGCGTCCCGGGTCGTCGAGGCCGCCAACGCCGCCGCTGAGCTGGCCGGCGGGGCCGAGCCCGAGCTGACGCCCGGCCCCCACTGCAGCTGGTGCCCGCGGCGGGCGACCTGCCCCGCGGCGCTGGAAAAAGCCCAGGGCGCGGCTCGCGGGGGCTGACACCACCCTGCTCACGGCAGTCAACCCCGCCGGCAGATGGGGCGTTCACCCTTTCGTCCGGCGCCTTCTGGCCCGAGAATGCCGCGGGAGGGGGATAGCATGGTCGGACCCCGAAACGCCACATGACGGCCCGGACGGCGCGCAGGTTGGCCGGGGTGCTCGGTGTGATCACGGCGGCATTCCTCGTGGCGCACGTGCCGCTCTCCGCCGCCACGGGGACCCTCGCCGAGCACGGCGCCTTCGACGTCTTCTTCGTCGTTGCGGCCGTCGGGCTCGGCCTCGTGTTCTCCTTCTCGGGGTGGCTGATTGTATCCCGCCAGCCGGGGAACAAGATCGGCTGGCTCCTCTTGGGGATCCCGCTGGTGTTCGGGATCGCGATCGCCGCCGGGGACTACGCGACGTACGCGCTGGTCACTCGGCCCGCCTCGGTGCCGTTCGGGCGCGCAGCGGCGTGGCTGGACCGTTGGCTGATCGTCCCCACCTTCGCCGCGTTCATCCCGTTGTTCCTCCTCTTTCCGGACGGGGGGCTTCCCTCCCGGCGGTGGCGTCCCGTCCTATGGCTGACGATCGCCGCGCCCACCGTCGCGGCGGTGGCCTTCGCCGTCACCCCTGGTCGTCTCACCGGGGCCTTCGCGAACCTCGAGGGAGTCCGGGTCACCAATCCGCTCGGGATCGACGCGTTCGCCGGAACGGCCGGCACGCTCACGCAGATCGCGGGGATCGCCGTGTTCCTCGCTGCCGTGTTGTCGGCGGCCGCCATCGTCGTCCGGTTCCGGGGATCGACGGGCGACCTTCGCCAACAGATCAAGTGGCTGGCGTTCGTCGCGGTGCTTTTCTTCGCCGAGTTCTTCGCTCTGGCTGTGCTCGACCCGGTGCTCGGTGAGGGAAGAACAGGGGATGCAGTGGGGAACGCGCTGTTCGCGCTCATGTTCCTCACGCTCGTCCTCGGCATTCCCCTGGCCTGCACGGTCGCGCTGCTGAAGCATGGGCTGTACGAGCTCGACATCGTCGTCCGCAAGGCCGTCATCCTCGGCTTGCTGGCGGCCTTCATCACCGCCGTGTACGCAGTGATCGTGGGCGGCATCGGTGCGGTGGTGGGCGCTCGGTCGAACACCGGACTCTCCTTCCTCGCCGCCGCGGTGCTGGCCGCGGCGTTCGCGCCGGCCCGCGACCGTGCTCGTCGGCTCGCCGACCGGCTGGTGTACGGGAAGCGGGCCACGCCCTACGAGGTGCTGGCGGAGTTCTCGTCGAACGTGGCCTCCGCGTACGCGACCGACGACGTCCTGGCCCGGATGGCCCAGATCCTTGCCGCGGGGACCGGCGCGTCGGGGGCGCACGTGTGGCTGCTCGTGGGGCGTGAGCTTCGCCCGGCTGCCTCGTGGCCCGAGGGCGGCGCGGCGCCGAGTCCGCTGCCGCTCGAGGGCTCGGCTCTTCCCGCCTTCCCGGGCGAGTCGGCGTTCGAGGTGCGCCACCGCGACGAGCTGCTCGGTGCGCTCACGGTTCGGATGCCCCCCTCCGACCCCATCAACCCCACCAAGGCCAAGCTGGTGGCCGACCTGGCCGCCCAGGCCGGCCTGGTGGTCCGCAACGTCCGCCTGATCGAGGAGCTCCGCGCATCGCGCCAGCGCATGGTGGCCGCCCAGGACCAGGAGAGGCGCCGCCTGGAACGGAACATCCACGACGGCGCGCAGCAACAGCTGGTAGCGCTATCGATCAAGCTGGGGCTCGCCGAGAAGCAGGTCCGGGGCGATCCGGAACGCACCGCCGCCATGCTCTCGCAGCTCAAGGCGGAGGCCGTTCAGGCCCTCGAGGACCTCCGCGACCTGGCCCGCGGGATCTACCCGCCGCTGCTCGCGGATCGGGGCCTTCCGGCGGCGCTCGAGGCGCAGGCCCGAAAGTCTCCCGTTCCCGCGACGGTCGTGGCGGACTCCGTCGGGCGGTACCCGCAGGAGGTCGAGGGCACGGTGTACTTCTGCGTGCTCGAGGCCCTGCAGAACGTCACGAAGTACGCGATGGCCGGGGCGGTCGTCGTCCGTCTCGCGGGGAACGACGGCAGCCTCTCGTTCGAGGTCGCCGACGACGGCAAGGGCTTCGACCGCACGGCGACCGGCTACGGCACCGGCCTCCAGGGAATGGCCGACCGTCTCGAGTCCATCGGGGGCACGCTGACGATCCGAAGCGGCCCGGGGGAGGGAACCACCGTGATCGGGACGGTGCCCATAGGGACCGCCGACCCCTGAAGGGAGGTCCCGTCCCCGTGACGGTCGTGCTCCAAGGTCCCCGCGCAAGCCCAGAGTGTCGACGCCGGTGGGAGAATGATGCCAACGTCGGCGCCCCGACGCGGCGCGGCGGGGGAGGGCCCAGATGGAACGGATCTCGAGGGGCTTTCGGCTGCTCCGTGCGAGCTGGGAGGTCCTGAAGCAGGATCGCGAGCTGCTGGTGCTGCCCGTGCTCTCGTTCCTGCTGATCGTCGTCGCGGCGGTTGGGCTGGGCGGCCTCGGGTGGGCGTCCGGGCTGTTCCGCGAGAACAGGGAGCACAACAACGCCCTGTACTACGTCCTGGCGTTCGGCTTCTACTTCGTCACGTACTTCATCTCGATCTACTTCAACGCCGCCGTGATCGGCGCGGCCATGAAACGCCTCGAGGGCGGCGACCCGACGGTCGGCGACGGCTTGCGGGCAGCCAACTCGAAGCTCGGGAAGATCGCCGCGTGGGCGGCGGTCGCGGCGACGGTCGGGCTGATCCTGCGCTCGCTGGAGGAGCGCGCCGGCATCTTCGGCCGCATCGCGCTGGCACTCGTCGGCGCCGCGTGGAGCGCCGTCACGTTCTTCGTCGTGCCGGTGCTGCTGTTCGAGCCGGTCGGCGTGGGGCAGGGGCTGAAGCGCTCGGCTCAGCTCTTCAAACAACGGTGGGGTGAGCAGTTCACGGGCACCGTCGGCATCGGCCTTGCCATGTTCCTGATCGCGATCCCGATCGTGGCGGTCGCGCTGGCGCTCGGCGCCGTCACGCCGTGGCTGGGGATCGCCGTGGGGGTGCTCGGGCTCGGGCTGCTGGCTGCGGTGGGCTCGGCGTTGTCGGGCGTGTTCAACGCCGCGCTGTACCGCTTCGCCACCACCGGGGAGGCGGCGGGCGCGTTCTCAGCGGACGACCTGAACGGCACCTTCCGGCCGCGGGGCGGGGTCTTCTCCCGGAACTAGCCGCCTCGACGGACGCGACCGGCCCCGGGGCCGCCTCCGGAAGGCCCCCTGACCGCTGGGCTTGCCCGCGGCGTTTGGCCGACCTACTGTCGGGTAGGTTAGGGGTGCGTCCCGGTTCCGCCGTGCCCGCCCCGTGCCCGGACGAATGCGGGCGAATGCGAAGGAGTGCTCGACATGGCGAAGGACCTGTACGAGATCGGTGAGATCCCGCCCCTCGGCGAGGTGCCCGCGAGGATGTACGCCCACGTGATCCGCCCCGAGCGGTTCGGCGAGCCGAGGGACTCCTTCGAGGTCGAGGACATCGAGGTCCCGGAGATCGGCCCGCACGACGCGCTGGTCCTGGTGATGGCCGCGGGCATCAACTACAACAACGTGTGGGCCGCGCTCGGCATCCCCGTGGACGTGACGCGGGTGCACGGGAAGTTCGGCGAGCCGACCGAGTTCCACATCGGCGGCTCCGACGCCTCCGGGATCGTCTACGCGGTGGGGGACGAGGTCGACAACGTGAAGGTGGGCGACCACGTCGTCGTCCACTGCGGGCAGTGGGACGTCGAGGCGAAGGAGATCCGCGACGGCCTCGACCCGGGGTTCCACGACTCCTACCGGATCTGGGGGTACGAGTCGAACTGGGGGTCGTTCGCCCAGTTCACCAAGGTCCAGGCCCACCAGTGCCTGCCGAAGGCCCCCCAGCTGACGTGGGAGCAGGCCGCCGCGCCGACGCTGGTGGGGGCCACGGCGTACCGGATGCTCATGGGCTGGCCGCCCAACACCGTCGGGGAGGGCGACCCCGTACTGATCTGGGGCGGGGCCGGGGGGCTCGGCTCGATGGCCATCCAGATCGTCAGGGAGCTGGGTGGGCAGCCCGTCGCGGTCGTCTCCAGCGAGGACAAAGCCGAGTTCTGCGTCAAGCTCGGCGCCGTGGGCGCGGTGAACCGCCGGGACTTCGAGCACTGGGGGATGCTCCCGCACTGGGACGACACGGAGGCCTTCGGACGGTGGTTCGAGGGAGCGAGGGCGTTCGGCAAGGCCTTCTGGGACGCGCTGGGGGAGAAGCGGCCGCCGAGGATCGTGTTCGAGCATCCGGGCGAGGACACCGTCCCGACCTCGATCTTCATGTGCGACACCGGCGGCATGGTCGTGATCTGCGCCGGCACGACCGGCTACAACGCGGTGGTCGACCTCCGGTACCTGTGGATGCGCCAGAAGCGGTTCCAGGGCTCGCACTTCGCGAACGACGAGCAGGCGGCGGCGTTCAACCGGATGGTGGTCGACGGGAACATCGACCCGTGCCTGTCACGGGTCTTCCCCTTCGTCGAGCTCGGCGAGGCCCACCAGGTGATGCGGGAGAACCGCCACAGCGACGGCAACATGGCCGCGCTGGTCAGTGCCCCGGCCGAGGGCCTGACCGACGTGCCCGAGTAGCGGCGCTACGAGCCCGCCGGCAGCGCGCCGATCGCCCCCAGCTGCGACAGCACGCCGACCACGGCCAGCGCTCCGACCAGGGCCGCGGCCGCCAGGGTGACCGCCGGCGTCAGGGTCGCCGCCCGGTCCGGGCCCCGTCCGCGGGCGGTGAGCGTCACGGCGCCGAGGACGATCGCCGCCTCCAGGACCGCGGTCAGCGCGTCGGGGAAGGCGACCGGCAGCGCGATGCCCGCCTCGTCGCCCACGGGAAGCCCGACGGTCCGGGACACGACCCACGTCGCCACGACGAGCAGGTTGCCGAGGGCGCCGAGCGCCAGCCACCATCGCGGGGCCCGGGCGAGGGCCACGACGCCCCACGCGATCTGGGCGGCCGCGACCACGGCGAAGAACGCCAGGTACTCCGCGCCGTCGGTGCCGAGCGTCGCCGCCGCGGCGACGTGGACGGCCCCCGCTCCGATGCCGGCCAGGGCGATCGCGGTCAGGATGCGCGCGGAGCTCGGGTCCGGTTCGGCGGCGGGGCTACTCGCCGCGGTCAGGCGCCGGGATTCCGCGGCCGGTTGGCATTGGGGCTGTGCGGACATCTCTCCGGCCTCCTCGCCCCCCCGCTGGGGTCTCCCGGAAAGGTCTACCGACGGGAGGCGCGCCCGGATTCCTCCGGATCGTCACGCTTCGTGGGGACGGGGGCCAGGGGCACGCCCAGCAGCGCCTCCAGACGGGGGAGCGTGAACTCCGCGCTGCGGTGAACGATCGCCTCCATGCCCACCGAGCGGGCGCCGTCGACGTTGTGCAGGAGGTCGTCCACGAACACGCACTCCGCCGGAGGGACGCCGATCCGCTCCGCAGCCAGCAGGTAGATCTCGGGATCCGGCTTGCGCATGCCGACCTCGGCGGAGATGACCACGGCGTCGAACACGTCGCCGAACCGGTCTCGCTCGTAGCCCGACTCGCCCCACGAGTTCGAGACCAGGCCGGTGCGGATCCCTCCGGCGCGGGCGGCCCCGACCGCTGCGGCCATGGGCGGGTCCGGCTCCAGGCCGGCGAACAGCCGCTCCTTGAGGCCGTCGGCCGCGATCGGCGCGGGCGCGCCGGGGGACAGGCGCTCGGCCAGCCACCGCTCGAACTCGGCCTGCGGGACCAGGCCCTTCTCCACCCGGGCCACCATGCCGTCGGGGTCGCCGCCGCCGTAGGCCTCCTCGATCACGGACTTGAACCGCTCGGGGTCGAGGCCCGCCTCCAGGGCGAACGCAGCGAAGGCCCGGCCCATGGACGAGGTCATGACCCCGCCGTAGTCGAGGAGGAGACCCCGGAATCTCCGCCCGCCGCCGTCCACCGCCAGTTCAGTCGGTCGTCGAGCCCAGCAGCCGGTCGCGCAGCGGGCCCTCGGCGGCCGCGTCGATCGCGGTCCAGGCCAGAGCCACGGCGCCGTCGATCGCGGCCCGGTCGGCGGACTCCGTCGCGCATGCCGCGGCGAACTCGGGCTGGTGGTTCACGGCGCCGGCGGAGTCGATCCCCACCATCGGGTGGATCGACGGGATCCGGTGCGAGACGTTCCCCATGTCGGTGGAGGCGGTGATGCGCCGCCCGGCCTCGCCGAGGTCGGGAAACGTCCGGCCGAGGGCCTCCGCGTTCGCCCTGTACGCGTCGAGCAGCCCGGCGTCGTGGCGCATCTCCGCGTACGGCGGGTAGCGCGTGACGTCGAGGGTCGCCCCCGTGGCGAGGGCGCCGGCCTCGAAGCACCGCAGCACCTTGGGAACCAGATCATCCAGCTCCCGCAGCGTGGTGGACCGAGCCATCCACTGCCCCGCGGCGTCGTCGGGCACGACGTTCACCGCGTCGCCGCCCTTGGTCACGATGCCGTGGACGCGGTCCGTCGACCGGATGTGCTGGCGGAGCAGCCCGATCGCGGTCTGGGCGACGACCAGGGCGTCGGCCGCGTTGATCCCGAGCTCCGGGAAGGCCGAGGAGTGCGCCGCGCGTCCCGTGTACCGGATGTCGAACGAGGTCGCCGCGATGATCTGGAACTCCAGCACCTCGAACGGCGCCGGGTGGACCATCATCGCCGCGTGGACGCCGTCGAAGACGCCGTTCTCGACCAGGACGATCTTCACGCCACCGCCCTCCTCGGCCGGCGTCCCCAGGACGGTGACGGTGAGCCCGGCGTCGTCGGCGACCCGGGACAGCGCCAACCCGGCCCCCACCGCGGCCGCCGCGATCACGTTGTGGCCGCACGCGTGGCCGATCTCGGGCAGCGCGTCGTACTCGGCGCAGACGGCGACGTGAAGCGGGCCGCCCCCGGCCCGCGCGGCGAACGCGGTCGGCAGGCCGGCGACCCCCTGCTCCACCTGGAGGCCGCCCCCGTCGAGCGCCTCGCACAGCCACGCAGCGGCGAGTTCCTCGTGGTAGCCGATCTCCGGCGTCGCGTGGATCCGGTGCGACAGATCGACGAGGTCGTCGCGGGCCGCCTCGAGCCGGTCCCGGGCCGCCTCCTTCGGCGTCGAGGCGGTCACGGCGTCTCTCCCGGCTCGAGCGGGGCGAGGGCCTGCAGGAACTCGGGGTCGTTCGGGCCGAGGCCGGCCGCGGCGCTCCGCCACAGGTAGCGCCCCCACCTGGGCTCGATGGCCCTGATGCGGTCGAACTCCTGCCGGGCCTCGAGGGGCTGCCCGTTGGGCGCCAGCAGGCACGCGCGCCAGAACGCGATCTCGTCGTCGTCCGGCGCGAGGTCCGCCGCGCGGTTCAGCTCCTCGAGCGCCTCGGGGAAGGACCACCGCTCCGCGAGGTCCAGGCCCTTCCCGGCGTGCTCGAACGCCCGAGCCAGCGCCAGGAGCCGGCCGAGCTCCGTCACGGGGTCGCGGTGGTCGTCCACCCGGAGATCGAACCGCCGGGTCCACGGCTCTCCCTCCCCGGGGACCACCAGGAGGGCGGCCGACTGCCGACCGCGCATGTCGCCCCCCTCGCCCTCGGCCGCGCGCAGCGCGGCCATCAGCCGGTCGGCCAGGTCTCCCCGGGCCCCGGCGTACGCGTCCACCATCGCGCCCCACACGGTGGGCCGCTCCATCATGTTCGCCTGCGCCGAGACGCCGTCGCCGCCCGCGCTCCCGGCCTCCGCCACGCATGCGTCCCCGGTGTAGACGGCGACCGTGCCGCGGGCGTCCACCATCGCCACCTGCCGCCTGGCCTCCCCGTCGTCCTCGGCCCGGAGCGCCGCGAGGGCGTCGGCGGCCGTCGTGCCCGATCGCATGAGCGCCAGGCCCTTCGGGCCGTAGGAGACCTCGGCGAACGACTGGGTAGCGACCGCCCCCACGCCGGGCTCGGCCCACGGCACCACCGAGCCGACGGCGAAGAACCGCGTCTGCGTGGCCACGCCGAGCTCGCCGCTCTCCGGATCCCGCGCGACGACCGAGTACGTCATTCCCGTGCTTCTTCCCCTGTTCCTTCCTCCACCAGCTCCACGAGCACTCCCGCGAAGCCCTTGGGGTGGGCGAAGGCCACGGTCGTCCCCCGCGAGCCCGGCCGCGGGTGCTGGTCGGCCAGCTGCACCCCGTGCCCGCGGAGGTGCTCGAGGGCCGCGGCGACGTCCGGGACCCGGTACCCGACGTGGTGCACCCCCTCGCCCCGCCGTTCCAGGAACCGTCCCACCGGCGTGTCCGGGCCGGTCGGCGCCAGCAGCTGTACGAACGAGTCGCCCACCGCGAACAGGGCCTCCTGCACGCCGTCCGACTCCATGTCCTCCCGGTGCACGGGCTCGGCGCCGAACACCATTCTGTAGTGCTCCACCACGGCCTCGAGGTCCCGCACCGCGATGCCCACGTGGTCGATGTCGGTGGCTCCGATGCCGAGCGCATCGAGCGGGGGATCAGTCATCGATGAGCTCCTTCATGTCGTCCTGTTCCCGGTCCGGTCGGGCGCCTCGGGCTGCAGCCGAGCGATGAGGTCGAACGCGCCCGTCACGTGGTACGCGGGAAGCGCGAGAGCCCGGACCATCGCGGCCACGGCCTGGTACCGGAGTGCCCTGCGCTCGGCCGCGGGGAGGTCCTCCCGCGCCTGGAACGCGTAGAACTCCACCAGCTCCATGAACTGCTTGAGCGACGGGACCAGCCCGCCGCGTTCGTACGCGTAGATCGTCTGTTGCGCCGCCGGGCACCCCGGCCGGGATGCGGCATCGCGCGCGGCCCGGTACCCGGCCGCGCGCCGGAGGTGGCGGAGCAGCCCGCCGATCTCCCTCGCGGTGGCCTCGTCCACCGGCTCCAGCTTCTTCCTGGCCATGGCGCGTCTTCCGAAGAGGCGAACGGACCGCCGGGCGACCCCGCCTCCCCCCGGCCGCCCGCGTGCACGATAGCGGCTGCGTGCGGGTGCAGCGGACCACCCGGTCGGGGGTCGGGCGTTTGCCCGATCCGAATACCGGTTATCTTGGCTTCTGACCGGACACTCCTGTCCCGAACATCGATGGCCACGACTTCTGACCAGAGCAGCCCGGCGGCGGCGGTAGAGGGTTCTGCCATCCAGCGGCTCGGCCGGGCCGACGTCGCGCGGGCCCGGGCGCGGACCTGGCGCCGCCGCGTCCTGCGGCTGGCCGTCGCCTTCTGCGTGGTCGACGGGTACCTGTGGTACCGGAACGCCATCGGCGACCCGCTCACGCCGTCGTTCCCCCGGGGGATGCTCCCGTACCTGCCGGCGGCGTTGCTGGTCGTGGTGCTGGGCGGGGTGATGGTCGTGCCGTTCATCACCCTGTCCCGCTCGCCGCACATCATGGTCCACCCCGAGGACATCGAGGTCGGCCTGTCGGAGCTCCGTGGCCTCGACCCCCAGGTCCGTGAGGTGGAGCGCACCCTCGACGTCTTCCTGGGCTACGCGACCTTCCGCGACGAGCTGGGGGGGAACCCGCGCCGGGGCATCCTGTTCGAGGGCCCGCCGGGCACGGGCAAGACGTTCATGGCCAAGGCCATGGCCAAACAGGCCGGCGTGCCCTTCCTGTTCGTGTCCTCGCCGGCGTTCCGCTCCGCGTTCCAGGGCATGACCGCCGCGAAGATCCGCGCGTTCTTCCGCGCGCTGCGCAAGGCCGCGCGGCGGGAGGGCGGAGCCGTCGGGTTCATCGAGGAGCTCGACGCGATCGGCATGTCCCGGGGGCCGATGGCGACGGCACGGGCCCCCGCGGGCCGGGGGATGTCGGTGTCCAACACAATCACCCAGGGCGAGGGCGGCACCGTGAACGAGCTGCTGATCGAGATGCAGTCGTTCGACCAGCCGCCGCTCGGCAGGAAGACGTGGAACGCCGTCATCGAGCGCATCAATCGGTACCTGCCGCAGGGCCGGCGCATCACGACACGACGCGCGCCCTACGCGAACATCATGGTCGTCGCCGCGACCAACCGGGCCGACGACCTGGACCCGGCGCTGCTGCGGCCGGGGCGCTTCGACCGCCGCCTGTACTTCGACCTGCCGACGAAGCAGGGGCGCCGCGACCTGATCGACTTCTTCCTCACGCGGAAGGCGCACCACGAGCTGCTCGACGACGAGGGCGTGCGCGAGCGCCTGGCCCACGACACGCTGGGGTACACGCCGGTGGCGATCGAGCACCTCTTCGACGAGGCGCTCCTGGTCGGGCTGCGCGACGGGCGGCGGCGGATGAACCTCGAGGACGTGTACGAGGCCCGGATCACCGAGGAGGTCGGGCTTCGCCAGCCCGTCACCTACACGGAGGCCGAGCGGGTCGCGGTGGCCACCCACGAGGCCGGCCACGCGACCGTCGCGCACTTCCTCGGCCGCGACCGTCGCCTCGATGTCCTGTCGATCATCAAGCGTAGCGGGTCGCTCGGGCTGCTGGCCCACGGCGACGTCGAGGAGCGATACACGCGGTCGCGCTCGGAGCTGGAGGCCGCGGTGGCGATCGCGCTCGGCGGACTCGCGGCGGAGGAGCTGTTCCTTGGAGAGAGCGGGACGGGACCGGGGGCCGATCTGGCCACCGCCACGGCCGTGACCGCGACCATGGTCGGCTCCCTCGGCATGGCCGGCAGTCTGATCTCGTTCGAGGCCATGCGCGAGGGTCCGATCACCGGAATGGACCTGGTCGGGAGGGTCCTGGGCGACCGGGAGGGCAAGGCCCGCGTGGAGGACATCCTCCAACGCCAGAAGGAACGCGTGGTCGCGCTCCTCGAGGACAACGCCGACGTGGTCATGGCCCTTCGCGACGCGCTGGTCGCCCGCGACGAGCTGATCGGCGACTCCATCACCGAGGTCATCGAGCGGGCCCTGTCGGGTCGCCCCACCGCGGCGAGCTGACGCTCACGTGGACCGAGCCGGCTGAGTGAGATTCCCCTCAGGGTTCAGCCCGTGAACCCGCCGGGGTGTGGACCGGGCGAGACTTGCGCGGCGGAGCTCTCGTACATTCGAACCCCAATCATCATCAGCAGGGAGCCCAGGGCCAGGACCGCGAAGATGCCGTCGGCCTTGCTGAGTCCGACGACGGACTGAGGATGAGCACGACCGTCAACACGGTCCACAGGGGCAGCGAGATGAAGAAGACGATCGAGAACAGGCGCATCGCGGTGAGCTCCATGGCAACCTCCCTGGCCGTCGGATGGGGACATGCTGACACCCGGCTTGACCCTGGGCCAGCAGCGCCGGCGGTTCATTCGGGCGTCCACGCGTGGGCCGGCGCGCCGAACGCATGGCCGGCCGTAGACTGGGACGGACACCCGAGCCGCAGGAGCAGCCGCCATGAGTGCCACGAGTGATCGTTCCGTCATCGTCGCCGGCGCCCGCACGCCCATCGGGAAGTTCGCAGGCGGGTTCAAGGCACTCCAGGCGGTGGACCTGGGCGCGGTGGCCATCCGGGAGGCTCTGGCCCGAGCCGGCGTCCCGGCCGACTCCATCGACTACGTGATCATGGGCCAGGTCCTGCAGGCCGGTGCGGGCCAGATCACCGCGCGGCAGGCCGCGATCGGGGCGGGGATCCCCAAGGAGGTCCCGGCCATCACGATCAACAAGGTGTGCCTGTCGGGCCTGAACGCGATCGCGCTGGCCGACCAGCTGATCCGGGCGGGGGAGATCGAGGTCGCCGTGGCCGGCGGTATGGAATCCATGACGAACGCACCGTACGTGCTGCCCTCCGCGCGGTTCGGGGCGCGCATGGGCAACACCGAGCTGGTCGACACGATGGTCCACGACGGCCTGTGGTCGACGTTCACCGACCGGCACATGGGGGATTCCTCCGACGAGGTGAACGCTGAGCTGCAGATCTCCCGTGAGGACCAGGACGCCTGGTCCGCTCGGTCACACCAGCGGGCGGCGGAGGCGTGGGAATCCGGCCGCTTCGGCGAGGAGGTCGTCCCCGTCGAGGTCCCCCAGCGCAAGGGCGACTCGGTCGTGGTCGACCGCGACGAGGGCATCCGCCACGACACGACCGCGGAGTCCCTGGCCCGGCTGAAGCCCGCGTTCACCAAGGACGGGACCATCACCCCGGGCAACGCCTCGCAGATCTCCGACGGCGCGGCCGCCGTAGTCGTGATGGGCGCCGCCAGGGCCGAGGAGCTCGGCCTGGAGCCGCTGGCCGAGATCGTCGCGCACGGCATGTCCGCGGAGCGGTTCGCCTGGCTGCACACGGTGCCGGCCATCGCCATGCAGAACGCGCTGAAGAAGGCGGGGAAGGACGTGCACGACCTGGGCCTGATGGAGATCAACGAGGCCTTCGCATCGGTCGCGCTCAACGCGACCCGGATGCTCGGCGCCGACGAGGCGAACGTGAACGTCAACGGCGGCGCAGTGGCGCTGGGGCACCCGATCGGCGCCAGCGGCGCCCGCCTGGTGCTGACGCTGGCGCTCGAGATGCGCCGCCGGGGCGTCGAGTTCGGCGGCGCGTCGCTGTGCGGCGGCGGCGGCCAGGGCGACGCGCTGATCATCCGCAACCCGGGCTGATCCACCCTTGAGAGCGGTCTCCTACACTCACGGGAGATCCGGCGAGGAGACAACATGACCGCCGACCTGCGCTTCGACCTGCCCGAGGAGATCGAGGAGTTCCGCAAGCTCGTCCGTGAGATCGCGGAGGAAAGGATCGCGCCTCGCGCCGCCGAGGTGGACGAGACCGACGAGTGGCCCAAGGACCTGTGGGAGGTGCTAGTCGAGCACGGCCTCATGGGCGTCGGGTACCCGGAGGAGTTCGGCGGCGGGGGCGGCGGCTCGCTGACCTTCGCCGTGATGACCGAGGAGCTCTCGCGCGTGTCGGCCGGTGTCACGCTGACCCCGCTGGTGGCCCGGCTCGGCGCGATCCCGGTGATGCTGGCCGGCTCGGACGAGCAGAAGAAGGAGCTGTTCGGCGGCATCGCCGACGGCCGCCACCTCATGTCGTACTGCCTCACCGAGCCCGGCAGCGGCAGCGACGCCGTCGCTATGAAGACCCGGTATGTCGAGTCGGGCGACGGGTTTCGCCTCGACGGCACGAAGCGGTT
>Ga0137374_10000082_pt1 | contig 74495 bp, 78 predicted proteins | sample SagtaG_20_FD_104811 | JGI IMG/M metagenome (GOLD analysis project Ga0137374, IMG submission 104811) | Vadose zone soil microbial communities from Sagehorn Ranch, Mendocino, California, USA - Sage1_R_100_16 metaG | ecosystem: Environmental > Terrestrial > Soil > Vadose zone | place: USA... | reverse complement strand
GCGCTGCTCGGCGACCTCTGCTTCCTCCACGACGCGAACGGTCTGCTCGGCGCGTCCAGCCGTCGGCTGGACGCGACGCTCGTGGTCGTCGACAACGACGGGGGAGGGATCTTCTCGTTCCTGGCCCAGGCATCGGCGATCCCCGACCGGTTCGAAGCGCTGTTCGGCACGCCGCACGGGGTCGATCTCTCGGAGCTCGCGGCGGTCCATGGCATCCCGGTCGCCGAGGTCGAGAAGGCGAGCGAGCTCACCTCCGCGGTGCAGTGTGCGGTCGCCGCCGGTGGCGTGAGGATCGTGCTCGTCCGCACCGATCGGAGCGACAACGTCGCGCGGCACCGAGAAGTGTGGGACGCCGTGGCCCGCGCGGTCGGTTAGACGCGCACGAGCGCACGCAGCATCGGGTCGAGCTTCACCTCCGTCTCGGCCCATTCACCGTCGGGGTCGCTCCCGGCGACGATGCCGGCACCGGTTCGCAGCACCGCGCGGCAGCCGTCGATCTCGGCACCCCGGAGCGCCACGCCCCACTCGCCGTCGCCGTTCGCGTCCACCCAGCCGACCGGCCCCGCGTAGCGCCCGCGCGGCGACCGTTCGAGCCGCTCGATCACGGCGAGGGCAGCAGGTGTCGGTGTCCCGGCGACCGCGGGAGTCGGATGGAGCCGCGCTGCCAGCGCAGCCGCGGACGGGAGCGGCACACGAAGACGCCCCCCGATCGGCGTGGCCAGGTGCGCGACGTCGGTGAAGCGCACGACGCGCGGCGTGGAGGGCACGTCGAGCGAGTCGCAGAATGGCGCAAGATCGTGTACGAGGGCGTCGACGACGTGCCGGTGCTCGGCCACGTCCTTGCGCGACGAGCCGAGCGAGGCGCCGTTGCCGGGCGCGGTTCCGGCCAGCGGCCGCGCTTCGACCCGCGCGCCCGTGCGGCGGACGAGCAGCTCGGGTGTTGCTCCGACGAGGCTGCCGTGGGCGTAGACGAAGCAGCCTGGCTGTTGAGAGCGGAGCCGGGCGAGGACTGCGCGCCGGTCGAAGGGTCGGTCCGCGTCGACGGTGACGGCGCGGGACAGCACGACCTTGTCGAGCTCGTCGCGCGCAATCGCGTGGAGCGCGTGCTCTACCGCGCGACACCAGGCCGCGCGATCTTCGACCGCGGCGACGGTGTACCGGCCCGGGGGTGTCACGATCTCGTGCGGTGTCGACGGACGCGGGCCGATCTCGGTGATCCAGCTGCGCCCGCCGGGGGCGCGCCCGACGATCGTTGTCGGGATGGTCAGGCGACGTGGCGCCGCCGGGTGGAACGGCAGTGCACCGACCGCGATCGGGCCGGTGCCGGGCAGGTCCACCTCGTCGTCGCGTTCGATCGTGGTGAGCGCGGCTGCTGCGTCCCCGACGTCGAGCTGCGCGACGGCGCCGGCGGTCACAAGCTCGATGCCGTCGTGGAGCCACGCGAAGCCGTCCGGGCCGAGGGCTTCGAGCAGGTGGAGCGGTGGATCGATCTCGCGCGTGACCGCGCACAGCCCGCTCCGGAGCGAGAGCGCCGTGCTCACGCGCGGGTCCCCGTCAGCAGCTGGATCGAGCCGCCGGTCATCGTGGTGCGACGGACCGCAGTGAAGCCGGCGTCGCCGAGCTCCGCGATCAGCGAGCGCGCCGGCGGCAGGTACGCGGTGGATTTCGGGAGATATCGGTAGGCGTCACGGTCACCGGTGAGGACGCGACCGAGCAGCGGCACGGCCCCGCGGAACCAGAGCGCGTTGCCCGCTCGCAGGATCGGGTGCTCGGGCACCGCGGCATCGAGCGCCGCAAGGCGTCCACCGGGATGGAGGACGCGCGCGCACTCGGCGAGGACACCGGCGAGGTCCACGAAGTTGCGGAACGCGAATCCGCACACGACACCGTCGAACGCAGCCGCTTCGAACGGCAGCTGCCCTGCGTCGCCGCGGACGAGCGGCGCGTCGACGTGTGCTCGTGCGAGCATGCCGGCCGAGAAGTCGATGCCGACCGGCGCGCAACCGGCCGCCGCGAGGTCACGGCACAGGTCACCGGTACCGCACCCGAGATCCAAGACGCGCGAGCCGGCGGGCAGCTCGAGCGCGTCGACGGTCCTGCGCCGCCATCGCCGATCGAGGCCCAGCGAGATCACCCGGTTCATGCGGTCGTAACCAGGGGCGACACGGTCGAACATCGACTCGACCGCGCCGCGTTTTTCCGCGCCGGCCGGGAGCGACCCGTCGCGCCGGAGTACCCGCGTGCTCACGCGCGCCCGGCCTCGGCGTCCCCCCACGTCGGCTCGGCGCGCGCCGCCGCGAGCTCCGCGGGCTCGCCGACCGCCTCCAGGTGTTCCTGCGCGACCTCGAGCAGCACACGTCGGAAGTGATGCGCGACAAGCGCGGTCGTCGTGGGCAGCAGCGTGCGGAACGCGTCGACGAGGCGTTCGGCTCGCTCCGCGTCGGCGAGGTCGGTGTCACGGAGCGGGCGGCGGACGTGCTCGTCGAACATCTCGACCGCATCCTCGGCGATCACGCGAGTCGCCTCGTGGTGGCGGCGCGCCAGCGCGAGGAGCTCCGGCAAGGGCAGGCCCGCCTCGAGCAGACGCAGGCCGGACGCGACGAGCTCGGCATCCTCGGCCGTGTAGCGAGGCTCGCCGTCGTATGGCTGCGGCACCAGCAGGCCTTCGCGCACGATCGCTTCGAGGATCGGACGGGGAACGCCGGCACGTGTGGCGAGCTCGTCGAGAGTGAGCGGCTCCCCGAGCTCTGCCTGCGCGACGGCGGCGGCGAGGGGCACGTCGGCCGCGTCGAGCTCGCCCGAGAGCATCCTTCGGATGACCGCGAGTGAGAAGCCCTGCTGCTGGAGGTCGCGGATGCGGTCGAGGCGCTCGACGTGCTCGGCGCCGTACCAGGCGATCCGGCCCTCACGGACCGGAGGCGGCAGGAGCCGGCGCTTCTGGTAGAAGCGGATCGTGTCGACGGAGACGTCGGCCGACCGGGCCAGCTCCTCGACCCGCAGCTGCTGCATGAGCAGTGATTCTAGGAGTGATTGCTCCCGTGGTCGCTACCCGGGTCGGTCCTCGCTCCACACCGGCTTGCGCTTCTCCGCGAAGGCCCTCGCGCCCTCGATGCCGTCGCCGGTCTTGCCCAGCTCCCGCGCGAGCTCGTACGTGCGCTCCCAGCCCCGCGCCTCCGTCAGCTCCGTGGCGTCCTTGACGAGCCGGCGGCCGATCCGGACCGCGCTCGGCGAGTTCTCCGCGATGCGCTCCGCGAGCGCGACCGCTTCGTCGACGACGTTGTCCGCGGGCACGAGTCGGTTGACCAGCCCGAGGTCGTAGGCGCGCTGCGCGGTGATCGGATCGCCCGTCATCACGATCTCGAGCGCGGTCGCGAGCGGCACGCGCTTGGCCAACCGGATGGGACCGCCGGCGGCGGCAAGTAGGCCGCGTTTCACCTCCGGCAAGCCGAACGTCGCGTCATCCGCCGAGACGACCAAGTCGCAGGCGAGCACGAGCTCGAAGCCACCGGCGACCGCGGTGCCGTTGACAGCCGCGATGATCGGCTTCGGGAAGTCGCGCGTCGCGACGCCTGCGAAGCCGCCCTTCGGCGCGTTGATGTCGGCGCCCCCGCCGCCGGCGATCACCTTCAGGTCGGCGCCCGCGCAGAACACCGGCCCGGTGCCCGTGATCACGACGGCGGTGACCGCTCGGTCACCCTCGATCTCGTCGAGTGCGTGCTCGATCGCGAGCGAGAGCTCGGGGCTCATCGCGTTGCGGGCGTCGGGTCGGTTCAGGCGGAGGATCTCGACCCCGCCGCGTCGCTCTCGTTCGAGGATCATGCGCTTCCCCCTCCGGATGGCGCGGGGACCGTATCAGCGGGTGTTGCTCGAGCGGTCGGTTCTGTCGGCGCGACGTCGCCGTCGAGATGCCGGTCGTAGTCGGGCCACAAGATCCTGAAGCTCACCAGCCCGAGGGCGAGGAGCGCGGCCGCGCCGGCGGTCGTGGCGCGCAGCCCGATCTCGTCGGCGATTGTTCCCTGGGCAATGCTCGCGAGTGGATACAGCACGCCGAGCAGCACCATGACTGCGCTCATGACGCGTCCGCGCAGCTCAGTCGGAGCACGAAGCTGGGCGATCGTCATGAAGCTCGAGAGGCATCCGAGGTAGAGGAAGCCGACGGCGAAGATCGCGACGGCGCCGAGCGCAAGGCTCGGCGCCAGCGCGTACAGCGTGAGCGCGACGGGCAGCGCCGCCAGCGCGCCGAGCAGGACGTGCCGGTGCCCGAAGCGGTCGGCGAGTCCGCCGAGCATCAGCGCCATCAGCACGGCTCCGAGCCCTTGTGCAGTGACCAACACCGACGTGCCGTCGTGCGCGTCGTGGAAGACCTTGAGCGCGAACGCGGGGACGAGGGCGATGAACGGGGCGGCGAGCACCGAGTTCAGCGCCAAGTAGCCGATCACCGCGCGGATGCCCGGTTCGTCACGGGCGAAGCGGATGCCTTCCCGGATCGACTCGATGATCGATTCGTCCCCGTGCGGCCTCGGCGCCGGGAGCCGCAACGGCGCGACCGCCGCGATCACCGCGAGGAAGCTCACAGTGTTGATCGCGAAGGCCCACTCGTAGCCGCCGGCGGCGATGACGATGCCGGCGAGGGCCGGGCCGATCACGCGACCGAGGTTCCACTGCGCGGCGCCGAGCGCCATCGCGCTCGGCAGCTCTTCGCGGGGCACGAGGTCCGGCATCATCGACTGGTACGCGGGGAAGCCGAGCGCGTTGGCGCACCCGGACCCGAGCACGATCAACGTGACGATCGCGGGCTCCGTCGAACCCGTCGCAGCGAGCGCCGTGAGGAGACCGGCCAGGGCGGTCTGCACCGAGGTCGTGGCGAGCAACAGCCGGCGCCGAGGTACCCGGTCGGCGAGCGCGCCCCCCACCGGCCCGATGAACCCGCTCGGGAGGAAGCCAGCCGCCGCGACGAGGCCGGCCCAGCCGGCCTGTCCGGTCTTCGTCGTGACGAGGATCCCGACGCCGACCGTCTCCATCCACGTCCCGATGTTGGAGGCGAACGCCCCCGACCACAGCGCGGCGTACCGGCGGTGGCGTAACGGCGCGAGCGAGCGGGGGAGAGGCACGGCGCCTGAGAACGGTACCGGGAGTCGCCGACTCCTGGCGTACGTAAACCGGCGCGCGGACGACCTGTTCGTGAACGCGTCGCTCGTTCGTGACGGCTACGCGGCGGTGTGCTACTCGATCAGGTCTTCGCCGGGCGGGTGGAACAGGTCAGCGAGGACCAGTCGCTCGGCTTGCGGCGTGCCCTCCCAGCGGTAGGAGCGCATCTGGGCCATGCTGCGACGCCCGGTGAACGCCCGGATGACCTCGAAGCGCGACGCGTGCAGCGTCGACGCGGGCTCACCGGAGCCGACGGTCTTCGCGCCCAGCTCGGTGACGAACGTGAAGGTCGTCATGTCACCGACGGCCTCGCCGAAGCGGTCGGTGCCCCAGTCGTAGCCGATCGCGACGGCCTCGGAGTCGCGGGCTCCCGCTTCGTCGAGCGCGCTCCGGATGTCGTGCTCGTGGGTGGCCGCGTCGTAGACCATCTGGCCCACGGTGACGCCGGGGAACGAGCTCATCATCTGCTCGACCGTCGAGCCCTGCTCGTCCCACTCGGTGAGGATCCGGTCGACGGTCCAGTCGCGGCGCTTGTCGACCTGTGCGGCGGTCCACCGGTCGGTCCCGACACCGTCGAGGTTGCCGTTGAGAATGTCGTCGCAGATGCCGGCCAGGTGCGAGACCACGTCTCGGACTCGCCACTGCGGTGTGGCCGGGGCGATCGTGTCGACGTCGGACCCGTGCGAGCCGATCAGATCGGTGACGCGCTCGCGTACGCCGTGGTATGCGGCCGCGTAATCGGTCACGACCGCATTCTGGCCTCGCTACTCGGCCGCCGCCACGCCGGTCGGGCACGCGAGCCCGGTGCCGCCGAGGCCGCAGTACCCGCCCGGGTTCTTGGCCAGGTACTGCTGGTGGTAGTCCTCGGCGTAGTAGAAGGTCGGCGCCTCGACGATCTCGGTCGTGATCGCGCCGTACCCACCGCGGTCGAGCACCTCCTGATACCGGTCGCGGGACCGCTCAGCCGCACTGCGTTGCGCGTCCGAGAACCAGTAGATGCCCGACCGGTACTGGGTGCCGACGTCGTTCTCCTGGCGCATGCCCTGCGTGGGGTCGTGGTGCTCCCAGAAGCTGCGCAGCAGCTCGTCGTAGCTGGTCCGGGACGGGTCGAAGACCACCAGCACGACCTCGTTGTGACCGGTGCGACCCGAGCACACCTCTTGATAGGTCGGGTTCGGGGTGTAGCCACCGGCGTAGCCGACCGCGGTCGTATACACGCCGTCGGCCTCCCAGAACACCCGCTCCGCGCCCCAGAAGCACCCCATCCCGAACACCGCGGTCTCGAGGCCGTCGGGGAACGGTGGCTGCAGCGGGGTGCCGAGCACGAAGTGCCGGTCGGGCACCGGCATCGGCTCCGAGCACCCCGGCAACGCGTCCTCGGGTGCGGGCATCTCCGTCTTGCTCGTGAACCAGCTCATCGTGACCTCATTCTCGTCGAACGGCCGACGACCGCGGCAACGCTACGACGAGGGCGGCCGTTCCCGCAGGGGCATGGTGATGCGGAAGGCGACGCTCGGTAGCGTGACGCGATGGCGCAACCAGGTGGCACCGGTCCGGTCGGCCCGTACCCCCCGTCGGTCGACGACACCGACGACGCGCGCGATGAGTACGACCGTCTCCGCCGCAGGGTGCTCTGGAAGGTCCCGAGCGGTCTCTATGTGATCGGCTCGACCGACAGGGCGGAGCGACGCAACGCCATGACCGCGAACTGGGTCACCCAGGTGTCGTTCGACCCGAAGTCGGTCGCGGTCTCGATCGAGCGCGACGCGGTGACACACGAGCTGATCGAGGCAGGCGGCGTCTTCAGCGTCTGCATCGTCGACCGGGAGGATCGGGCGATCGTGCGCAAGTTCACGAAGCCGGTCGAGGTCGACCTCGACGCCAAGACACTCAACGGCTTCCCGTTCGTCGAGCGCGTGACGGGCGCACCGATCCTCGCCCAGTCGGTCGCATACCTGGATTGCGAGGTGCGCGAGCGGTTCGCGGCCGGACATCACACGCTGTTCATCGGCGAGGTCGTCGACGCCGCGTTCCTCGGCGACGAGGACACGCCGGTCCTCCGTATGGAGGACACCCGGATGAGCTACGGCGGTTAGCGGCCGAACTGCCACCAGCGCCGGCGCTCGGGCTGGGGCGTCGGCTGTGCCGGCCGGGGCGCGGACGAAAGCGGAGGGCGGCTCGGGGCGGCCGCCCGCGGTGCCGCCGGGACCGGAGCGGTCGGAGCCTGCTTGGCCGGGGCGGGGCGGGCCGGGCGCCGGGTCGTCCGCTTCGTAGCCGGCTTCCGAGCAGCACGCTTCTTCGTCGCGCGCTTGGCGGTCCTCTTCGTCGCCTTCTTGGCCGGGCGCCGCTTGGCGGTCCGCTTCTTGGCCGGCTTCCGAGCGGCGCGCTTCTTCGTGACCTTCCTCGCCGCCTTCTTGGCCGGGCGCCGCTTGGCGGCCTTGCCCGGCGGGGTCCGCCTCGTCGCCTTGCGCTTCATCGTTCGCTTCTTCGCGGGCTTCCGGGCGAGGCGTTTCGGTGCCGCCTTCCGCCTCGTCGCCTTCTTCGTGGCCTTGCGCGCCGGGCGCCGCTTCGCGGGCATCGGTCGTCCCCCTCGTTCCGGAAAGATCCGGAAGATCCTGCCACGCGGCTCGCAGGCGTGGGTGGAATGCGAGGCGCGCCCGGGCCGGATCGCGGCACCGGGCGTTACGCTTCGCGCCGTGACCGAGCTTCGCGACCGCCCGGCGTCGATGCGGTCGGCGTCGACGCGGCCACCGGCGGATGCGGGCCGGCTCGCCCATTGGCGGTTCGCGCTGGCCACCGGCAACCTTCCCGACGGCTCCGTCGATGGCGTCACGCGCTGGCTCGTCCTCGTGCGCGCGTCCGTCCTGCCCATGACGGTCACGGCCGGCCTGTTCGCGGGGTTGCTCGCGTGGTGGAACGCCGAGGACCGGCTCGACGTCGGCCTCTGGGTGCTCGCCGCGGTCGGCATCGTCCTCGCCCACATGGCGAACAACCTCATGAACGACCTCTTCGACCTCGAGGTCGGCACCGACTCCGAGCAGTACCCCCGCGCGCTGTATGCCCCCCACCCGGTGCTGTCGGGCATGACCACCCGCATGGGCCTGGCCGTGCGAGCCCTCGTGGTCAACGGCATCGACCTCGCGATCCTCGTCGTGCTCGTGCTCGCACGCGACCCGTGGATCCTCGCCTTCGCGCTCGGCGGCTTTGCGCTCTCCGTCGCGTACACCGCACCCCCCTTGCGGCTGAAGAAGCGCGGCCTGGGCGAGCCGACGGTCCTGGCCGTGTGGGGTCCGCTGATGGTCGGCGGCACCTACTACGCGGCGGTCGGCAGCCTGCCGTGGGAGGTCGTGGTGGCCTCGATCCCGTACGCGCTGCTCTGCACTGCGGTGCTCATGGGCAAGCACATCGACAAGATCCCGTGGGACGAGCCCGACGGCACGCGCACGCTGCCGGTGGTCCTCGGCGAGCGCCGGGCACGGGCGCTGACGCGCCTGATGATGGTCGCCTTCTACCCGCTGGTGGGCCTGCTGGTCGCGCTCGGTACGCTCCCGATCTTCTCGCTGCTGTGCCTGGTCGGGCTCACCCGGCTGGTGCGGGTGTGGAAGCCGTTCTCGAGCCCGAAGCCCGACGAACCGCCGCCGGGGTTCCCGATCTGGCCGTTGTGGTTCGCGGGGCTCGCGTTCGTGCACACCCGCCGCGCCGGTGGCTTCCTCGTGCTCGGCATGCTGATCGGCGTGATCGCGGGCATCTAGCCGCGGCGTCCGCAGCGAGAGAGAAGGTGTTGAGCATGCAGGGGACCATGCAGGACTTTCCGCTGACGATCGGCATGCTGTTCCGCCACGGCGCGACCGTCCACCCGGACAGCGAGGTCGTCACCTTCGAGGGCGACGGGAGCCGGCGCGCGGCCTTCGCGGAGGTCGCGGATCGCGCCCGACGCCTCGGTGCCGCGCTCACGCGCCTCGGGATCAGCGCGGGCGACCGGGTCGGCACGTTCGCGTGGAACACGCAGGAGCACCTCGAGGCGTACTTCGCGATCCCGTGCCTGGGCGCGGTGCTCCACACGCTCAACGTCAGGCTGTTCGCCGAGCAGCTCACCTACGTCGTGAACCACGCCGAGGACCGCGTCGTGCTCGTCGACGACACGTTGGTCCCGTTGCTCGCGAAGGTCGCCGGCGAGCTGAAGACCGTCGAGCGGTTCATCGTGATCGGCGACGGCGACGCATCGGCGCTGAGCGAGGCTGCCCCCCGGGTCGAGGTCCTTCGCTACGACGAGCTGCTCGCGGCCGAGCAGCCCGGGTTCGAGTGGCCCGAAGTCGACGAACGTGCCGCCGCGGCGATGTGCTACACGTCGGGCACCACCGGCAAGCCGAAGGGCGTCGTGTACGAGCACCGCTCGACGGTGCTGCACTCGATGGCGACCGCGTTCGCGTCGGCGCTCGGTGTGACCGAGCGCGACCGGATCCTCCCGATCGTGCCGATGTTCCACGCCAACGCGTGGGGGCTGCCGTACTCGGGGTGGATGGCGGGTGCCGACTTCTTGATGCCCGCACGGTTCCTCCAAGCCGAGCCGCTCGCGCGCTTCATCGCGGCGGAGCGCCCGACGTTCTCCGGTGCGGTGCCGACGATCTGGACCGACCTGCTGCGTTTCGGCGACGCCAACCCGGGCGCGCTCGACCTGTCGTCGATGCGGATGATCGTGTGCGGGGGGTCGGCAGTGCCCCGCAGCCTCATGGAGGCGTTCGAGGCGAAGTACGGGGTTCGGATCGTCCAGGCGTGGGGGATGACCGAGACGAGCCCGCTCGCCGCGGTCGCGCACCCGCCCGGGGCGGTCGAGCTCGGCACGCGCGACGAGATGAACTGGCGTGAGAAGACCGGGCGTCCCGTGGCCGGCGTCGAGCTGCGCATCGTCGATGACGGCGGCGAGGTGTTGCCCTGGGACGGCGAGGCGGTCGGTGAGATCGAGGTGCGTGGTCCTTGGATCACCGGCTCCTACTACGGCGATCCCGCGCCCGAGAAGTTCCACGACGGGTGGCTCCGCACTGGCGACGTCGGCTCCGTCACGCGGGGCGGCTTCGTGCAGATCACCGACCGCGCGAAGGATGTCATCAAGTCCGGCGGTGAGTGGATCTCGTCGGTCGAGCTCGAGAACCAGCTGATGGCCCATCCCGACGTGGTCGAGGCCGCGGTCATCGGCGTCCCCGACCCGCGCTGGGACGAGCGTCCCCTCGCCTGCGTCGTGCGCGCCGGCGACAGCACGGTGGATGCCCGGGCCCTCTGCGACTTCCTCGCCGACCGCTGCGCGAAGTGGCAGCTGCCGGAACGCTGGGCGTTCATCGACGAAGTGCCGAAGACCAGCGTCGGGAAGTTCGACAAGAAGGTGCTGCGGGCGCGGCACGGCGACGGCGAGCTCACCGTCGAGGAGCTGCGGTAGCGCGTGACGACCGCGTCGATCCTGCCCGTGGTCCCGCCGCTCGCCGCCGACAAGAGCCTCGGCGGGCTCGCGCTGCTCGTCATCGCGCTCGCGTTGCCCGGCACGTTGGTCGTGGCCTGGATCGCGGGCCGCATGCTCGGTGTGCGCCGCTCGCTGTCGCTCACCGTGTTGTCGGGCCTCCTCGGCTGGGTCGGCGGGTCCGCGCTGTCACTCGTGATCGCCGCGCAGAAGAACGACCCGACGTCGGGCTTCACGCGCAACGTGCTGCTGTTCTCGGCGTTCGGTGCGATGGCGGTGTCGGTGTGGATCGAGTTCCTCGCTCGCCCCGGCGCGCTCGCGCGAGCGCAGAGCGGTCTCACCTCGATCCCGCGCCCCTTCCGCTCGGTGCGGCGGCGCGCGCAGCGGGTGCGCCGGTACGCGGAGATCATGCGCATCGCCGCGCGCTACGGCCTCGGGTCGCAGCTCGGTGTCACCGCAGAGGACGACCCCTCGCAACGCCGCGCCCCGACCGCGCGTCGGTTGCGCCTCGCGCTCGAGGAGTGCGGTGGCATGTTCGTGAAGATGGGTCAGGTGCTCTCGACCCGCTCCGACCTGATCCCCGCGCCGGTCGCGGCCGAGCTGTCGAAGCTCCAGGATCATGTGCGGCCGGTCGATCGCGACTCCATCGAGGAGGTGCTCGTCGAGGAGCTCGATGCGCCGCTCGACGAGGTGTTCTCGGAGTTCGACTGGGAGCCGGTTGCCGCCGCGTCGATCGGTCAGGCGCACCGGGCGCGCCTTCAGGACGGCGAGCCCGTGATCGTCAAGGTGCAGCGCCCGGGAATCGCGGAGGCGGTCGAGCGTGACCTCGACGTCGTGACCGAGCTCGCCCGCGCGGTCGAGACGCGCACGACCTGGGGGGCCGAGTACCGCGTGCTGGACCTCGCGCGCGAGTTCGGAGAGCGTCTGCGCGAGGAGCTCGACTTTCGCGGCGAGGCGCGCAACGCCACCGAGATTGCAGCGCACCTTCCGTCGGGATCGAACGTGCGGATCCCCCGTGTCCACGACGATCTCACGACGTCACGTGTGCTCGTGATGGAGTGGCTCGACGGCGTGAGCGCGCGCGAAGACGACGAGATCGACAGGCTCGGCGTGGACCGTCGCGCGCTCGCGGATGAGCTGCTGCGAACGATGCTCCATCAGATGCTCGTGGAGGGCCGGTTCCATGCCGACCCGCACCCGGGCAACGTCATGGTGTTGTCCGACGGCCGGTTGGGGCTTATCGACTTTGGCGCGACCGGAGTCGTCGACCCACTCGAGCAAGCCGCGGTGCGCGACGTGATGGTCGGCATCGCGAACCAGGACCCCGAGCTGCTGCGGCAGGCGACGCTCCAGGTCGCGACCTTGCGACATCGCGTCGACGACGACGAGCTCGAGCGCGCGCTCGCGCGGTTCATGGCCAAGCATCTGGGCCCGGGCGCGGTCGCGAACGCCGCGATGTTCAATGATCTGCTCGCGCTCCTGTTCACGTTCGGGGTCACGTTGCCTGCGGACTTGAGCACGTTCTTCCGTGCGCTCGTGACGCTCGACGGCACGCTGGCGACGCTCGCCCCCGGGTATCAGACGATCGAGGCCGCGGAGCGCGTCGCGCGGGAGTGGGTGCGCGGGCGGCTCAGTCCGGAGACGATCGGGGAGATGGCGCGCGAAGAGCTGGTTCGGCTCGCGCCGATGCTTCGGCGCCTGCCCCGACAGATGGACCGCATGATGCAGACCGCGCAACGCGACGGCTTGCGTGCGCGTGTCAGCCTGTTCGCCGACGATCGTGACGTCGCAGTCGTGACGCGCCTCGTCAACCGGTTCGTGCTCGCGTTCGCCGGGGGCGCGGTCGGCATCGTGTCGGTGATCTTGATCGGCATCAAGGGCGGGCCGCCGTTCACCGGCGACACGTCGCTGTTCCGGTTCTTCGGTTACTTCGGGCTGTTCTGCTCGACGGTGCTCATCATGCGCGTGCTCGTCGCGGTGTTGCGGGACGGCGTGAATTAGCGAGGGCAGCCCGCGGTGAAGTCGGTCACACCGCCCGCCCCCGCCGGAGCCCCGTAGGGCACGCCACCGCGGAGCCCGTCGAGGCCGCCCCGACCAGCCGGGACCAGCCGCTCCACAAGGGTTTGCGAGTATCGTCGAGGGCCGTGCGTCGGGGGATCCTGATCGTCTCGGCGTCGATGGGGGCGGGTCATGACGGGGCGGCGCGGGAGCTGAAGCGGCGGCTCGAGGCCCGCGGCCACGACGTCCGAGTTGTCGACTATCTGCACATGATCCCGTTCCGTCTCGGCGGGTTCGTGCGCTGGACCTACGAGTTCCAGCTCAAGACGATCCCATGGAGCTACGAGCTCACGTACAAGGCGATCGGCGTCGCGGCACCGATCCTGTGGGGCCCGGTCGTGCGCGTGATGAGCCTCGCAACTCGACGCGCGTTGCGCCGCGAGCTCGAGCGAACCCGTCCGGATGCCGTCGTATCGGTCTATCCGCTGGCGTCGCTCGTGCTCGGCCGAATGCGCAAGAAGCGCTGGCTGCACGTGCCCGTCGTCACGTATCTCACCGACTTCGCCGTTCACCCGCTGTGGGTGCACCCCGGCATCGACCTCCACCTCGCGGTGAGCCCGATCTCCGCGGAGACGGCCGCGCGCCGCGGTGGAAAGACGAACCGGGCGAGCGGGCCCCTCGTCGGGGATCGCTTCCGCGAGGAGCACCCCGACCGAGAAGAGATGCGCCGCCGGCTCGGGATCGCGTCCGGCGAGCGCGCCGTGCTCGTCGTCGCCGGGTCATGGGGGGTCGGTGACGTGCCTTCGACGCTCGACGCGATCACGCGCGCCGGTCCGTATCATCCGATCACGGTGTGCGGCCACGACGACAAGCTGCGCGCGTCGCTGCTCGAGCGTGGTGTGGGGGGCACGGTGCTCGGCTGGACGAACGAGATGCCCGCGCTCATGACCGCGTCGGACGCCTTGGTCGAGAACGCGGGGGGACTCACCGCGATGGAGGCGTTCGGCGCCGGACTCCCGGTCGTCACGTTCCATCCGATCGCCGGGCACGGCAAGGCGAACGCCAAATACATGGCCGGATCGGGCGTGAGCCACTACGCGCACAACCAGGCCGAGCTGGCGACCATGCTCGAGGCGGCTACTTCGCCCGGGCCGGAGCGTGACGCGCTCATCACGCGTGGCAAGGAGCTCTTCGCCGGCGACCCCGCCGACGACGTGCTCGAGCTCGCCGCCACGACGCGTGCGCACGCGCTGCTCACACCGTTCCGGACTCCGAAGGGACGGCGTCGCGTGATCACTGCGGCAGCGTCGCTGTGGGCGCTCTACTTCGCGCTCACCGTGGGCGCCCAAGGCGTGGCAGCCCTCGGAGTCGGTGTCGCGAAGCCGCCGAAGCAGGCACACGACACCGTGTACCTCGGGGTACGCGTCGACGGGGCGGAGCTCCAGGACGCCTCCGTGGTCGACGCGCTCGAGAGCATGGGAGCCACCGTGGTGGTCGACGGACGCACCGCAGCGCGCCACGGCCACCAGCTGGCCGAGCTCGCGCTCTACAACGTCGACATCGCGAACGGGGGATGGGGGAAGGGCCGCACGCTACGTTGGAACCGCGCGCACGACGACTGCGACAAGTCGTGGCAGGTGATCGCGGCGCGGTCCGGGCGGAGCGCGCGCGAGTTCGTGCCCGGTCGCAGGCTCGACGCGTTCGACCAGTTCTACTGCCGCTCCGGTCGGGGCAAGCAGCGCCTCGTCGAGCCGAACGAGACCTTCCAGCCCGAGGACGCCCTCCAGCCCGACGAGCGCAAGGTGTACCTGCTCGACGGGCGCAACCGTGATCCCGAAGCGCTCGCGATCGCGCTCGCCGACTTCGAGACCCGCGTCGACACGGCCGGTCTCCAACTCCGTCCGCTCCAGGACCTGCGCTGATCCAGAGGTGGGTCGCCGCGTCGGCGGTGGGCGCCGGCGTGCTCGGAGCAGCCGCCGTGATCCATGCCGGGCCGGCGCTCGCCGGCGTGTCGCCGTTCGGCATCCGCTTCACGCCGCGGCTCGTGGGCCGTGGCCGCCACGGCCACGTCGCGCTCACGTTCGACGACGGACCGGATCCCGAGTCGACGCCTGCGTTCCTCGAGGAGCTCGACCGGCTCGGCTGGCACGCGACGTTCTTCGTGCTCGGCACGAGGGCGCGCCGCGCACCCGGGCTGGTCTCGGAGATCGCGGCCGCCGGGCACGAGGTCGCTGCGCACGGCGACGAGCACCGCAACATGCTGCGCCGCACACCCGGCGCGGCGGCCGCCGACATCGAGCGCTGCCGCGACACGATCGTCGGCCTCACCGGGGTCGAGCCGGCGTGGTTCCGTCCGCCGTTCGGCATCCTGTCGTGGGGCGCGCTGCGCGGCGCGAAGCGCGCGGGGCTCACGACCGTGCTGTGGACCACGTGGGGCCGCGACTGGCGCAAGGAGGCGACGCCGGCATCGGTCGCGGCCGACGTGCTACGCCGCTACCTGGACGGTGGCACGGTGCTGCTCCACGACTCCGACTGCGAGTCGTACCCGGGGTCGTGGCGGTCCGCGCTCGGCGCGTTGCCGCTGCTCGCCGATGAGCTCGCGGCGCGGCACCTGACGGTCGGCCCGCTTCGCGACCACGGGATCGCCGAGCGAGGCACGCCCGCGGTCACGTAGCAGAATCACGTCATGGCGTGGGCGATCGTGCTCGCGATCGGCGCGGGGTTCGCGTACGCGCTCGCGTCCGTGCTCCAGCAGCGCGCCGCGTCGGAAGAGGCGCCCGAGCTCTCGCTTCGCCCGGGGCTGCTCGTCAAGCTGTTCCAGCGGCCGATGTGGCTGCTCGGCAGTGCGGTCGACCTCGGCGCGTACGGGCTCGAGGCGGCGTCACTCGCGCTCGGCTCCATCATCGTCGTGCAGCCGCTCCTGGTCAGCGGGTTGCTGTGGGCGCTGCCGCTGGCCACGATCGGCTCGCCGCGCAAGGTCACTCGACGCGAGTGGGTCCCGGCGATCATGCTCGTCGCCGCGCTCGCCATCTTCGTCGGTGTCGGCTCGCCGGAGGGCGGACGCGCGCAGGCGTCACTGCTCGCGTGGGTGCTGACCGCCGTCGGCTTGAGTGTCCCGATCACGCTCGCGCTCCTGGCGGCACGGCACGCGCCGCCGCACCGGCGCGCGCTGCTGTACGCGTTCTCTGCCGGTTGTGTGTACGGCCTGACGGCTGCGCTCACGAAGTCGATCACCGACCTGCTCGGCGACGGTGTGCTCGACACGTTCACGCACTGGCAGCCGTACGCGCTGGTGACCGTCTCGCTCGGCGGGCTCCTGCTCAACCAGAGTGCGTTCCAAGCGGGGCACCTCGCGGCGTCGCTCCCCGCGATGGCGGTGACCGATCCGGTCGTCGGCTGCGTGCTCGGCGTCACGCTCTTCGGCGAGAGCCTCGGCGCGACCGGCGGGCTCGCGATCACCACGACGGTCGCCGCGGTCGTCGTGATGTTCGTCGCAACCCTCTCGCTCGCGCGTTCGCCGCTGGTCACCCGCGGGCTCGAGCCCCAACCCACTTGATGCGTATCTCACCGACGCAATCCGGGTCCAGATACGCCTCTCAGGTCTGGAGGTCCAGCACCGCGTCCGCGACGCGCTCGAGCTCGGCGCGCCAGTCGTCGGGCTCGGCGAGCGACACGAGCACGAGCTTCGAGAAGCCGACTTCGACGTACTCGGTGAGGCGCCGACGGAGCGCCGGGAGACCGACGGGCACGAGGTCGGCCGGGTCGGTCTCGGGTCGCACCGCGGCGAGGCGAGCGCGCAACGCGTCGGGGATCTCGTCGTGGACGTACGTGACCATCGCGCCGAAGTGCTCCGGGTCGATCGCACGTGACGCCCCCGCGGCGGCGTCCTCGATGACGGGACGGCCGGCGGCGCAGTCGCCCGGCGTCGAGAAGCTCGCCAGCCATCCGTCGCCGAGCCGGCCGCAGCGCCGGAGCTCGCTCTTGGCCCGGCCGCCGAGCCAGATGTCGGGCGGTTGCTGCACCGGCTTCGGACGCACGGTGAGCTTCTCGTAGTGGAAGTGGGCGCCGTCGTGGTCGACGCCGTCCTCGGTCCACAGCCGGCGGATGAGCGGGAGCGCCTCGTCGAAGATCGGCGCGCGATCCTCACGTGCGACGCCGAACGCGTGCCACTCGGCCGCGATCGGGTTGCCGAGCCCGAACGCGGGCAGCGCGCGCCCGCCCGACAGCCGGTCGACGCTCGCCCACTCCTTCGCGAGGAGCGCCGGGTTGCGGCCGGGGAGCACCTGCACGCTCGTCCCGAGCTTGAGCTTCTGCGTGCGGCCGGCGGCGTACGCGAGACCGACGACAGGGTCGGGTGCGTCGCCGGCGACGCGTTCTGACAGCCACAGCGAGTCGAACCCGCATGCTTCGAGCCCGTCGACGAGCGTGCCGAACCGTTCGTCGTGTGCGAGTCCCTGCACACCGAGCCCGAACCCGATCCGGACCTTCACGATCCGAACTCGATCACGCGCGGAACGCCTCGTACCGGCGGAGCTCGCGACGGGCGATCTGCTGCTTGTGGACCTCGTCGGGGCCGTCGACGAGGCGCAGCGTGCGGGCGTGCGTGTACATATGGGCGAGCGGCCAGTCGTCGGACACACCGGCGCCACCGAACACCTGGATGGCCCGGTCGATCACGGTGGTGGCCAGGCGCGCCGCGACCACCTTGATCGCGGCGATCTCGAAGCGGGCGCCCTTGTTGCCGACCGTGTCCATGAGCCACGCGGCCTTCATCGTGAGCAGCCGCGCCTGCTCGATCTCGATGCGGCTCTCGGCGACGTGGTCCTGGATCACGCCCTGGTCGGCGAGCGGCTTGCCGAACGCCACGCGCTGTTGCGCACGTGCGCACAGCAGCTCCAGGGCGCGTTCGGCGAGCCCGATGGCCCGCATGCAGTGATGGATGCGGCCGGGCCCGAGCCGCGCCTGCGCGATGGCGAAGCCGCCTCCCTCCTCGCCGAGGAGGTACTCCTTCGGGAGGCGCACGTTCTGGTACAGCGTCTCGCAGTGGCCGCCACCAGCGTCGTGTCCGAACACGGGCAACGTGCGCACGATCGTGACGCCCGGCGTGTCGAGCGGCACCAGGATCATCGACTGACGGTGGTACGGGTCGGCGCCGGGGTCGGTGACGCCGAGCAGGATCGCGAACTTGCAGCGGTTCGATGCCGCGCCGCTCGTCCACCACTTGTGCGCGTTGACCACGTAGTGGTCGCCGTCACGCTCGATGCGGCTCTGGATGTTGGTCGCGTCCGACGAGGCCACCCACGGCTCCGTCATCGCGAAGCACGAGCGGATCTCGCCGTCGAGCAGCGGGCGGAGGAACTGATCCTGCTGGAGCGGCGTCCCGAACTTGGCGAGGATCTCCATGTTGCCGGTGTCGGGCGCCGCGCAGTTGGTCGCTTCCGCGGTGAGCAGGCTCTTGCCCATGAGCTCGCACAGCGGCGCGTACTCGACGTTGCTCAAGCCGGCGCCGTGCTCCTTGTCGGGCAGGAAGAGGTTCCACAAGCCTCGCCGACGCGCCTCCGCCTTCAGCTCCTCCATGACGGGTGGGTGGAAGTGCGGGTCACCCGACTCCTCGACCTGACGTGCGTAGACGGGCACGGCGGGTTCGACGTGCGACGAGATGAAGTCGGTCAGCTGCTCACGCAGCTCGTCGGTACGCGGGCTCAGGGCGAACTCCATGCCCGCGACCCTACGCACCCCCCGCCGTTCTCGGCACGCTGATCGTTGCTGTACCCGATGAGCGTGCCGAAAAGCCGAAGGCCGTAGCCTCCGCGGCCGGTGGACGTGCCGCTGCGACCGTTGCTGCTGGGCCTCGGCTGGCTCGCCGGGTGGTGGCTGCTGTGGCGCGCACGCGGCCTCCCAACCGACCACGAGCCCGGCGGCAGCTTGGGCCTCACCGTCATCATCCCCGCGCGCGACGAGGCGAGGTCGCTGCCGGCACTGCTCGACGCGCTCGCGCGTCAGAGCCGACCGCCGGCCGAGGTCATCGTCGTGGACGACGCGTCGAGCGACGGGACCGCGGCCATCGCCGAGGCGGCTGACGCCCGCGTGCTCACGGCCGCGCCGGTGCCCCCGGGCTGGACCGGCAAGCCGTGGGCGATGTGGCAAGGAGCGAGCGCAGCGCGCCACCCGACCCTCGTGTTTCTCGACGCGGACACGGTTCCCACGCCGACGCTGCTCGCGCGGTTGAGCGCGTTCTTCGACCGCGTCGGCGGCCTCGTGTCGGTGCAGCCGTACCACCGCATGGGGCGCTGGTGGGAGCGGGGGGCGGCGTTCTTCAACGTCGTCGCGGTGATGGGCGTCGGCATGGCATCGATCAGGCCGCGGGTGACCGGTGCGTTCGGGCCGTGCATGACGTGCTCGCGGGCTGCATTTCTCGAACACTGCGACCACGACACGGTTCGTGGCGCGGTGCTCGAGGACATCGCGCTCGCGCAGCGTTTCGCCGCGGCGGGCCTTTCGGTGAACGCGTTCGCGGGGCGCGACGGCATCGCCTTCCGGATGTACGGACGTCCGAGCGCACTGGTCGAGGGCTTCGGGAAGAACATCGCGTCCGGTGCCCGGAGCACGCCGCGGCTTCGCCTCCTGCTGATCGCGGGCTGGGTTACTGCGTGCTTGGCTGCGATCGGAGGGCTGTGGCGCGCCGACTGGATCGGGCTCGTCGGCTACGCCGCGTTCACCGCCCAGCTCGCCGTGATGCTGCGGCCACTCGGGAACTTCGGGATCCTCACAGCCGTGCTCTATCCCGTTGCCGCGGTGGTCTTCCTCGCCGTGTTCGCGTGGTCGCTCGTGTTGCTCGCGCGCGGTGCAGCGCGCTGGAAGGGCCGCACCATTCGCCTCCGCGCGCGTTGAGCATGGCTTCGACGCACAACGTCGTGATCGCGCTCGTCGACGCCGCGGTCTGGGCGGTGTGGAGCGGCGTGTGCGGATACGTGGCGCACCGTGTGCCCTCGGCACTACTCGCGCACGACGGCCCGCTGCTCCGGCTCCGGCCCTTCGAGCGTGACGGTCGCTTCTACGAACGTGTGTTGCGGATCAAGCGGTGGAAGGATGTGCTCCCCGAGGCGGGCGATCTCTTCCGCGGCGGCTTCTCGAAGCGGCGTGTCGTGCACCACAACCGGGGGTACCTCGAGCGCTTCGTCGTGGAGACGCGCCGGGCAGAGCTCGCGCACTGGCCGATCCTCGCGTTGGGTCCGGTGTTCTTCGCGTGGAACCCGTGGTGGCTCGGCCTCGTCATGGTCGGCTACGGGATTGCCGCCGACCTGCCGTGCATCCTCGTGCAGCGGTACAACCGGGCTCGCCTCTACGGCGCGCTGAAGACGGCATAGCGCCGCTTCAGCATGCGCACTGGTAGCTGCCGATGCTGGTCTGTGGGAGGGCGTACCCGACGTGGCGGATGCCGAGACCGGGCGGTGTCTGGAACCGGCTCATGCGCTCGCCGCTGCGCCCGTCGATCACGCTGATGTGACGGCGCTCGGCGACGTAGAGCTCGCTCTCCTCGCCGCCCGCCAGCTGGAGGCTACGGACCGACGTGTCGAAGCGCCACGTGCCGAACCGGTGGAACGCAACCGTCCCGAGCGCCGCGACCTTGCCGCCCCCGGCGACGTACACCGCGGAGTCGGATGCGGCCACCGCCGGATCGGCTCCGCCGAGCCGGAGCCCGCGGACGCGCTGGGCGCGGGTCACCTTCAGCGACGCGGTGTCGACGTCCGCGATCCGACCGTGCTCGGTATCGGCGACGTACAGGTGCTCACCGTTGGGTGACGTGGCGAGCGCCATCGCGCGCGGCGAACGACCGAACGGCTTGGGCAGGTCGACGCAGTTCGCGACCTTCGCGCCGAGATCGAGCACGTGGACGAACGCCTCGTGCGCTCCCTTCGTATAGAGCGTGTAGAGGCGCGAGCCGTCGGGCGCGAGTGCCTGCGTCCGTGCGATGCCCTGCATGTCGCCCTGGATGTCCTTGTCGTTCGTGTAGATGTCGGCGAGCCGCCCAGTCGCGAGATCGAGCTGGCGCACCTGATAGCGGTCGGGGTGCAGTGGCGGCTTGTACTGGAGCACGAACAGCGTGCTCCCGTCCGCGGAGAACGCCTCGGGCTCGATGTTCGCCTGCACGTCGAGGGTCCGGGTCAGTGCCCCGTCGAAGCCGGTGAGCACGATCCGGGTCGACGTTCGGCCCTCCGCCCTGCCCAGCCCGCCGCCGTACTCGCGCGGCATGAGCGCGACGCGGTCGCCGTGGAACGAGACCGTGCGCACTCGCAGCTTGCCCGGCGCGCTGGTCGCCGCGAGGACCCGGCCGGTGGCCGGATCGATCGCGTTCACGCTCGTGACGACGGAGCGCGCGGCGTGCGCGGAGACGAGCAGCGACCAGTCGCCGGCAGCGACCGCGTCGCGCGCCGAGAACACCGACTGGCCGGTATCGGGGTCGAGCGCGGTCACGCCCGACTCCGTGCCCAGGTAGAGGAGCTCGCTCGCTCCTCCGCCTTTTCGCGGCACTCCGGCGATTCCGATCGAACCAACGACGGCGAATGCTCCGACCGTGGCGACGAGTCGCCCGAGCTTCGGGCCCATCGGTGCCTCCTTGCGTCCCGCTGCAACGTCTCGACGCACGGAGGGCGGTGCGGGTTGCCTACCCTCGGACCCGAGTGCGGAAGACCGCGCCGCCGCGTGTGAAGACCACCGTGCCGTCGGATGCGAGCGCCGCTGTCTCGGCATTGCGCGTGTCACCGAGTTGGACGGTCGTGTGGTCGTCGGCGCGAAGCAGGACGGCACCGCGAGCAGTGCCCGCGTGGACCCATACTGTGCCGTCGACGAGGTCGAGCGCCTCGGGCGATCCGGTCCCGCGCGCTACCTCCGTGAACATGCCGCCACCGAAGGCTTTGAACTGCCAGACGACGAAGTCGCCGGCACCGATGCCTGCGAGCACCCAAGCGTCGTCGCCGTCGCTCACGACGTCGACGTACTGCACGCCACGCTCGGGAGCTGGGAAGCTCGCTCCGCCCGGCGTGGCACTCGCCGCGTCCAGCGCCCGGAGTGAGCCACCGTCCGTGACGTACGGGGCCTTCCCGACGACCGCGATTGCTCGATGCGCCGCGCCCGGCGTGAGCTGGATCTTTCCCCGGTACTCGCCGGTTGCAGGGTCGAACCGCAGCACGCCATCGGTCACGGGCAGCCACACGGCCCCACCGCCGGCGAAGAGGTCACCAACTGGCTGCTCCCCCCGCGGCACCGCGTTCGATCGTGGCTGCCCGATGGATCCGATTCGCTTGACGCGGAACTCCGGATCCGGCGGCGCGAGCACGACCTTGTCGCGCGTGAGTGCCCAGCGCGCGCCTTCTCCCTGCGTCAACGACAAGATCTCGCCCTTCAGGTCCACGCGGTCGAGCACGTGACCGTCGAGGGTGAAGCGAACGATCCGCGACGGGGGGAACGTGAAGGATTTGCCGCTACGGTCGTAGGCCGCCGCCGTGATGGTGTCGCCCTGCACGATCAGCGGGCCGCGTACGTAGCCCTCGTCCGCGTCAAGTGCTACGAAGTGCGTCGCGGCGCGCATCGTCGTACCGTCGGCGTCGACCACGCGGACCTTCGGCATGCTGCTCCGTGCAGGCGGCGCCGCGACCCGCGTCGTGTGGTCGTCACCACCGCCGAGCACGACGACCGAGGCGACGACGAGTGCCACCACTGCGGCGACCGCGAGCGCGCCCGCCTCGACCCGACGTACCGCCCGCCGCCGAGCGCGCTTGCCCGCGACGCTCGCCATGACGTCCTCGTCCAGCGGCATACGCGCGCTGTCACGGACGGCGGCGCGGATACGACCGTCAAGGTCGTTCATGGTCGTGCTCCTCGTGATCGGCGAGCGCGACCGCGAGCGTCTGGCGCGCGCGGAACAGCATCGCCTTGACCGTGCCGTCGCTGATCCCGAGCCACTCGGCGATCTCGGCGACGTCGAGACCCAAGTAGTAGCGGAGTGCGGTCACCTCGCGCTGCCTGCGCGGCAGCGCGACCAACGCCTGTCGCACCGCGTACGCGTCGCCGCTCGCACTCGGCGCGTCGGGTAGGTTCTTCTCGAGCGGCACGAGCCGATCGCGCGCCCGGCGCTCGCACCGCCACCGTCGCATCTGACTGCGCACGAGGTTGAGCGCGACGGTGGTGATCCACGCTGCGAGGTTGCGGATCTCCCGGCCGCCGTCTCCCTTCTCCCATGCTCGTGCCATCGCCTCCTGCACTGCGTCCTCCGCGGCGGGCAAGCTCCCGCACACGAGCTCCACCGTCGCGACCACCTGGCGGTACTCGCTGTCGACGAACTGCCGGAGCCTCTCCTCCTCGACGTTCGAGCGCGAGCCGGTCAGAGCGGCGCGGGGCGCGCGCTTCGGCCTCGCCCCGGTCGCGTCGACCATGGCTGTGACTCCGGATCCCTGATTCACGCGTGTGCCCAACCGACGCACGACCGGCCGGGTTGGTTGCCATCATGCTCCGGCGCCTGCCCCCGATCCGCCTCCTCCGGACGTCTGCGACGATGCAGCCTCGCTCAGAGAGGAGGTCGTCATGCCCCGACTGCGCCAGGTCCCGCGTGCCGAAGCGGCCCCGTCCGTCGTGCCGCTGTACGACCTGATGTTCGGCGAGCGGGACCCGGTCGCCCAGCCGGGCACGGCCATGGGGACGCCGGGCGACTGGTGGACCGTGTTCGCGCTCGTCCCCGACGTGTTCGACCACTGCGTCGGTGGCTTCGCGCTGTACCAGAGCCCGCGGCGGCGACTCGACCCGAAGCTGCGTGAGCTCGGGCAGACGCGGGCCGGCTGCGCGCGCAGCAGCCAGTTCGTCTTTTCCCAGCACTGCAAGTCGTGCCGCTCGGTCGGGCTGCGCGAGGAGCAGATCGCGGCGATCCCGGCATGGAGCGTCGCCGACTGCTTCAGTCCGGTCGAGCGTGCCGTGCTCGCCTACACCGACTGCCTCGTGCTCGAGGGCGGTCGCGTTCCCGATGCGACCTTCGACGCGCTGCGCCGCGACCTGTCCGACGAGGAGATTCTCGAGCTGACGTACATCACATGCCTGTACGACATGCACGGCGTGATGTCGCGCGCGCTGCGAACCGAGTACGACGACCGGGACGACCCGATCGTCGAGATCCCCGCGCCCGGCGCATCACAGGAGTTCCGAGTCTGAGCGCAGCCTGACCGAAGCGCGCTACCCGGCGCCGGCCGTGGCGTGCGTTGCCTCCAGCACCTCGAGTGTGGGCGGGTCCTTCAGCGTCGGGTGCGAGGCGGTCAGCTGTCGTCGCGCCTCGTCACGGTCGCCGTCGGTGAAGGCCTGCGTGGTGCAGCAGAACTCGACCGCGATGCCGTTCGGATTGTCGACGTAGATCGATGTGCACCAGCCGTGGTCGACCCGGAGGACGTCGTAGCCATGTGAGCGCCAGCGCTCCTGGTGCTCGTCCAGCCCGTCGAGGCTCACGGCATCGAACGCGAGGTGATTGGTCCATGACGGGAGGCCGAGCCCGCGGCTGATCGACGGGTCGAAGTCGTCCGGGATCGTAGGGTGGTCGTGGATGTCCCACACGGCGAAGCACTCGCCGTTGCCGGTGTCGTAGAACGCGTGCCGTGCCCAGCCGCCGTCGGGGTTCGCGATGGCATCGACCCTGACCAGCTCGAAGCCCATGACGTCGGTGTAGAACTCGTGGGTCGCCGCGAGATCGCGTGTGGCAATGGCCACGTGGTGGAACGCCATCCTGCCCTCCTCCGGATCGTGGTCGAAGGCTACACGGGGCAGTCCGGAGCGAGATCGCCGCTTCGTCCTAGCCTGCGCCGGTGACCGAGCGGGAGCTGCGTGAGGACCATGTCGACGCCGATCCGCTCGTGCAGGTCCGTGCCTGGGTCGACGAAGCCGAGGACGCGGGAGTCATCGACTTCGACGCGATGATCGTCGCGACCGCCACGCCCGACGGCGAGCCGTCGGCTCGGGTCGTGCTGCTGCGCGGGCTCGACGAGCAGGGCTTGCGCTTCTACACCAGCTACGACAGCAGGAAGGGCCGCGACCTCGCCGCGAACCCTCGGGCCGCGCTCGTGCTGCATTGGCGAGAGCTCGGCCGGCAGGTGCGCGTCGTCGGCGACGTGTCGCGGATGTCACCGGACGAGTCCGTCGCGTATTGGGACGCCCGCCCGCTGCCGAGCCGGCTCAGCGCGTGGGCGTCGCAGCAGAGCGAGCCGATCGCGGACCGTGCTGCGCTCGAGACCGCGGTCGAGCAAGTGCGGGGCCGGTTCGGCGAGGACGAGCGGATCCCGCTGCCGCCGTTCTGGGGTGGCTACCTCGTGACGCCCGACGAGGTGGAGCTGTGGCAGCACCGCGACGACCGCCTCCACGACCGCCTTCGCTACCGGCGCGCCGGACGCGGGTGGGTTCTGGAGCGGCTCCAGCCCTGACCCGTCACGCCGCCGGCGGCTACGGCGTCGGCGCGCCGACCTGGCTGGGAGAGCGATCCTGCTCCGTCGCCTGTTCGCGATCGAGCACCGGGCGTCGCACCGGGGCGGTGTCGGTGCCGCGCCGTCGCTCCCAGTGCAGCACCTCGATCACGATCACGTACACGATCAACCGCCCGAGGATGAACAGCCACGCCAGCAGTGCGAACACGACGCCGATCGTGCCGTAGAGCTCCGAGGAGTTGGCGACGAGCCGGGGCACGACGTATCCACCGAGCACCTTGAGCACCTCGAGGCCGACGCCACCCACGAGCGAGGGGACGATCAGCGCGCGCAGCGGGACGCGGCGGTTGGGGAGGATCCACGACGTCCACATGAAGATCGCGGCATTGACCCCGATGCTCACGATCACCACGAGCGGGGCGAACACCCCGGGCAGGTAGCTCCACGCGGCGGTGGCGGCCGCGCCCGCGGCGATGAGCATGCCGGCGCCGAGCAACCAGAGCAGCCCGAGACCTTTGTCGACGAGCCCGCGGTTCTTCACCTTCCAGACCCTGTTGTACGCGTACGCGAGCGAACCGCCGAGGCCGATCCCGATCCAGGCGAGGCCGAGCAAGCCGACGATCGTGGCCATGCGTCTGCTGTGCCGCGCGGCGTCGACGGCTCTCGTGACCGTTCGTGCCGCGTCGCCGGTGAGCCCGAGGTCGTGCACGAGATCCTTCGCGAAGTTCTGGTCGTTGGCAGAGAGGAACCCCACCACTGCGGTCGCGAGCACGATCAGCGCGAACATCGCGGTGAAGCCGATGAGCGTGATCTGCGCGGCCAGCGCGCTGCCGCCGGCGGCGGAGTAGCGCTTCTGAACGCCCAGCAGATAGCGCAGTGGGGGCGCACGGTCCACGGCGTCGCCGATCCGGGCCTTCAGGTCGAGCTTCATCGCGAGACGAGGTTGCCACGCTCCGCCGCGCCGGAAACGCCGCGGGCGCCGAGCGGCCGCGGCGCAGGTACCCTGCGCCGCAGCTTGGCGGGGTCACAGGGCCCGGCGCGAAGCGCCGAGAGCGGAGGCGGGGTCACAGCGGCCCGGCGCGAAGCGCCGAGAGCGGAGGCAGGATGCGCCGATCGATCGACGACGCGCTCGACGATCACCCGCCGGGTGACGACGAGCGACCACCGGTCTCTTGGGCGGTCGCGCTCTCGGACGACTGCGACGCGTGCGGCGACGGCGAATTGCGGGTCGTCGTGACGATGGAGGAGGCCGGACGTAAGGGCACGGGGCTCGTCGCGCACCTGGCGCCCGAGACCGCGCGCCGGCTGCGCGCTGCGCTCGCGGCTGCGTTGCGCGAGATCGGTGAGGACGCCGGCGCCTGACCGGCGTCACGCCGCCTGCCCGACGACAGGATTACAGGAGGAGCGGCGCCGGCGAGCGCTCTCGCCCGCGGGCGACTGTGTGGCGGTGCTCGCAGACCTGGTCGACGGAGACCATCGCGATGAGGTGGTCGGCGGCGAAGCGCACGAGGTCGTCACCGCGTGCGGGCGCGCCGTCGACTGCGAGCACCTCGCAGATGACGGCGACGGGTGGCAGGCCCGCGAGGCGAGCGAGGTCGACGGCGGCCTCGGTGTGCCCCCGCCGCTCCAACGTGCCCCGCGGGCGGGCCCGCAACGGGAACACGTGTCCCGGCCGCTTGAACTCGCCGGGGTGTGCATCGGACTCGAGGGCGCGGCGGATCGTCAGTGCACGATCGGCTGCGCCGATCCCGGTTCCCGCGTCGACATGGTCGATGGAGACCGTGAACGCGGTGTCGCATCCCGCCTGCTCGGGCGGGACCATCGGTCCGAGCTCGAGCGCGTCGAGCCGGTCGGGCGCGGCGGGCATGCACACCAACCCCCGCGCCCACCGCAGCATGAAGTTGATCGCTTCGGGGGTGACCCAGCTGGCGGCCATCGTCAGGTCGCCCTCGTTCTCACGGTCCTCGTCGTCGACGACGAGGACCATCTCGCCCCGGCGGATCCGCTTCAGTGCTTCGTCGATGTCGGCCAGTGCCATGAGGCGTCCTTCGTTCGGAGTCAGCTGCCCGGGAGGGTCACGACCATGCGGCAGCCGTGTGGCTCGTGGGGCTCGGGTCGGATCTCGCCGCCGTGGAGGTCGACGATCCAACGGGCGATCGCGAGGCCCAGGCCCGCGCCGCCGTCGCTCGAGGATCGTGCTGCGTCGGCGCGATAGAAGCGCTCGAAGACGCGCGCCTGCTCGGGCCCGGCGATGCCGGGACCCTGGTCGACCACCTCGATGGTGACGCCGTCGTCGGCGCGCCGGGCGCGCACTTCCACCGTCCCGCCCCGAGGCGTGTAGCGCACGGCGTTCTCGAGCAGGTTCGCCACGACCTGGTGCACGCGCTCCGGGTCGCCGTCGGCGGTGAGGTCGGCCGGATCGACGTCGACCGCGACGTCGACCGACGGCGCGTGGAGATGCTGCTCGCGGACGGCGTGGCTGAGCAATGGCTCGACGCGGAACGGCTCGCGTTCGAGCGGCACGACGCCGGCTTCGAGTCGTGACAGGTCGAGCAGCTGCTCGACGAGACGGCCGAGCCGCTCCACTTGGGAGAGCATCGTCTCGAAGGTCGCCCGGTCGGCTCGCCCGACACCGTCGACGAGGTTCTCGAGCACAGCCTGGAGGGCGGTGATCGGTGTACGGAGCTCGTGCGAGACGTTGGCGACGAGGTCGCGCCGTACGCGGTCGGTCTCGGCGAGCTCGCCGGCCATCTCGTTGAATGCACGTGCGAGCGCGCCGACCTCGTCGTGCGACGTGTCGGTGACGCGGCGGCTGTAGTCGCCCGTGGCCATCGCGTCGGCCGCCGCGGCCATCTCCCGCAGCGGCGACGTCATGCCCCGCGAGAGGAACCAGACGAAAGCCATCGCGACGAGTGCGGCGAGGACGCCGCTCACCGACGGCCATAGCCCGACCTTGATGCCCACCCAGAAGACCAACACGGTGACCGCGACCGCGGCCGCGATGACGAACCCGAGCTTGAGCTTGATCGAGGGGAACTTGTCGAGCGGACGGCGAATGTCGACATCGCGCAGCTCACGGAGATCATCGAGGTCGACCGGGAGGTGGTGGCGCCGGCTCACGCCTCGTCACCCGCCGCGTACCCGACACCGTGGACGGTACGGATCACCTCGGCGCCGAGCTTGCGCCGGAGCGCGCGCACGTGTGAGTCGACCGTCCGCGCGCCCGATCCGTCGCGATAGCCCCACACCTCGCCGAGCAGCTGCCCGCGGGAGAAGACGCGGCCCGGGCGCTTGGCGAGGAACGCGAGCAGGTCGAACTCCGTCGGCGTGAGGTGGATCTGCTCGGAACCGGCGTGCGCGCGTCGCGCCGCGAGGTCGAGCTCGACGTCGCCGAGCTGAATTGCACTCCCGCCGGCGCGGTCGGGCACACGCTCGGCCCGGCGTAGCAGCGCATGGACCCGGGCAGTCAGCTCGCGCGCGCTGAAGGGCTTCGTGAGGTAGTCGTCGGCACCGACGGCCAACCCCACGACGAGGTCGGTCTCCGAGTCGCGGGCCGTGAGCATGAGAACCGGGACCGGGCGATCGCGCTGGATCCGCCGGCACACCTCGAGGCCGTCGAGGCCGGGCAGCATCAAGTCGAGCACGACGAGGTCGGGGCGTAGCCGTTCGCAGGCCTCGACCGCGCCCGGCCCATCGCCGGCGATCTCCACCGAGAAGCCCTCGCTCCGGAGCCGGGCGGCGACGGCCTCGGCGATGGGCGCCTCGTCCTCGACGATCAGGATGGTGCGAACCGGTGTTGCCGCGACGGCCGGGGAGGGCATCACCGCCATGCTACGGATGAGGTGTGCGGAATACCTGTCGAGAACGTGGAGATTCCGTGCAGGTCAACCGTGCACCGACGACGGGAGCTCGACGATGCCGTCGGGATCGGGGTCGAGGCGCACGTTCTCGCCCACTACGGGCACCGCGTGATCGCGCACCGCGACCTCGAGCGCGAAGCCAGGGTCGGCGAGCAGGACGCGCAGTCGGAAGTGGTCACGGCGGAACGTGCGCTGCACCACGACACCGTCGAGTGGGCCGTCGGCTGTGATGCGGAGTGCGTCGGGACGGACGGCAACGCGCCGGTTGCCGTTGCCCAGGCCCGACCATGCATCGACGACGTTCCAACCGAGGAAGCGCGCGGTGAACTCGCTCGCCGGCTGGTTCCACACTGTCTCCGGCGGCCCCGCTTGCTCGATGCGCCCGGCGTTCATGACCGCCACCCGGTCGCCGAGCGCGAATGCCTCGTCATGGTCGTGCGTGACGAACAACACCGCGACGTCGATTCGTGTGAACAGCTCACGGAGCTCGTCGACGAGGTGCTCGCGGAGTGAGCGGTCGAGCGCGCCGAGCGGTTCGTCGAGCATGAGCAGCGCGGGGGCCGGCGCGAGCGCGCGGGCGAGCGCGACGCGCTGCTGCTCGCCACCCGAGAGGTCGTCGACGGCGCGATGCTCGAATCCGGGCAGTCCGACGAGCCGGAGCGTCTCGGCTGCCCGGTTCTGTGCGTCCGGTCGGCTCACGCCCTGCATACGCAGTCCGAAGGCGACGTTCGCGAGGACGTCGCGGTGCGGGAACAGGGCGTGGTCCTGGAACATCAGGCCGAGGCCCCGCCGATGGGGTGGGACGCCGGCGAGGTCGCGACCGTCCCGTAGGACGTGCCCCGCTGCGGGTGTGACGAGCCCGGCGATCGCGCGCAACAGCGTCGTCTTGCCGCTGCCGCTCGGACCGAGCACGGCGACCGTCTCACGGTCGCCGATCGTGAGGTCGAGGCCGTCGAGCGCGGTGAAGGCGTCGTAGCGAACGACGAGGTCCCGTACCTCGATCATCTGTGCCGTGCCGCCGACATCAGAACAACGCCGCCTCGCGTCCGCGCACCCGCTCGATCGCGAGCACCGCCACCGCGGTCAGTGCCATCAGGAGCGTGCTGGCCGCCATCGCGGCACCGAAGTTCCGGCTGCCGGGCTGGCCGAGCAGCCGGAAGATCACGACGGGCAGCGTGGGAGCGTCGGGTCGGGCCAGGAACACGGTCGCGCCGAACTCCCCGAGTGAGATCGCGAAGGCGAACCCGGCCGCGATCAGTGCCGATCTGGCCGCGATCGGGACGTCGATCTCCCGCCACACCCGCCTGGGCGTGGCGCCCAGTACCGCCGCGGCTTCGCGGAGGCGCGGGTCGATCGACCGCAGGACCGGCGTCACGATCCGAACGACGAACGGGATCGCGACGAGCGCATGCGCGATCGGCACCAGGATCCATGACGTGCGCAGGTCGAGCGGCGGCTCGTCGAGCGCGATCAGGAATCCGAACCCGACCGTCACGGCCGACACGCCGAGGGGGAGCGCGAGCGCCCCTTCGACGAGGCGGGCGCCTCGGATGCGCGCGACCGCGAAAGCAGTCATACCGCCGACCACGAGCGCGATCGCGGTCGCGGCGGTCGCGTACAGCAATGAGTTCCGGATCGCCTCGGTCGGCGGCACGAACAGCACGCTGCCGGCGTGGAGCTCGCCGAGGTCTCGGTAATGGCCGAGCCCCGGCCCGCCGGCCGTCGCGAACGAGCGCGCGATCAGCACGCCGAGTGGCGCTCCGAGGAGCACCGCCATCAACAGCAGGTTCGCGCCGACGAACACGCGCTCACCGACAGCGCGCGGCCGGCGAAGCGTCGCTCGTGCGCTCGCGAGACGCAGCGCCACGGCCCGCCGCCCCTCGGCTCGACCGGTGACGAGCAGCACCGCGATCACCGCGAGGAGCTGGACGACCGAGAGCGCGGCGGCCGTGCGCAGATCGAGCAGCTGGGTGGTGTGACGGAAGATCTCGGTCTCGAGCGTCGAGCGCGCCGGCCCACCGAGCAACAGGATGATGCCGAACGACGTGAAGCAGAACAAGAAGACGATCGATGCAGCCGCGAGCAACGCGGGGCGAAGCGCCGGGAGCGTCACGGAGAAGAACGCGCGCGCCCTGCTTGCTCCGAGCACGCGTGCGGCGTCTTCTTGACGCGGGTCGAGATGAGACCACAGTCCGCCGACGACGCGGACGACGACCGCGTAGTTGAAGAAGACGTGTGCGAGCAGGATCGCGCCGAGAGACGGCGTGACGCCCAGCGAGAGGAACGCGGACGCGACGACGACCGTCGGCAGCACGAACGGGACGATCACGAGCGCTCGCACCATGCTGCGGCCTGGGAACCGGAGCCGCGCGATCGCGTACGCACCGGGGAGCGCCACGGCCACCGTGAGCAGTGTCGACAGCGCGGACTGCCACAGCGTGAACCACGCGATGCTCCGGAGGCTCGGGTCACCGAACACGTCGCGGACGGGATCGAGGTCGAGGTGGCCGCCGGGCCACAGGCCGCGGCCGATGATCGTCGCGACCGGGTACACGAAGAAGACGCCGAGGAAGCCGATCGGCACCGCGACGAGTGCCGCACGGGTAGCCAGCCGTGCGGCGTGTCGTGTCAATGGAGCACGGTGTCGGTCCACTGCTCGATCCAGCGCTCACGCTCGGCCCCGATCTCGCGTGGGGGAAGGGAGAGCGGATGATCGGGAACGTCGGCGAAGAGCCGGAAGACCTTCGGCAGCCGCGCGCCCTCGCGTACCGGGAAGACGAACATCTGGAGCGGCACGTCCTCCTGGAAGCGACGCGAGAGCATGAAGTCGACGAGCCGGCGCGCCGCCTTCGGGTGCTCGGTGCCGCGCAGGATGCCCACGGTCTCGACCTGGCGGAAGCAGCTCGGGAGCAGCGTGCCGACCGGTGACTTCTGCGGTCGTGGGTCGGCGTAGTACACGGCCGCGGGGGGGCTCGACGCGTACGAGACGACCAGCGGCCGGTCGCCGTTGCCCTCGCCCGCGGTGAACGATCCGTTGTACGCCTGCTCCCAGCCGGCGACGACCTTCACGTCGTTGTCGCGGAGTCGCTGCCAGTAGTCGCGCCATCCGCTCTTGCCGAACTTCGCGATCGTCGCGAGGACGAATGCGAGGCCCGGCGACGACGTCGCGGGGTTCTCGACCACGAGCAGGCCGCGGTAGCGCGGCTTGGTCAGGTCGCCGAGTGTGCTCGGTCGCGGGACGTCGTGCGCGGCGAACCATGCGTCGTCGTAGTTGATGCACACGTCGCCGTGGTCCACCGGCGTCACGCGATGCTGCTTGTCGATCACGAACTGACTCGGGACGTGCGAGAGCTCCGAAGACTCGTACGGCTCGAAGATCCGTTCGTGCAGCGCGCGCGTCAGGAACGTGTTGTCGACCCCGAAGAGCAGGTCGCCGACCGGATGGTCCTTGGTGAGGATCACCTGGTTGAGCGTGGCCCCCGCGTCGCCCAGTGGGAGCACCTTGACGCCGATCCCCGTCTGCCGCGTGAACGACGCCAGCACGGACTTCGAGACGGCGAACGAGTCGTGCGTGACGAGCGTGAGCGTGACCCGGTCCTTCGCCCCGGCAGGGGCCGCGCCGAGCGCGGAAGCAACCAGTGCGACGACGAACGTGGCGATGAGGAAGCGACGCATCTCAGCCCTTCTCCTCTGGCAATGCAGCGGGTTGGATCGCGAGGAGCACGCCGCCCCCCAGCGCCACCGATGCCTCGGGGCCCAGGAGCTCGTTGCTCACGCCGCGGGTCGTGCCGGGCGCGAGGTCCTCGTCGTCGAGCGGGTAGCGAAGGCCCGACGTGGTGATGCCGCACGCGGGGCCACCGAGCGGGAGCAACGTCACCGGCGAGCCCGGTGCCCCGGACAGCCGGACTCGATCGCGCACCACGACGACGTGCGCAGCTCCGATCCACGCGTCGAGCGTGAGGCGCGCGAACCGCTCGGCGGCCAGGCACAACGCGTTGGCGAGGAAGTGATCGAGCCTGCCGCCGTAGCCACCGACGACCGTCACGCGATGCGCGCCACGCGTGCACGCGGCGTCGAGCGCGAGCTCGAGGTCGGTGGCGTCCTTCTCGGCCGGATGCCGCTCGACGACCGTCCCGGACTGCTCCGCGGCCGCGAGCTCGGCGGGGTCGACGGAGTCGAGGTCGCCGACGACGACGTCGACGTGCAGTCCGAGGCGGCGCGCATGGCTCAGCCCCGAGTCGGCCGCGATCACGCACGACGCGCCGGTGAAGTGCGCGAGCACCGCCGGATCCGGAGGATCACCGCCGGTGACGATGACCGCGAGCACTGTTCCCTCCCTCCGCCGGCATTACCCGGAGCAGGTTCGAGGGGTCGGCGACGCCGCCACGAAGTGGTGGCCCGGTCGCCCTCTCAGCCCGGCTGGCCCGAGCTCCCCAGGGGTCTTCCCAGATCAGATGTCAGCCGCGTGCACGCCCTAGCGTGACGCCGCCCGCGAGCGTACTAGGGAGCAACCGAGCGAGCGCGACCGAGATAGGGAGCAGCCGAGCGTCCCGGAGGGCGGCGTCGGGTTTCCCGGCGCCGAGCGAGCGCGACCGAGATAGGGAGCAGCGGTGACCGACCCGCCGATCGGCGAGCACGACATCGTGCTCGTGCGCCACGGCGCGACGGAGTGGAGCGAGAACGGGCGGCACACCGGTCGTACCGATCTGCCGCTGGTGCCCGAAGGTGAGCGCGCCGCCGCATCGCTTCGGCCTCGTCTCGCGCGGTACCAGTTCTCGCTCGTGCTCACGAGCCCTTTCCAGCGCGCCCGCGAGACCTGCCGCCTCGCCGGTCTCGGCGATCACGCCGAGGTCGACGGCGACCTGCGCGAGTGGGACTACGGCCACTACGAGGGGCTGACCACGGCGCAGATCCGGGAGCGGACCGGCCGTGCCGACTGGACGGTGTGGAACGGCGGACCGATGCCGAACGGCGAGTCGGTCGACGAGGTCGGCGCGCGCGTCGACCGTGTGATCGCGCGGGCAGTCGCCGCCTCCGGCCCCGTCGCGATCTTCGGGCACGGCCATTGCCTGCGGATCCTGACCGCGCGCTGGCTCGGGCTCCCCGCTGTCGACGGCCGGCTCTTCGCGCTCGAGACGGGCACGCTCAACGTGCTCGGGTTCGAGCGGGACATACGGGTGCTGGCACGGTGGAACACGTGAGGCGAGTCGGGCTCGGCATCCTGCTGGCCGCCCTCTGCTGCACGGCCTGCTCCGGCGGCGACAACAGCGCGATCTCGCGCAGCTCGCGGCCGAGCACGACGACCTCCACGGCGGCGCGTGCCACGACCGCTCCGTCGACGACGGCTCCGAGGGGTGGGCTCGAGATCGCGATCGCCTCGTGGCAGCTGCCCGCACCGGTGTCGCGCGAGTTGATGCTGAGCGACGGCAGCTCGCTGTTCGTGCTCGGCGGCCTCGACGCGCGGAAGGTCTCCTCGCCGGCCGTCTACCGCATCGATCCGTCGGGCGGCCGGGCGACGCAGGTCGCGACGCTCGATCCGCCGGTGCACGATGCGGCGGGCGTGCGGTTCGGCGACCGCTCGCTCGTCATCGGTGGCGGCACGCCGCCCGCGCGTGCGACGGTCCAGGTGGTCGCGCCCGGCGCTGCGACGCGTGCCCTCGGCCAGATCCCGCAGCCGCGGGCCGACCTCGTGGCTGCGGCGGTCGGCGGGATGCTCTACGTGCTCGGTGGCGGTGACGAGGCGAGCGCGCTGGTGGCCGAGGTCGACGCCAGCACCGACGGCGCCAGGTGGACCGCGGCGGGAACGCTCGCGGAGCCTGTTCGCTACCCGGCGGTCATCGTGGTCGACGGCGCGATCTACCTCTTCGGCGGCGTCACGACGAGCGAGGGCACCGACACACGTTCGGTGCAGCGCTACGACCCGAAGACGCGCACCACCGAGGTCGTCGCGCAGCTCCCGGCGCCGCTGTCGCACGCCAGCGCGGTGCTGCTCGGCGGACGTGTGTACGTCCTCGGTGGGTTCGTCGACAACCAGGTGAGCGCGCAGGTGCTCGCGTTCGACCCTGGCTCACGCAAGCTCACGACCGCCGGCACGCTGCCGGCCGCAGTCACCGATGCCGCGGCCGTGACTATCGGCGACACCGCGTACCTCGCCGGCGGGCAGGGAACAGACCGCGCGCCGGTCGCGACGGTCGTGTCGCTGCACGGCTAGTGCGCCGCTGCTCGCCTCTAGCGGTAGTTGCCCGTGTGACCCATGCTGAAGCGCCCGGGCTGCGGGAAGATCGCGAGCCCGTGCGGGCCGCGGCCGACCGGGATTCGGTGGATGAGCTGGCCTGTGGCCGTGTCGAACACGTAGACCTCGCTGTGGTACCGACCGCTGAGCCAGAGCTGGCTCCCGTCGGCCGACACGCCACCCATGTCGGGGCTGCCGCCGCCGGGGATCGTCCACTCGCCGACCTTCTGTCGCGACGCGAAGTCGATGACCGTGACCGTGCCCGCCAAGCGGTTGCTCACGTACAGCTGCGTGCCGTCGCGGCTGGGGTACAGACCGTGCGTCCCCGTGCCCGTCGGCACGAAGGCGAGCTCCTTCATGTTCGCCCAGTCGACGATCGACACCCCGTTGCGTGTCTCGTTCGCGTTGTACATCACCGTCCCGTCGGGCGACAGCTTGAGGTCCACAGGCTTGCCGCCGATGTGGAGCCCACCGGTGAAGGTCAGGCCGGCGAGGTCGACCTTGATCAGCCATCCGGAGAACTCGCAGCTGAGCACCATCGTCTTGCCGTCCGCGGTGAACTCGGCGTGGTTCACGCCCGAGTTACCGCTCGCGTTGCGGTACTCGGCCGGGACGTCCAGCCGCTTGATCAGGTGCCAGGTCTTCGGGTCGCGGAAGTCGACCTCGCTGTTGCGCTCCGCGATGACGACCGCGTACTTGCCGTCCGGTGTGAAGTAGAGGTTGTACGGGTCGTCCACCATGATCGGCTGCCCCGGTTTGCCGGTGCGCGGGTCGATCGGTGTGAGCGAGTTCCCCTGGTTGTTGTTCACGTAGAGCGTCTGCATGTCGTACGACGGCACGACGTGCTGCGGGAGGCGGCCGACGGGGAACTCGTCGATCACCTTGAACGTCGCGGGGTCGATCACGCTGACCGTGGCCGATTCGCTGTTCGGGACGTAGACCCGCGTCGGGATGTTCTTGACGCTGTCGGCGAGCATCCCGGCCTTGGTGAACTCGTACACGTTCGTGGTCTTCGCGGGGGTCGACGGAGTGGGCGGAGGGGCGCTCGTCGCCGCCGAGCTCGAAGGTGCTGTGGTCGACGACTCGTGCGCCTTGATCGCGCTGTTGCCCCCGTCACCGGAGCAACCCACCGTGGCCAGGGCGACGAGGGCCGCCACCCCGAGCGCGGCGCGACGCCGTGACCAGGTGCGCATGGGGCACCGTTCTAGTCGCCCCGGCAGCACAACTGTCCGCGTGCCTCGCGCCGCGTACGGTCATGGTGTGAGCGGCGTCACCGACCTGATGCTCGAGGGCGGGCACGAGCAGGTCGTGTTCGCGGCCGATGGGGAGGCCCGGCTGCGGGCGATCATCGCGATCCACTCCACCGCGCTGGGCCCGTCGCTCGGAGGCGTGCGCTTCTGGCGCTACCCGACCGAGCACGAGGCGCTGCTCGACGTGCTGCGGCTGTCGCAGGCGATGACCCTCAAGGCCGCGGTCGCGGGCCTCCACCAGGGAGGTGGCAAGACCGTCGTCCTCGTCGACGACCCCGATCAGCCGCACTCGGAGGCGATGCTGCTCGCGCTCGGCCGCGCGGTCGACGAGCTCGGAGGTCGTTACCTCGCGGCCGAGGACGTCGGCGCCACGCCCGGCGACATGGACGTGATCGCCCGCGAGACGCGCTGGGTCACCGGTGTCGACGAGCGCGTCGGCGGCTCCGGGGATCCCTCGCCGGTGACGGCGTACGGCGTCTTCCACGCGATGCGCGCCGTGCTGCGCGCGCTCGACGGCGAGCCGTTACTCGCCGGTCGCCGCGTCGTGGTGCAGGGAGCCGGGCACGTCGGCTCGCACCTGATCGAGTTGCTGGCCGGCGCCCGCGCCGAGGTGGTCGTGGCCGACGTGAACGAGGCCCGTGCCCGCACGGTCGCGGGCGAGCACGGCGCATCGGTGGTCGCGTCCGACCGCGTGCTCGAGGAATCTTGCGACGTGCTCGCGCCCTGCGCCCTCGGAGGCGTCCTCGACCGCGGGACGGAGCCGCGGCTGCAGTGCCGAGCGGTGTGCGGCGCGGCGAACAACCAGCTCGCCGAACCTTCCGTGGCGGATCTCCTCGCGTCCCGCGGCATCCTGTACGCGCCCGACTTCGTGGCGAATGCGGGCGGCATCATCAACCTCGCGGAGGAGTTCACCGGCTACTCGCGCGAACGCGCGCTCGCACGAGCTGCCGGGATCGAGGAGACCATGACTCGCGTGCTCGAGCGAGCGCGAGAGTCGGGTACGACCCCGGAGCGCGCAGCCGAGGAGCTCGCGCGTGAGCGCATCGAGCGCGAAGGCGCCGGGCGGCCGTGGCGGCCCGGCGACCCGACGGCCTGGACCGACGGGAAGCCGCTCACGACCCTGCGCCCGGGTCACTGAGTCCCGCGCGATCGTTGACACGGTCAAGCAACGGTCCGTACGCTCGGGCCTGTGCCCGACGGTGACTTCGAGCTGGTGCAGCGGTCGCTCGAGACCCTGCTCCGGCTCCACGCCAGCCGTACCGTGCACGCGAAGGTGGTCGCGGCCGCCGGCACTGCCGTCTCCCAGCCCGGCTACGCGCTCTTGCGCCGCATCGACGAGGAAGGACCGCGCTCGCTGGGTGACCTCGCCCGGGCCGCGCACATGGATCCGGCCGTCGCGAGCCGGCAGATCAGCCAGCTGGAGGACGACGGGCTGGTGCAGCGATCGGCGGACGCCGACGACGCCCGCGTCACACTCGTCGACGTGACGTCGCGCGGTCGCGACATGCGGCGCCGGATCAGCGAGGTGCTCGACCGTCACATGTGGGACGTGTTGCAGAGCTGGTCGGACGTCGACCGGCGACGGCTCGCGCAGCTGCTGGCGCGTCTGGTCGACGATCTCCGTGCGGTCCGATACCGCCCCGCAGTCGAGGACCAATCCGCATGACGATGCCGCGCGACGCGCGGGCCGTCGACCTCATGATCGGGTTCCCGAGCGCCAACGCCCGGCGTCACTACGACTTCATGCAGCCGCAGCTGCGCGACGCCGAGAGCAAGGCCATGGAGTTCCCGGCGGAGTACATGTTCAAAGAGGTGCCGAACCGGCTCGACGACGAGGGCGACGACCCGATCGCGATCACGCTCGCAGAGATGGACCGCCACGGTGTCGCCATCGGCCTGGTCGGTCTCGGCGGCGACGTCACGAAGCGCGCGCTGAAGGAGCATCCCGACCGCTTCATCGCCAGCCTGGAAGTCGACCCCAACGACATCTCCGGAGCCGTCAGGCGCGTGCGCAAGGCGCACGACGAGCACGGCATCAAGGCGGTCACCTCGTTCCCGGCCGGCTGCAACCCGCAGGTGCCGGTGAGCGACCGCCGCTATTACCCCGTGTACCAGACCTGCGTCGATCTCGACATCCCGATCATCGTCAACGCCGGCATCGCGGGGCCACGACTGCCGTCCGCGTGCCAGGACGTGATGCACTTCGACCAGGTCTGCTACGACTTCCCGGAGCTCCGCATCGTCATGCGACACGGCGCCGAGCCGTGGGAGGCACTCGCCGTCAAGCTGATGCTGAAGTGGCCCGGGCTGCACTACATGACGAGCGCCTTCGCCCCCAAGTACTACCCGAAGGCCGTCATCGACTACGCGAACACGCGTGGTGCCGACAAGGTCATGTACGCGGGCTACTACCCGATGGGCCTGAGCCTCGAGCGCATCTTCCGCGAGCTCCCCGACGTGCCGTTCCGCGACCACGTCTGGCCGAAGTTCTTGCGCGAGAACGCGGTCCGTGTGCTCAAGCTCGACGAGTAGCGGACCGCGCCCTCGCGTCCGGCTACGTCAGACGTCGACGCGCTCCCGGTCGGCGCCTCGGTCGACGCCTCGGTCCCGCACGCTCGTCGATCCACTCGAGCTCGATCTCGAGCTGCTCGGGGGTGAAGCCGACCGCACCGAGCACGCCGAAACCGCCGGCCTTGCTCACCGCCGCGACGACGTCGCGGCAGTGGGTGAACGCGAAGATCGGGAACTCGATGCCGAGCTGGTCGCAGAGTGGGGTGCGCATCGGGCGCGTCCTTCCGGTGAACGGTGAAGACGCGCGTCACGCTACCCGCAGGCCGGAAAGCTGCTGCCGGTCGTGTCGTCAAGGGCCTCCCGATCCGAAACCTGACGGGACTGTCATGCCCCGAATCCACGAGGTTCGGTTACCGTCCGGTAGCGGGATACGTTGATGCACGTGAGGTTGCGTATCGACACCGAGCGGTGCACTGGGCACGGCCGCTGCTACGACGTCGCGCCGGAGCTGTTCACCGACGACGACGAGGGTTACGGCAAGGTCGTCGTCGACAGCCCCGACGAGAGCCAGCTGGATGCAGCTCGGCGGGCGGTGAACACCTGCCCGGAGCGAGCGATCATCCTCGAAGAGGAGTAGCGCGCTTCCGCGATGGTCACGACGTTGCTCGGCGCGGTGGCAGTGCCGGAGCTCGAGCTAGTGCAGCTCCTGCGCCCCGACGGCACGCGAGTGCCCGACGACCGCTATCCGGTCTCGCTCGGGTCCGACGAGCTCGTGGCCCTCTACGACGCGATGGTCGTGACGCGAGCGCTCGACCAGGAGCTCATCAACCTGCAGCGTCAGGGACAGCTCGCGCTGTACGCGTCGTGCCGGGGTCAGGAGGCCGCGTCGGTCGGCATGGCAGCCGCGCTCGACGACCGCGACTGGGTGTTCCCGCAGTATCGGGAGATGGGCGCGTGGGTCTGGCGAGGCGTCGACCCGGGTGGCCTCGCCGTCATGTGGCGGGGCGCGTGGTTGAGTGCTTCCGGCCTCACCGAGCACCGATCGGCGCCGATCACGATCTCGATCGGTACGCACACTCTCCATGCCGTCGGCTACGCGATGGGCGCCGCGCTCGACGGCGATCCCATCGCGGTCGTTGCCTGCATCGGCGACGGCGCGACCAGCGAAGGCGACGTGCACGAAGCACTCAACTTTGCCGCGGTCTACTCCGCGCCGTGCGTGTTCCTGGTGCAGAACAACCAGTACGCCATCTCGGTGCCGGTGCACGAGCAGACCAGGAGCGCGTCGATCGCGCACAAGGCCGTTGCCTACGGGATGCCCGGCGTCCGCTGTGACGGCAACGACGTGCTCGCGACGTACGCGGTGGTCAAGGAGGCGGCTGAGCGTGCGCGCCGCGGCGGGGGTCCGACACTGGTCGAAGCCGTTACCTACCGGATGGAGGCACACACGACGTCCGACGACCCGACGCGCTACCGCAATGCCGAGGAGCTCGAGCAGTGGGCCCGGCTCGACCCGATCGCGCGCTACCGGCTGCTGCTCGAGCACGACGGCTTGCTCGACGAGGCGGTGCAGCGCAAGACGCAAGCGCGCGCCGAGGCCTCGACCCGGCGACTCCGCGAGGCAGTCGTCGATGCACGAGACCCCGACCCCGAAGAGCTGTTCGCGCACGTGTTCGCCGAGCCCACACCCGCACTGCTCGCGCAACGCGAAGTGCTCCGCGCCGAGGTCGAGTGATGCCCGAGGTCACGATGGTCCAGGCGCTGAACACCGCGGTCCGCGATGCGATGACCGACGACGACCGGGTGCTCGTGTTCGGCGAAGATGTCGGCACGTTGGGTGGCGTCTTTCGCGTCACGGACGGGATCGCGGAGCAGTTCGGCAAGCATCGCTGCTTCGACACGCCCCTCGCGGAGTCAGGGATCGTCGGGATCTCGGTCGGCCTCGCGCTGCGCGGATACCGGCCGGTTCCCGAGATCCAGTTCGACGGCTTCATGTACCCCGCGCTCGACCAGCTCCTGAGTCACGTTGCCAAGTACCGCAATCGGACGCGCGGGGAGCTCTCGGTGCCGATCACCGTTCGCGTTCCTTCGTTCGGCGGCATCGGATCTCCCGAGCACCATTCGGAGTCACCCGAGACGTACCTCGTGCACACCGCCGGGTTGAAGGTCGTCGTGCCGTCGACGCCGGCCGACGCGTACTCACTGCTGCGCGAGTCGATCGCCAGTGACGACCCCGTGATGTTCCTCGAGCCGAAGCGCCGCTACTGGAGCCGACAGGACGTCGATCTGCCGGTCACGACCGAGCCGATCGGGCAAGCCGTCGTGCGTCGTGCCGGCACCGACGTGACCGTGCTCGCCTACGGCCCGATGGTGGCGATTGCGCTCGAAGCTGCCGACGCCGCGCTCGCCGAGATGGGTTACAGCCTCGAGGTCGTCGACCTGCGCTCGCTGGTCCCACTTGACTGCGACACGATCGTGTCGTCGGTCGAGAGGACCGGGCATTGCATCGTGATCCACGAGGGGCCACGCACGCTCGGGATGGGCGCGGAGCTCGCGGCGCTCGTGCAGGAGCACGCGTTCTACAGCCTCGAGGCGCCGATCCTGCGTGCGTCGGGCTTCGACACGCCGTACCCGCCCGCGAGGCTCGAAGACGTCTGGCTCCCCGGTGTCGATCGATTGCTCGACTGCGTCGAGCGGTCACTCGCCTACGCGTGATGGCGCCCGAGGGGATCCTCCGCGACTTCCTCCTTCCCGATCTCGGCGAAGGCCTCGAAGACGCGGAGCTCGTCGAATGGCACGTGCAGGTGGGCGACGTCGTGGCGTTGAACCAGCCTCTGTGCACGGTCGAGACCGCAAAGGCGACCGTCGAGATCCCAAGTCCCTTTGCCGGGAGGATCGTCGAGCGAGTCGGCGAGCCCGGGGCGACGATCGACGTCGGCACGTTGCTCGTACGGATCGAGGAGGCGGCGCCGGACGAGCCGAGCGCTCCGGCCGCGAGCACGCGCCGGCCGACGCTGGTCGGCTACGGGCCCGAGGAGGGCCCGAGCAGACGCCGGGCGCGCCCGGGCCGGTCACGGCCGGCTGCGACCACCACGCCGAGCAGCGCGCCCGCGGCGGTGCTCGCGAAGCCACCGGTACGAAAGCTCGCGCGCGAGCTCGGCGTCGATCTCACGGCCGTCGCGCCCGGAACCGGCCCGAGCGGCGTCGTGACCCGCGACGACGTCACCCGTGCCGCCTCTGCCGCGCCTTCGGACGCGGAGACGCAACAGCAGACGAAACAGCCGGAGACGGAACGCGTGGCCTGGTCCGCGCCCGCTCCTGTTCGCCCGGGTGACGTGATCCCCGTGGAAGGAGTACGCGCGCGCATCGCCGAGCGGATGACGTTGGCGCACTCCACCATCCCCGACGCCGCATGCTCAGTCACGGTCGACTGCGCGCGGCTCGTCGAGATGCGCGCAACGCTCCGTGAGGTGGCGAGGGAGCGTGCCGACGCCGATGTGCTCACGCCGTTCGCGCTGATCCTGCGCCTGGTCGTCGCCGCGCTGCGCGCTCGCCCGGTGCTCAACGCGACCTTCGACGAGGAGGCCCGGCAGATCCGAGTCCACGAGGCGATCAACCTCGGGGTCGGCACCGACACCCCGCGTGGCCTACTCGTGCCCGTCGTCCGCGACGCCGACCGCCTGTCGACGCTCGAGCTCGCGACCGAGGTCCGCCGGCTGGCCGAAGGCGCACGGGCCGGGACACTGTCGCCCGGCGAGCTCACCGGGTCGACGTTCACCGTGTCGAACTTCGGGGTGTTCGGTCTCGACGACGGGTACCCGGTCATCAACCACCCGGAGGTTGCGATCCTCGGGATCGGCGCGATCCGCGAGCGCCCGGCCGTGGTCGATGGCGAGATCGTCGCGAGACCGACGGCCAACCTGACCTGCTCGTTCGACCACCGGGCGTGCGACGGTGCCGACGCAGGCGCCTTCCTCGGCCACCTCCGCGAGCTGATCGAGGCGCCGGAGCAGCTCATCCTGGACACGTGAGGACACGCCGTGGCTGATCGCATCCGTCGCGCGATCGACAAGGCGCGACAACCGTCCGACGAGGGCCTCGAGAAGCTTGCCCGTCAGGGGAAGCTCCCGGTCCGCGAGCGGATCGCGCTGCTCTGCGACGCGGGCAGCTTCGTCGAGGACGGGCTGCTCGCGAACGCCACGTCCGAAGGCCTCCCCGCCGACGGAGTCGTGACCGGACGGGGGCGCGTCGACGGCCGTCCCGTGCTGGTCGTGGCGAACGATCCGACCGTGAAGGCAGGCTCGTGGGGTGCGCGCACGGTCGAGAAGATCGTGCGCATGACCGAGCTCGCGCTCGAGCACGAGCAGCCGATCTTCTGGCTCGTCGACTCCGCGGGTGCGCGCATCACCGACCAGGTCCAGCTGTTCCCCGGTCGGCGCGGCGCGGGGCGGATCTTCTACAACCAGGTCCGACTCTCGGGAAGAGTGCCGCAGATCTGCTGTCTGTTCGGTCCCTCGGCCGCGGGCGGCGCGTACATCCCCGCGTTCTGTGACGTGGTGTTCATGGTCGAGAAGAACGCGTCGATGTACCTCGGATCACCGCGCATGGCCGAGGTGGTGATCGGCGAGACCGTGTCACTCGAGGAAATGGGTGGCGCGCGCATGCACGCGACCGTCTCGGGCTGCGGCGACAACCTCGCCACCGACGACGCGCACGCGATCAGCCTCGCCCGTTCCTACTTCTCCTACCTCCCCGTCTCGTGGCGAGACGACCCACCCGTGTACGCGGCCCAGCCGCCGTCGCGGGTGCTGACGGCGGCACTCATCCCCGAGGACCCACGCGCGGGCTACGACGTGCACGCCGTCATCGACGGTCTCGTCGACAAGGACAGCTTCTTCGAGGTCAAACCGCTGTATGCACGGGAGCTCGTGGTGGGGCTGACACTCATCGAGGGCCGCCCGGTCGGCGTCGTCGCCAACAACCCTGCGGTCAAGGGCGGCGTGCTCTTCGTCGACAGCGCCGACAAGGCCGCGCGCTTCATCTGGATGTGCGACGCGTTCAACGTCCCGCTGGTCTTCCTTGCCGACGTTCCCGGGTTCATGATCGGTAGCAACGTGGAGCGTGAGGGGATCATCCGGCACGGCGCCAAGATGATCACCGCGGTCAGCGAGGCGACGGTCCCGAAGGTCTCGGTGATCTTGCGCAAGGCGTACGGCGCGGGCCTGTACGCGATGGCCGGACCTGCGTTCGCGCCCGACTCGTGCATCGCGCTGCCGTCGGCGCACATCGCGGTCATGGGGCCAGAACCGGCGGTGAACGCCGTGTACGCGAACAAGATCGCGGCGATCGAAGATCCCGAAGCGCGTCAGTCGTTCATCGAAGAGCGTCGCGCGGAGTACGAAGCCGACGTCGATCTCTTGCGCCTCGCCGGCGATCTCGTGATCGACGCAGTCGTGGAGCCCGAGGACGTGCGCGCCGAGGTCAGCGAGCGGCTCCGCTCCGCGTCCGAGAAGAGCCGGTTCTTCTCCGAGCGGCACCACGGCGTCCCACCCGTCTGACGGGAGTAGGGTCCGCGGCCGTGGCCTCTGCCAAGGACGTCGAGACCGTCGAGCGGGTCATCCCCGCGCCGCCCGAGAAGATCTTCGCCCTGATCGCCGACCCGCGCCGTCACCCGGAGATCGACGGGTCGGGCAGCGTCCGTGGTGCGAAGGAGAGCCCGGAGCGCCTGTCGTTCGGCGCGAAGTTCGGCATGTCGATGAAGGTCGGCATCCCGTACTCGATGGTCAGCGAGGTGATCGAGTTCGAGGACAACCGGCGGATCGCGTGGCAGACGCGTCCGCCGGGGACGCTCGGCTCGAAGCTTGGCGGCGGACGCATCTGGCGGTACGAGCTCGAGCCCGTCGACGGTGGCACTCGTGTGCGCGAGAGCTGGGACATCTCGCAGGAGAAGGTGAAGGCCCTGGTGCGTCCGGCGCGCAAGAGGACGCGCGAGGCAATGGAGAAGACGCTCGAGCGCATCGAGCAGCTCGTCACCGGCTGAACCGACCAGACATGGTGGAGGCGCAGCGCAGCCGTGGCCGGACGGCCGGGACGGCGGAGCGGAGCCGACCAGACATGTCGGACCTGGACCTGAGCGCCCGCCGCGCCGTCGTCACCGGCGCGAGCGCCGGCATCGGAGCCGAGGTCGTACGCGCGTTCGCCGAGCACGGCGCGGCCGTGGCGTTCTGTGCCCGCCATCTGGAGGGCGTGGATGCACTGGCGGCCGAGCTGTCCGACCTTCCGGGCCCGGTCCACGGGCTCGTGGCCGACATGGCCGACGGCGCCGAGGTGGCCCGCTTCTGTGACGAGGCCGAGACCGCGCTCGGGGGCGTCGACATCCTCGTGAACAACGTCGGTGCCTCGCCGTCGCGGAACTTCCTCTACATGGCGGACGAGGAGTGGGAGGACCTGTTCCGCCTCAACCTGCTCTCGGCGGTGCGGTGCACGCGCCGCTTCTTGCCCGGCATGCGTGAGCAACGTTGGGGGAGAGTCGTCATGGTGGGTACGGTCGCCTCGAAGTACCCCAATGCCGCGCTTGTCGACTACGCGGCGAGCAAAGCGGCGCTGTCCGCCACGGCGAAGGCACTGGCGCGCAAGTACGCGGCCGACAACGTGCTCGTGAACTCGGTGTTGCCCGGGCGCATCCGCACGCCGATGTGGGAGGGGGCTGCGGCGGAGATCGCCGCGTCGTCGCACGGCGACGTCGAGGCGGTGTTCGGCGAACGCTCGCGTGACATCCCCCTCGGCCGGTTCGGCAAGCCGGCGGAGATCGCGAACGTCGTGCTGTTCCTGGCGTCCGAGATGGCGAGCTATGTCGCCGGCGCCACGATCGACATCGACGGCGGCCTCGCGTCGTACGTGTACTGAGTGTCGGGGACGGCGGCTAGCGTCGACCGAGTGCGACCGCGAGCGCTGGCTCTCGTCGCGGCGATGACGCTGGCCGCGGCCGCGTGCTCCGGAGGCGGGGAGCATGCCGTCCGGGTCGACACGCCGCGCGCGGGTTCGGCAAGGTCACTTCCGGGACCGAAGTCGATCCTGCAGCTCGGTGACTCCGTCGCCTCGGGCGAAGGAACGCTCTACGGGTACACGTACGACCGCGCGTCGCAAGAGTGGACCGGTGGCAACCTCGACGCCACGTGGCCGCCGCCGTATCCCGACTGCCATGACTCTCCTGACGCGTACGGCCAGAAGGTCGCCAAGCTCTTCGGCGCCGACTTCCACCAGTTGGCATGCACGGGCGCGACCTTCGAGAACGGCATCAGCGCGCCCGAGGTCAAGAGCGGCACGACCTACCGACCCGCCGAGTTCGGCAACTGGGCGACGATGCAGGACCTCAACGCCGAGTACGACCGCGCGAAGCCCGACCTGGTGCTGGTGACCCTCGGCGCCGACGACGTGCAGTTCGTCCCGATCGTCGAGGCCTGCATCGAGAACTCGTACGAGTTCTACTTCCACCTCGTGAGCCAGAAGGAGTGCGTCGTGGGGAACCCCGGTTCCACGGTCCAGCGCGACTTCTTCGATTTCCTCCCGACGCTGAAGAAGGGCTACACGACGCTGGTGTCATGGATCGAGGCGCGCGCGAAGAAGAACGCGCCGAACGACGCGCCCCCGAAGATCGTGTTCACGACGTACGCCGATCCGCTGCCCGCCAAGGGCGCAAAGTGTCCCGATGTCAGCTACCTCTACCCCGAGCAGGTCCAGTACCTCGAGTCGCTCGTCGGCCGGATGAACCAGGTCATCAGGTCGACGATCCTGAGCCTGAAGAAGAAGAACGTCGGCGTCGCCGACATCCAACGCGCCTATCAGCCCGCGGGGATCGACCATCGGTGGTGCACCGACGACCCGTGGGCCTACGGCCTGTCGATCATCAAGCTCTCGGACCCTGCGACCCTCGAGAGCCAAGCGCCGTTCCACCCCACCCCCGAGGGCCAAGCGAGCATCGCCGAGCACGTCACCCCGACGATCCTCCGCCTGTTCAACACGTCGCTCCGCGAGGTCAGGCGCGGCTGAACGCGGGTGACCGGTTGCCTTCGGGGGTCCCCTCGTAGGGCTCGGACAGCTCGTCGACGGTCGGGCCGACGCGGTCGGCGTACGGACGCAGCTTGTCGAGGTCGAAGTCGTACACGCCGGCGACGTTCCCGGCGAAGATCTTGCGCAGCTCGTCGACGGGCGCGCCGGCGAACGCCCGGCGTAGGCCCTCCCGCGTGTTCGGGAACGTCGACTCGTCGTGCGGGTAGTCGCTGCCCCACATGAACCGGTCGACGCCGATCGCGTGGCGCGCTTCGGCCTCCGACGGGCTCGGGAAGCTGACACCGACCCAGCAGTTGCGCGCGAAGTACTCGCTCGGGCGCAGGGGCAGCACCTCTTCGGGCTCGTACTTGAGCTCGCCGATCCGGCCGGTGCGGACCATCTGCTGATGGAAGCCGTCGAGCTGCGCCAGCAACGGCTTGATCCACGCGCAGCCCTGCTCGGTGAGCACGAAGCGCAGCTTCGGGAACCGCTCGAACACGCCGCCGAGCAACATGTGGCTCAGGGGACGACGGGAGAAGAACGTCGTCTCCGCGATCCAGAGCGGGCCCGCGGCTGCGTACGGTCCGTAGTCGGGCATGCCCGCGCCACCGGAGTGCGTGTTGGCGACGATGCCGAGGTCCTCGCACACGGCCCACAGCGGATCGTGGTCAGGCGCGTACAGCGGCTTGATGTGCTTCATGTCGTCGGGCACCGGCGGTACGAGGATGCCGCCGCGCAAGCCGTGCTCGTGACACCAGCGCGCGTCGGCGATCGCGTCATCGACGTCGTTGAGGAAGACCTGGCCGATCCCGGCCCTGCGCTCGGGATGGTTCGCGCACCAGTCGGCCAGCCAGCGGTTGTGGGCGCGGATCCCCGCCCGGCGAAGCTCGTACTCCGCGGGCTCCGGCGGGCGCGCGATCACGATGCCGGTCGGGAAGAACGGCGGGATCGTGTTGGGGAAGACGACCTCGCCGACGACGCCGTCCGCCTCCAACTCGGAGATCCGCCGCTCGTCGTCCCAGTTCCGCGTGCGCGTGCCGGTCGTCAGGTCCTTGAACGGGTTCGTGTACGCGCCGCGCCAGCGGTCGAACTCGTCGTGGTACTTCGCCTCGAGATACGAGCGGTACTGCTCGTGGTTGCCGCCGGCGTGCGCGTCGGCGGTGATCAGGATGTAGTGCTCGGTCATCGCAGGAACGCCTCCGCGGTCTCCCAGATGTAGTCGACGTCGGCATCGGTGAGGTTGTGGTTCGCAGGCAGGATCAGGCCCTGCTCCATGACCCGGTCGGCGTTCGGCAGCCCGCCGGGCGGCACGCGGTGGGCCACGCCCTTGAACGCGGGCTGGCGAGCGGCGTTGCCGGTCCACACCATCCTCGTGTCGACCCCGTGCGACTCCATGTGCGCTTGGAGCTCGCCGCGCCGCACACCCGATTCCGGGCGGATCAGCACCGGGAACATGTGCCACGCGGTGTCGACGTCGGGCGTCGTGCGCGGGAGCACGAAGACGTCGGGGCGGGTCGAGAAGTGGTCGTGCAGGCGGGCGAAGTTGCGTTTGCGCGCCGCGAGGTTGTCGTCGAGCTTGTCGAGCTGCACCAGTCCGAACGCGGCTGACAGCTCCGACGGCTCGAAGTTCCACCCGACCTCGTCGAAGATGAACAGGTTGTCGTACTCGAGCCCGTCGTCGATCTGGCTGAAGAACCGCTTCTCGACGCCCTTCTTCGACCCGAACAGCTGCACCTCCGAACGCCGGCCCCACCGGCGCAGCAGCAGGCAGCGGTCGGCGAGGTCGTCGTCGTCGATGCAGACCATGCCGCCCATGCCCGCCGCCGTGATGATGTGGCTCAGGGCGAACGACGTGACGGAGATGTGCGAGCGCGTGCCGGTTGGCGTGCCACGCAGCGTGGCGCCCAGTGCATCGCACGAGTCCTCGACCACCTGGAGCCCGTGACGATCGGCGATCTCGCGGATGCGGTCCCAGTCGGGCACGTTCCCGATCAGGTTCGGCGCCAGGATCGCCTTGGTGCTCGGCGAGATCATCGCCTCGATGGCGTCGACTTCGATGTTGTAGGTATCGGGCTCGACGTCGACGAACGCGGGCACGATGTCGGCGCGCACCATCGGCGCGACGTCGGTCGAGAACGTGACGGCCGAAGTGACGATCTCGTCGCCGGGGCTCAGCCCGAGCAGCTCGACGGCGAGGTACAGCGCGGAGGAGCCGGAGTTGCACATGATGCCCCTCCGTTTCCCGAACAGCTCGGCAACGCGTCGCTCGAACTCGCGCACGTTCCGGCCGATACGCAGGGCCTGCGCGCCACCGCGGAGCACCGCGACGACGGCTTCGATCTCCCGCTCGTCGTGGACGCTGCCCGCGTAGTCGATGCGACGAGCCAAGACTCCCACTTCCCTCGGCCGGCCCCTGGCCGGGCCGACCGGACGCTACGCCGAGTCTATGACTTAGTCAAGTAATTGACCATCCGTCACCGACTCGTGCTCGACCACCGCGACCCCCCGGCGGACTCGGGTGGCGCGATCCCGGCGGTTTGTCTACAACCGGCCGGTAGTGGTCGGTCGCATGTTCGGCTCGGGCAAGGTCGCGGTGGTCACCGGCATCGGGCCGGGCATGGGGCGCAGCATCGCGCTCGGCTTCGCCCGTGATGGCGTCGACGTCGTCCTCGCGGCCCGCCGGCGTGAGCGCCTCGACTCGGTGGCGGACGAGGTCCGCGAGCTCGGCCGGGAGCCGCTGGTCGTGCCGACCGACATCGCCGACCGTGCCGCGTGCAAGGCGCTCATCGATGGTGCGGTGGAGCGCTTCGGGCGCGTCGACGTCCTGATCCAGAACGGTCACCACGAGGGCGATTGGTCGCCGGTGGTCGACGCCGACCCCGACGTGTGGCGCGACATCTTCGACATCAACCTGTTCGGCGCGCTCCACCTCGTTCAGTACGCGGTGCCCGTGATGCGCGACAACGGCGGCGGGTCGATCGTGCTGGTGAACTCGGGCGCGGCCGTCCGCTTCCCGCAGCGGATGGGTGCGTACGCAACTTCGAAGTCGGCACTGGCCACGCTCACACGGGTGCTCGCCCAGGAGGTCGGGCCGTGGCGCATCCGCGTCAACGGTGTGTTCCTCGGACCGATCGCCGGCGAGAACCTGTACCGCACCGGGCTGAGCGCCGCGGGCGGTTCACAGGACAGGTTCGAGGAGTGGCTCGAGGCCAAGGCGACGGAGCTCCCGCTCGGCGCGATCCCGACGCCCGACCAGTGCGCCGGATCGGTGCTGTTCCTCGCGTCCGACCTGGCCGAGCCGGTGACCGGTCAGCACCTCGCCGTCAACGGCGGGCAGTGGTGCTCGTGAACGAACGTGGTGGACGAGCGGGGGGACCGGCGTGCCGTACCGCGTGATCCAATGGGCGACCGGCTCGATCGGGCAGATCGCGATCAAGGCGTTGACAGAGAACCCGACGTTCGAGCTCGTGGGTGTGTACGTCACGTCGCCGGAGAAGGCGGGGCGCGACGCGGGCGAGCTCGCCGGCATCAGCCCTCTGGGTATCCGCGCCACTGACAGAGTCGACGAGATCACGGCGATCGAGGCCGACTGCGTGCACTACGCGCCGTTGCACGCCGATCTCGACGACATGTGCGCCATCCTCGAGAGCGGCAAGAACCTCGTGACCCCCGTCGGCTTCGTCTATCCGGCGGCGGCCGACGGTGAAGCCCTGCAACGGCTCCAAGCCGCGTGCGCGAAGGGCGCCGTGTCACTGCACGGCACGGGCATCCACCCCGGCTTCTCGGGCGACCTGCTGCCGCTGACCTTCGCACGGCTGTGCCGTCGCATCGACCGGGTGATCGTGCAGGAGGTCGCGGATCTCACCCGCCATCCCTCCGCGGCGATGATGCTCGAGGGGCTCGGCTTCGGACGCTCTCGGGAAGAGTGCCTGACGGACCCGGCTCCCATCGTGAAGACCATGGACCGGATCTTCGCCGAGTCGATCAGCCTGGTCGCCGCCGGTCTCGGGATCGGTTTGCGTGACATCACCACGGAGTACGACGTCGCGGTCGCCACCAAGGAGCTCGTCGTCAGGACGGGCAGCGTGCCGGTGGGCAGCGTCGGCGGCATGCGCTGGGTCTGGACCGGCTGGTACCGCGACGAGCCGGTGGTCGAGTTCCGTACGTTCTGGAAGATGGGCGACGACCTCGACCCCGACTGGGGCTACGAGAACCTGAAGTACTCGCTGCTGATCGAGGGAGACCCGTCGATCCGCTGCGGGTTCGAGGCGTCGACCCCGACCGACGAGAACGACCCCGGACTCGACGGTCGCATCTGGACCGCGATGAACGGGGTCAACGTGATCCCGGCCGTGTGCGACGCGCCGCCGGGCATCCGCACGCACCTCGACCTGCCGTTCGTGCGCCCCCTGGGCCTCGTCGCGGCCGCGCGGTGACCCGCCGCCCCAGTCGTCAACCGAACGTGATCGTGCGCCGGGCGAGCTTCCAGCCGTGGTCGGTTCGGCGCATCGTGTCGTGGTACTGGCCCATGTTCCGCAGTGTCGGCGCCGTCGACGCGGTCGCGTAGTAGAGGAAGTAGGTGTGCGCGTGCACGGCATCTGCGCCGTCGAACTGCACCGAGGTCGTGGTGATCACGTGCATCGTCTCGGAGCCCGGTCCTTGGACGCCCGCCGCGCGCCGCTCGCGCACGCCGGCCGCGATCTCGGCGCGACCGCGCCGGACGCTGCCGGCCAGCCCGAGCCGCGGGTTGTCGGGCATCTCCCACTCCGCGTCGTCGGTGAACTGCGCCAGGTAGTCGTCGACCGCGCCGGTGTCGGCGAGCTGCGCGATCCGCGCGAGCACGTTTCTGATCTCGAGCTCGGCGGCAACTCGCCCGAGCTCCGCCCCGTCGCTCACCAGACGACTCCCTGCGGGTCGCAGATCGAAGAGACCGTCTGCATATCATCTCTGAAGCAGGGCTGTAGGTTCTCCACGTGACGACACGCGCGCCCGCGCTCGCCGACGTCGACCTCACCGACCTTGACAACTTCGCGAACGGCTTCCCGCACCGACTCTTCGAGATCCACCGACGCGAGGCGCCGGTGTGGTGGCACGAGCCGACCGAGCACACGCCTGACGGCGAGGGGTTCTGGTCGGTGGCCACCTACCCCGAGACGCTGGCCGTGTTGCGCGACCCGGGCACGTACTCGTCGGAGCGCGGCGGTGCGCGCCGGAACGGCGGGACGCTCCTGCAGGACCTCGAGGTTGCCGGTGTCGTGCTCAACATGATGGACGACCCGCGCCACGCGCGGATCCGGCGACTCGTGAGCACCGGCCTCACCCCCCGCATGATCACCCGGGTCGAGGCCGAGCTGCGGCGCCGCACCCGCACGCTCGTCGGTCGGGTCGAGGACGGGGTCGCGTTCGACTTCCTCGTCGACCTGGCGGCCGAGCTGCCGATGCAGATGATCTGCATCCTCCTCGGTGTCCCCGAGGACGACCGCCACGAGCTCTGGGAAGCCGTCGACCCGGGCTTCGACATCCGCGAGGGCGACGCGGGGGTTCCGGCCGGCAGCCTCGCCGGCGCAGGCTCGCATGCTCGAGTACGGAAGCGAGCTGATCGCGACCAAGCGCGCGCATCCGACCGACGACATGCTCTCGGTTGTCGTGCACGCGACGCTGACGGATGTCGACCCGCCCCGGCTGTCGGACGCGGAGCTGTACTCGTTCTTCTCGCTCCTGTTCAGCGCCGGCTCCGAGACGACGCGCAACGCGATCGCGGGTGGGTTGCTCGCGCTCATCGAGCGACCCGCGCAGCTCGCCGCGCTGCGTGGCGACCCGTCGCTGCTCGCAACCGCGATCGAGGAGATGCTCCGCTGGACGACGCCGTCGCCGTCGAAGCGGCGCACCGCCACCCGTCGAACCGCGCTCGCCGGCTACACGATCGAGCCCGGCGACAAGGTGCTGTTCTGGGAGGGCTCGGCCAACCGCGACGAGAGTGTCTTCGAGCGGTCGATGGAGTTCGACGTCCGGCGCGACCCGAACCCTCACCTCTCCTTCGGCCACGGGCTGCACTACTGCCTCGGCGCCAGCCTGGCGCGACTCGAGATGCGCGTCATGTTCGAGGAGCTGCTGCCGGCGTTCTCGACCTACGAGCTGGCGCAGCCGGTCGAGTGGACGCGCAGCAACCGCCACACCGGGATCCGCCACATGGTCGTGCGGCTCGGCCGCGCCTGAAGGAGGGAATTGGCTCGTGATGCCGGCGGCTACGGTGCCCGCATGACCGAGAGCCAGCGCGTGGTGCAGACGTGGGAGACGCCGCCGCTCGACGAGATCCCGAAGATCAGCAAGATGCACGTCGAGGCGATGGAGGGCACCGACGACGACGCGGTGTGGGTCCAGGCCGGCATGCATCACGTCATCGTGCACACGATCGGTCGCAAGTCCGGCAAGGAGCACAAGGTGGCGCTGCCCATCTGGCGCGACGCCGACGGGAACCGCATCGTGGTCGCGTCGTACGCGGGCGCTCCGCAGCACCCGTCGTGGTTCCTCAACCTGCGCGACCGGTCGCAGCGCGAGGTGCTGTGCCGCGTCCAGGGGGGCCGGTTCTGGTCGGTGCCCGAGGTCCTCGAGGGCGACGATTACCAACAGGTGTGGAACCAGCTCAACGCGGACCGCGCGTGGTACGACGCCTACCAGGCGAAGACCGACCGGCAGATCCCGCTGGTCCGCCTGCCCGAGACGCGCCCCGCCTGACGAGGAGGCGGCTCGGGCTCACGGCCAGAGCGGCTGCTCGATCTCCATCCCGAGCTCGCCGCCCCAGCGGTTCCGGTACGACACCTCGTGCACCGGCCGCCGTTCCGCGACGCCCCAGCGGCCGGTCGGGTAGCCGAACGTCACACAGCACGCCATGTTCCAACCCTCGTCGGCCGGCACGCCCAGCAGCTCGAGCACGTCGGCGGTCCGGAACGCGAGCACGGAGGTCAGCGCGGAGCCGACACCGTCGCCGCGCGCGGCGAGCATCGCGCTCCAAACCGCCGGGAAGATCGAGCCACCGGTCGGGTCGTACTGCGCGAAGGCGAACAGCAGCAGCGGGATCTCCTCGAAGTGGTCGGCGAGGTGATCGGCCGAGGACTTGATGCGGAACAGCTGACGGCTGTCCGCGCTGTCCGGGTCGGCCGCGGCGGCATCGAGGCGGCGCTTGTAGAAGCCGGCCCACAGCTGCGCGATGCAGTCGCGATAGAGAGGGCCGAGCTTCGACCGGACGTCGGGGTCGTCGACGAGCAGGAACCGCCAGTTCTGGGCATTGCCGCCGCTCGGAGCGCGGATCGCGGCGTCGAGGATGTGCGCCTGCACGCCGGCCGGAACGGGGTCAGGTCGGACGCGCCGCATCGCTCGCGTCGTGTACAGCGCCTCACGGAGGTCCATGGGTCGAGCATCGTGACACAATCGAGTGGACGCTATGGCTGACGTCACCCCCGCCGAGCACGAGCTGCCGCTGATCATCTCGGTCGACGACCACATCCTCGAGCCCAAGGACCTGTGGCAGCGGGAGCTTCCCCCGAGCCAACGCGAGCGCGGGCCGAAGGTCTCGCGCGAGCGCGTGAAGCTCGTGTTCACGGGCGGGCACTATGGGTTCGAGCGTGACGCCGCCGACGGCGAATGGTGCGATCTCTGGTTGTTCGACGACCTGGTCGTGCCGACCGGGCTGCTCCACGCACCTGCCGGCATCCCGCGTCGGGAGCAGCGCAACGTGCCCGCGGTCTACGAGGACTTCCGTCCCGGAACGTACGACCAGAAGGCACGACTGGCCGACATGGACACCAACCATGTCGAGGCGGCGATCAACTTCCCGAACATCTTCCCGCGCTTCGCGGGCCAAGGCTTCGCCGAGCGGTCCGACAAGGATCTCGCGCTGGCCTGCTTGCGCATCTACAACGACTGGATGATCGACGAGTGGTCGGCGGGTGACGGCCACGGACGGCTGATTCCGCTGACGCTCGTACCGCTGTGGGACGCGCAGCTCGCCGCGGGCGAGGTGCGTCGGTGCGCGTCGAAGGGCAGCCACGCGATCGCGTTCACCGAGAACCCCGCCGCGCTCGGGCTGGCCACGATGTACAGCGGCGAATGGGACGCGCTGTGGACCGCCTGCGAGGAGACGGGCACGACGGTGTCGATGCACATCGGGTCGTCGTCGAAGATGCCGAGCACGTCGCCCGACGCGCCGCTCGCGACGTCGATGTCGTTGTACGCGCAGAATGCGCAGGGGTCGCTGTGCGACTGGGTGTTCTCCGGAACGCTCACCCGGTTCCCCGACATCAAGATCACGTACGCGGAGAGCCAGGTGGGTTGGATGCCGTTCCAGCTCGAGCGCATGGACAGCGTGTGGCGTGACGGCGTCGGCGGGGTGGAGTTCCCGACCGCGCCGAGCGAGCAGGTCAGGGGCCGGGTGTTCGGCTGCATGTTCGACGACCTGCACGGGTTGCGCTGCCGGCACGACGTGGGGCTCGGCGCGATTCTGTTCGAGACCGATTTTCCGCACTCCGACGGCACGTTCCCGCACTCGCGAAAGGTTGCCCACGGTCTGTTCGCCGCCGCGGGCATGGACGCCGGCGAGTGCCGAGCTGTGCTGCGCGGGAACGCGATCAACGCGTACGGTCTCGAGCGGTTCGGTCTCGAGTCGTAGCGAGCTCGATCAGCCGTCGTTCATCTCGAGGTCCACGCGCAACCGGGTGAGCGTGATCGTCTTGATACGCCACTGACCCCCGACGTGCTCGTAGGTCTCGTGGTAGTGGCCGTATCCGTGCATCGTGCGGATCGGCGCGCCCTCGGGCCAGCGCAGCTTGTCCTCCATCGCCCAGATCCCTCGCGCGGTCGTCGGCGACGTGATCTCGATCTCCGGCGTATGACCGTGGTGCACCGTGACGACGTCACCGACCACCCCTCTGACGAACGCCGCGATCGCACGGTTGCCACGCGTGATCCCCGCGTCCTCGTCGTTCGCGTCGCGCATCTCGGCCGACATGTCCATCACTGCGTCGGGTGCGAACTGCTCGGCGAACCCGTCCCAGTCCTTCGTGTCCATGCAGCGGAAGTACCGAGCCTTGAGCTCCTTGATCGCCTCGACGGCCTCGAGCCGCTCGACCGCGTCCACGTCAGGCGTCCGCCGGTTGGGCGTCGACGCGGGGGAGCACCTCGGCTTCGAACAGGCGGAGGCTCTCCCAGGCCATCTCGGGCGGCACGCCGCCGACGAGAGGATGGAAGAGCGTGAACCCGAAGGGTCCTTTGGCCTGGAGCTCGGCGACGAGCTCGTCCGGTGTGAGCACCCGGTACTGCCCGGTCCGTCGCAGCGTGTCGGCGTCGGCAACCGGCTCGTACCCGCCCGCGGCTCCCACCCCGGACTCGCTCATCCATGCGCCGTACGCGTTGGCCTCGTGCATCGCGTAGGGGGCGAGGTCGGCCCAGCCGCGCTCGACGTCGCGCGCCAGGTAGAACGCGCTGGTGTCGCCACCGGCGAAGTCGCCCGGGTCGGGCTTCCCGAGCTTCGTCATCTCGTCCCGGTAGAACCGCCAGACATCAGGGGTCGACGGCATGAAGCCATCGGCGATCCGGGCGGCTCGGCGAGCGGCCTTCTCGCCGCTGCCGCCGAGTGTGATGTTCGGGCCCTCGTCTTGCCAAGGCCCGGGCGTGACCCGGACTGTCCGTCCCCGGAACTCGAACGGCTCGCCGGTCCACGCCTGCTTCAAGACTCGCACGGTCTCCGTCGTGCGCTTCGCGCGCTCGCTGATCGGGCACCCGAACATCTCGAACTCATCGCGCACGTAGCCGTTCGCGATGACGACGTCGAGACGTCCGCCGGACACGAGATCGACCACCGCGATGTCCTCGGCGAGACGCAACGGGTCATGGAACGACGCAATCAGCGCCGCGACCTGGATCCGGATCTGCTCCGTGCGTGCCGCGATCGCGGCCGCCATCGTCAGCGGGCTCGGCAGGTAGCCGTCGGCCGAACCGTGGTGCTCGGAGAGCACGACGATCACGAAGCCGAGCCGATCCGCCCACTCCGTCATGTCGAGCGCCGCCCGATACCGCTCGGCCATCGTCGTGCCCGCGAACGAGGGATTCCGGAGGTCGAACCGCATGCCGAAGAAGCTCATGACGCCATCCTCTTCGTCGGGGAACGAGCACGGTAACGCGTTGCACTAACGTGCGCGAGCGAGGTTCGAGGGCATGGCTCCCATTCGCATCTGCTCACCGGAGGGACGGGTCGGTACCGCGCCGCGGACGCTCGCGCCGCCGGTGCCGGTTCTCACGGGCAAGCGGATCGGCGTGCTCGACAACGGCAAGCCCAACGCGCGGCTCTTGCTCACCGGCATCGCCGAGCGGGTCGCCGCCCGGAGCGCCGCGGAGGTCGCGCTCGTCACGGCCAAGGCGACCGCGGCGACGCCCGCCGAGCCCGAGATCCTTCAGCAGCTCGAAGTCGCCGACCTCGTCGTGACCGGCTCCGCCGACTGAGGGTCGTGCACGTCGTGGAGTGTCCACGACCTCATGGAGCTCGAGGCCCGCGGCATCCCGACCGTGGTCGTCGCGACCAGTTCCTTCTCGGCGCTCGCGCATCAGGTCGCCGAGACCTACGGCATGCCCCACGCGCGAGTGGTCGTCGTCGAGCACCCGTTGGGTGGGATCAGCCCGGACGACGTGCTCGCTCGCGCCGACGCGGCCGTGGAGTCGGTCATCGGCCTCGTGACACGGGGCTCGTGACGCCGGCGTCTCCCGGCGCGGTTCAGCCGGTGAAGAAGCCCCCGGCGGGGTGGAGGATCTCGCCGGTGAAGTACGACGACTCGTCGCCGGCGAGGAACAACGCGACGTTCGCGACCTCGTCCGGCGTTCCCATGCGCCCCATCGGCACCTGACCGACGAACTGGTCGTACAGCTCGGGAAGCGCCTTGAGCGGCGCGGTCATGTTCGTGTCGATGAAGCCCGGGCCGATGGCGTTGACGCGGATTCCTGAAGGCGCCAGCACGGTGGCGGTGTGCTTCGTCAACATCCAGACGGCTGCCTTGGACGCGCCGTATGCAGGCGTGCCCGCTTCCGGATGCTTCGCGGCGATCGACGCGATGGTGATGATCGAGCCGCCTCGCGACCCGGCGAGCATGGTGCGGGCCGCTGACTGCACGGCGAGGAACGTCCCGGTGAGATTCACGTCCAGCACCTCGCGCCATTCCTGTACCGACAGCTCGGTGAAGCGCGCGACCGGATCGAGCGGGATCTCGCGTCCTTGCGCCGGAGCTGCGCCGCTGCGGTAGCCGGCGTGCGAGATCCCCGCTGCGGTCACGACGATGTCGAGCGAGCCGAGCTCGTCGACCGCGTGGCGCATCACCGCGCGGTTGTCGTCCGGGCTCGTCGCGTCGTAGCGCACGAAAGCCGCGCGACCGCCGGGGGCCTGCAAACTCGATGCCGTCTCCCGTCCCGCGTCCTCGAGGAGGTCGGCGACGACGACCGCCGCGCCCTCCTCGACGAACCGTTCGCAACACGCCCGACCGATTCCGTTCGCGCCTCCGGTGACGAGCGCGACCTTGCCGGCGAGACGACCCATCACATCGACTTCCAGACGGGCTCGCGTTTCTCGACGAACGCCTGGCCGGCTTCGGCCATGTTGCCGGTGAAGGTGCCGAGGACCTGCGTGCGGTTCTCGAGCTCCATCGCGTGCCGCAGGCTGGGCGCGTCGAGGTTCGCCCACAGGCCGATCTTCGTCATGTAGACGCCGTACTCGCTGTTCGCATTGACAGCGGCTGCGAGCTCGAGCGCGGCGGCGAGCAGCTGCTCCCTGCCGACGACGCGGTTGAGCATCCCCATTCCCTCGGCTTCGCCGGCACCGAAGCGTCGTCCGGTGAGCATGAGGTCGGCTGCGCGCGTCGGTCCGACGATTCGGGGGAGCAGGTAGCTCGTCCCGACGTCGCACGACGACAGCCCGACCCGGATGAAGTGCGACGCGAAGAACGCATCGTCGCTCGCGACGCGGAGATCGCACGCGAGCGCCAGCGCGAGCCCGCCGCCGACGGCCCCACCGTGCACGGCCGCGATCACGGGCTGGCGGAGGTCGCGAATGGCGAGGATGAGCTCGGCCAGGTGCTCCTGGAACATCTGGACGGTGCCGACCGGACCTCGGTCGCGCGCGACCTCCGGCGCCTCGTCGCCGCTCATGCTCGCGCCCGAGCAGAAGCCCTTGCCCGCGCCGGTCACGACGACGGTGCGGACCGACCGGTCGTCACGGATGCTCGAGAGCGCCGCCTTGAGCTCGGTGACCATCCGGCTCGACAGCGCGTTGTAGCGAGCCGCGTCGTCGAGCGTGATGAGCGCGGTCGCGCCCTGCGGCTTCGTCGTGGTCACGAACGCCATCCGGTCCTCCGTGGTGTCTAGTGCGGGACGAGGCCGCCGTCGGCGATCAGGACCTGCCCGGTGACGAAGCTCGACGCATCCGACGCGAGGAACAACGCGGGGCCGATCATCTCGTCGGGATGTGCGGCGCGCCGCTGGTACGCGGCGTTGGCCATTCGCTCCTGCGCCTCCGGTGGGTTGTTGCGGACCATGTCGGTTTCGACGGTGCCCGGCGCGAGCGCGTTGACACGGATGCCGAGTGGCGCGAACTCGGCGGCCCAGGAGCGTGTGAACGAGTACAAGCCCGCCTTCGCCGCCGAGTAGGTCGCGGTGAACGACGAGAACAGGAACGCACCGGCCGAGAGCACGTTGACGATCGACGCCGACGGGCTCTTCTCGAGGTAGGGCAGGGCCTCCTGCACCAGGAACACCGGGCCGCGGAGGTTCACGTCCATCGACTTCGCGTAGAGCTCGGGGGTGAAGCGCCCGAGGTCTTCGCGCACGGCGGTGGCCGCGTTGTTCACGAGGATGTCGACACCACCGAACGCGTCGACGGTGCGCTCGACGAGCGCGTGCAGCGCGTCGAGATCGCCCAGGTGGGTGGGGACGCCGATCGCCTCGCCGCCCGATGCGACCAGCGCTCGCTCGGTGTCCGCGCAGGCATCGGCCTTGCGGCTCGCGACCGCAACCTTCGCGCCGGCCGCGACGAAGCCTTCGGCGATCGATCGGCCGATGCCGCGTGTCCCGCCGGTGACGATCGCGACACGATCCGTGAGGTCGAACAATCCCTGTAGCTGCTGCCGGTCCATGCTCACTCCGGGCTGACTCCGCGCTCCGGGCCGGCGGCAACGTTACGAGGTGAGACGCCGGCGGTCGGCGTCCGCGGCGCCGTGACTACCGCGGGAACCTTGTGAAGACGCCGGACGGGGTCATCCGGCTGATTCGGTAGTACTCGGCGAACCACAGGTTGCCATCGGCTCCCGCGGCGATGCCCGAGTCGTTCGAGAGCTCGACGGAGAGCTGGGAGAACGCGCTGATCTTCCCGGCCGGGGTGATCCGGCCGATCTGCGAGCTCGCGGTGCCGGTGAACCAGAGGTTGCCGTCGGGGCCGGCCGTGATCGCCTCGAGCCAGCGCAGGTCGTCGGGCGGGACGCGGAACGTCGTGATCGAGCCGGACGGTGTGATGCGCCCGATCCGGTTGTTGTCGCGGCTCGTGAACCAGACGTTGCCGTCCGCGCCCGCGGTGATGCCGCCCGGGTAGCGGACCTCGCCGGCGCGATCCGAGAACATCGTGATCCTCCCGATCGGCGTCACCCGACCGATCTGGTTCCGCGCGCCGTGATGGCGGTCCCGCCATGCGTAGCTCGTGAACCAGACGTTCCCGTCGGGGCCGGCGGCGATCGCGTCGGAGACGTCGATGTCGAGGCCGGGACGCGTGAAGACGGTGGTTCCGCCGGTGGGCGTGATGCGCCCGACCGCGTCGCGCATCGTGAACCAGAGGTTGCCGTCGGGCCCGGAGGCGATCCCACCCAGCAGCGACACGTGGTGACCGTGGACCGGGAACGTCGTGATCTGTCCGGCGGGTGTGATCCGCCCGATGCGATCGTTGTCGAAGCTCACGAACCAGACGTTGCCGTCGGACCCGGTCGTGATGCCCAACGGGTAGTGGACCCTGTGCGCGGGATCGCGGAACGTCGTGACGTCACCCGACGCCGAGACCCGCCCGATCCGGTCGCCGTCCAGGCACGTGAACCAGATCGTGTCGTTCGGTCCGGCGGCGACGTGCGACACGTCGTCGACCTCGGGTTCGGCGTCGGTGACGATCACGTCGCCTCGCGGGTACCCACCGTCGGTGACGCCGGCGGACACCCGGTCTGCCGTCGCGACGACGACGGCGGCGACTGCGAGGGCCGCCACCCACGCGCGCAGCCGCGTCTTCATACCTCGCGGCATTGTGCTGCATCCGCTCGCGCTGCACCAGCGCTCCCGACCTGGACGTGACGAAGATCGAGGTCGACGGGCATAGTTCACCGGGACACCGCCTGAGCGGAGCACGAGCAGCGGAGCAGAGAGGACGACCAGATGACCGGCAGGGTCCGACTCGACGTCGACGGGCCGATCGCGACCATCACGAACGACAACCCCGACAAGCACAACGCGTTCGACGATGACATGGACACGCAGCTCTTCGACGTCCTGGGAGCGCTGAAGGAGCGGCCCGAGGTCCGCGCGGTGATCTGGCGTGGTGAGGGCAAGTCGTTCTCGTCGGGTCGCGACGTCGCGGCGATCGGGAACGCCCGGACCGAGCTCTCGCACCACGAGCTGATGCGCCGGGGGCACCGTTCGATCCAGCAGCTGTGGGAGCTCGACGCGGTCGTGATCGTCGCGTGCAAGGGCTGGGTCATGGGCGGGTCGTTCCAGCGCGCGCTGCTCTGCGACATCCGGGTCGCCGCCGAGGGCACCCGGTTCCGGCTGCCGGAGGTGACGTACGGCGTGATCCCGGACACCGGCGGCGTCGCGGTCCTGTACGAGACGTGCGGGCACGGCCTGGTCAGCGATCTCGTGCTGACCGGGCGCGTGCTGTCGGCGGAGGAGGCGCTCCACCACGGCGTCGTGAGCCGTCTGGTGCCGGAGGGCGAGCTCGACGCCGCCGTCCGCGAGATCGCGGAGCAGATCGCGAAGGCGCCCGTCGTCACCGTGAAGATGGCACGCGAGGTGATACGACACCTGGCGGTGCCCCAGATCCGGTCCTCGATGGCCGACGAGATGATCTACCAGACGTTCATCAACAGGAGCGACGACATGGCAGAGCTGCGCGCTGCTCGCGCGGCGGAGCGCGAGCCGCGCTTCACGGGGAGCTGAGGAGCGCCACGATGACGGACGCGAGATGACGGACCCGAGAGGTCTCCCGGAGCCGCCGCCGGTCGGTGCGACGGCGTTGCCGCTCGGGACGTTCGACGGCGTCTGCGTGCTCGTGACCGGCGCCGGAACCGGCCTGGGCAAGGCGATCGCGTCGGAGTTCGCCCGGCTCGGCGCGTCGATGGTCGTCGCGAGCCGGAAGGACGAGCACCTCGAGGCCGGCCGTGCCGCGATGGAGGCACTCGGCGCGCCAGTGCTGGTGACGCGCTGCGACATACGCGACCCGGACGACATCACGGCGATGTTCGACGCCGCCGAGCAGCAGTTCGGGTTGCCGGGCGTGCTCGTCAACAACGCGGCTGCCAACTTCCCGGTGCCCGCGGAGGACATGTCGCCGAACGCGTGGCGGACGGTCGTCGACATCACGTTGAACGGCACGTTCCTGTGCGCGCGCGAGTTCGCTCGCCGGCACCTCGAGGCCGGCACACCGGGCTCGATCATCAACGTCGGCGCGTCGTACGCGTGGACGGGCGGCCCGGGCTTCGCGCACTCGGCCGCCGCGAAGGCCGGGGTCAAGAACCTCACCGAGACGCTGGCGGTGGAGTGGGGTCCGTACGGCATCCAGGTCAACGGGCTGGTCCCGGGCCTGTTCCCGCACGAGGACATGACCGCCGACATCCGAGGCAACCTCGACCGCACCACCGACAAGGACGTGTGCCAGCCCGCGATGCGCGTCGGGCAGCGACAGGAGCTGGGTTGGGCGGCCACGTTCCTCGCGTCGCCGTACGCCCGGTTCATCTCGGGTCACACGCTCGTCGTCGACGGCGCGAACTGGCAGCGGCGTCTGCTCACGAACCCGCCGGTCGTGACGGTGCGCGAGCAGATGGGCAAGGGCCCGTTCGAGCCGGGCGGCTCGCGCTAGCTCGCACGATGGCCACCGATCACGAACCCGGCCCTGGACCGGAGCGGCTGGACGACCTGCTGTTCACGAGCGACGTCGCACCCGAGACCCCCGCCGTGTTCATGGACGACCGCGTCGTCACCCGTGCGGCGCTGGAACGCAGTGCGCGTGCGCTTGCCGCCGTGCTCGCCGAGGGAGCCGCGCCGAGGGCGCGGGTGGGTGTGATGCTCCCGAACTCGCCCGAGGCCGTTGCCGCCTGGTTCGGCATCTTCGCCGCCGACTCGGTCGTGGTCCTTTTCAATCCGCGCATCACCGACGTGGAGCTGGCACGCCTCGCTGCCGACACCGGGGTGGCCGCGCTCGTGACGGCGCCCGATCACGTGGATCGTGCGAGCTCCGTCGTCCCGTTCGTCGTCGAAGCGCGTGAGCTGGAGTGGGTCGCCTACGGCACAGGAGGTGGCTTCGTTCCCGAGATCGACGACGACCTCGCGATCGTCCAGTTCACCTCGGGCACGACCGGGCTCCCGAAGCCGGTGCCACAGACGCACACGCGGATGCTCGACCTGATGGGCCGCGTGGTCCGCACCGTCAGCGGCAGCGGCCGGGCACGGCCGGAGGCGATGCCGAACCTGATCCCGGTCTCGTTGTCACTCGGGGCGGGCATCTACAACGTGCTGTTCGCGTTCCGGGTCGGTGCGCCGGTCGTGCTGATGCGTGCGTTCGACCCCGAGGCGTTCGCGCGGCTCGTGGCTCGGTTCGAGATCCGCTCCGTGGTGCTGCCGCCACCGGCGATGGCGATGCTGTGCGACGCGACGGCCATCGAGACGCTGGACCCATTGCGCTACGTGCGCAGCATCACTGCACCGCTCCCGGCGGCGCTGGCGCGCCGCTTCCACGAACGGTTCGGCGTCGCGGTCCTCAACGGCTACGGGCAGACCGAGATCGGCGGCGAGATCATCGGATGGAGCGCGGCCGACTGGCGCGAGCACCGGGACAAGCTCGGCGCGGTCGGGCGCCCGCACGACGGTGTGGAAGCCCGCGTCGTTCCGGCCGGTGACGGTGGCGAGAGCGACATCGGGGAGCTGCTGGTCCGGACGCCGCAGACGACGCGTGTCCCCGAGGCCGTGGCCGACCGCGTCGACGCGGACGGCTGGTTCCGCACCGGCGATCTCGCGCGGATCGACGCCGACGGGTTCGTCTGGATCGAAGGTCGGGTCAGCGACATGATCAACCGCGGCGGGCTGAAGGTCGTCCCCGAAGAGGTCGAAGACGCGCTGCGGGAGGCCCCTGGCGTACGCGACGTCGGGGTCGTCGGCGTCGCCGACGACCGCCTGGGCGAGGTGCCGTGGGCGTTCGTCGTGCTCGAGCGCGGCGCCGCGCTCGAGCCTCGAGTGCTCGAGGAGTGGTGCCGCAGCCGGGTGGTGGCGTACAAGGTGCCGACGGGGTTCACCGCGGTAGCAGAGCTTCCGCGCAACGAGATCGGCAAGCTCCGCCGTCGCGACCTCGCACAGACACCGCGCGATTAGCACTCCCCGGGTCGAAGCCGTCGGATCGCGTCGCCCGGGCGCACGATCCCACCGACGACCACCCTGGCGTTGACGCCGCGCAGGTTGAGCTCGCGGCCGACGTCGGAGTTCACGAACCGGAGCGCATCCTGGCCGAACCGTGACGCGAACTTCTTACAACCGCGGTGTGGCTGATCGCTGACCTCGACGACCGCCGAGCCGATCGCCAGGCGAGTGCCCGGGGAGAGGTGGTCGCAGCTGAGGTCGAGATCGACGTAGAGCTGATCACCGGCGAGCTGCCACCGGTCGGCGCGCCCGGCCACCAACGCGGCGACGCGCGCGTTCATGAGCGTGACCTGCTTCCCGGGGTGGGCCGACCCGTCCTCGGTGCTACTGCTCCCTCGCGTCCTCCACGTGTCGCCCGCCAGCCCGACGTCGCAATCGAGCCCGGCCTCGGCGAGGACCTCCCGCTCGTTCTCCGCGGGGCGCCGGACGACGAGCTCGACCCGCCCGCGGTCCTTGGGTGAACGGCGGATCTCGCCGAGCCCGGCCTCGAGCTCGGCCCACCCCGTGTGCTCCATGGGTCCACGATGCCCGATGAGCGCCACGCCGCCCAACACCCTTTCGGGCCGCGCGACTCGTGAGCGCCGCCCTCCGCTCGGGTTTCCGCTCGTCACGGAGCTGCCTCGACCGAAACGATCCGGCAGGGAGTTCTGCGTCAGCCGCCTTCTGAGTCGCGCTCGACCAGCACCACGTGGAAGTCGCCGTCGAGGCGCACGTCGACGACGGAGCCGTCGGCCTTCGCGACCTCGACCTCCCAGACGGCTCCCTTCTCGGAGTCACGCTCGACCGCATTCGCCTTGACCCCGTGCGTCTCGGCCAGGGCCGCGGCGGCGGCCCGGTCGGCGTCGGCGCCGGTGACGCCGTTGTCGCCGTCATCCGACTGCGCGAGGGCGACGGCACCCTTGGAGGCACCTGCGAGGAGCACGGCCCCGGCCAACGCGGCCCCGAACGTTCGCTTGTTCATGTCGTCGATCCTCTCGAGCGACCAGCGGTCCGGACGTTCCGGACGGCCCCACTCTGCGGGGCCCGGCGCGCGAGACCGATGAGAACAGCATGTGAGGCCTCACACATCGGCGGGGATGCGGACGCCGACGACGGCACCGCCGGCCGGCTGGTTGGCGACGTCCGCCGTGCCGCCGTGCGCCCGGGCCACGGCGAGCACGATCGCGAGGCCAAGGCCCGTGCCACCGTCGCGGCGGGACCGCGCGTCGTCAGCGCGGCGGAACCGCTCGAACGCCACCGGAAGGAAATCCGGTGGGAAGCCCGAGCCCGCGTCGGTCACCTCGATGACGAGGTCGTCGTGCTCCCGTCGCAGCCGCGCCGTCACGGCCGAACTCGGCGGCGCGTACCGAATCGCGTTCTCGAGCAGGTTCTCCACCGCGCGACGAATCAGGTCCGGTGCGACGCGCGCCTCCAGCGCGGGGTCACCCTCGACGCGTAGGTCGACGCGGTGCTCCCGTGCTCTGGCGGCCAAGGTCTCCGCCGCCTGCTCGATGATCGGGAGCACGCGCTGCGCACCGCGTGGCAGCTCGGATCGCGCGTCGTCGGTCTGCGTGAGGAACAGCAGCTCGTCCGCCAGTCGCGACATCCGCTGCGTCTCGTCTTGCGCCGCGCCGATCGTGTCCATCAGCTCGGCCCGCGACCGGGGTCGACGACGCGCCAGCTCGAGCTCGGTTTGCAGCACCGCGAGCGGGGTCCGCAGCTCGTGGCCCGCATCGGCGACGAAGTGGCGCTGGCGCTGCAGCGCGTTTTGCAAGCGGGCGAGCAGGTCGTTCATCGTCTCGCCCAGCGCCGCGATCTCATCATGGGTCCCGGGGACGGGCAGGCGCGACGTGGCGTCGTGCTCCGAGATCGATGCGGCCTCGCGACGCATGCGCTCCACCGGGCGCAGAGCCGCCCCCGCGAGGAACCAGGCACCGACGCCGGCGACGAGGACCACGATGACGCCGCCGACGAGCAGCGCGTCGCGCACCCGGCCGACGGTGTCGTCGGTCGACTCGAGCGACGTCCCGACTGCGACGATGCGCCGGCGGTCTCCCTCGAAGGTCGGCACCGCGAGGATGCGGTAGTGCTCGTCCTCGGCCCCGAGACGCACCGTCGTCGTCGTAGCTCTGCGTCGGGCTACGCGCACCTCGGCGTCCCCGAGCACGCGCCGTGGTCCTGCTTCACGCGTGGTCTCGAGCACCTTCCCGGTCGGGGTCATGATCTGAGCGACGAGGTCCTGCGTCGCGACCCGCGCGGATGAGCCGGAGTCGTGCAGGCCGATGGGTCCGCCATTGGCGTCGCGGAGCGCGCGCACCAGCGTGCTCGCCTGCGTGTGCAAGCCGCGGTCGAGCGACGTCTCGACACCGTGCCGGAACGAACGCTCGAACAAGATCCCACTCACGCCGAAGATCAGCAGCACCGCTGCCGCGAAGACCAGCGCGAGGCGGATCCTGATCGGCACGCGTCACTCCTCGGCCGGCCCGCGCAGCCGGTAGCCGACGCCGCGGACGGTCTCGATGTCTGCTCTCCCGAACGGACGATCGATCTTCTTGCGGAGGTACGCGACGTACTGGTCCACCACGTTCGAGATGCCGTCGTACGCGAAGTCCCAGACGTGCTCGAGCATCACCGTGCGGGTCACGACCTCGTCGGCGTGTCGCATCAGCAGCTCGAGCAGTGCCATCTCTCTCGGCGACAAGGCGATCTCGACGTCGCCACGCCACACGCGGTGCCGCGCAGGATCGAGTCGCAGATCCCCGACCTCCAGGACGACGTCGCGCTTGGCCGCCGGCCGTCTGACCAGGGCACGGATCCGGGCGGCGAGCTCCTCGAAGCTGAACGGCTTGGGCAGGTAGTCGTCCGCGCCGGCATCGAGACCCCGAACCCGGTCCTCCACCGCGTCGCGGGCGGTAAGCATGAGCACCGGTGCCCAGCGCTCCGCCGCGCGAAGCCGGCGGCACACCTCGAAGCCGTCGATCTCGGGCAGGAGCACGTCGAGGACGATCGCGTCGTAGTCGTGCTCGTGGCCGAGCCACAATCCGATCGCCCCGTCGTTCGCGACGTCGACGGCGTAGCCCTCCTCGCGCAGCCCGCGCTCCAAGAGCTGGGCCATGCGCCGTTCGTCTTCGACTACCAGCACGCGCACTGCTACCAGCCTATGAGGCCTCCATGTGACCTCGATGTGAGCGGTGCGCGTGGCGCTGCTCGTGCACGAACCTTCGAGTGCCGCGTCACGTCGGCCACGAACTTGAACAAGACCACGGTTCGGACCAGGACGAGCAGCGGCAGGACCGCCGTCAACGATGCGCGCGACTCGAAGCCTCGGAAGTAGCCGTACACCGTCACGAAGATCGCGAGATCGACCCCGCAGAAGGAGATCCAGAGGCCGCGGCTCAGCGGTAGCAACGCGAAGAACACGACGAGCCAGATGTCATAGGTCGGTGAGTAGACCTTGTTGCTGAGGATGAAGATCGCCACCGCAGCAGCGGCTGAAGCGGCCGGATCGAGCTGCTGACGGACCGTGCGCACGGTCAACCATGCGACGCCGCCGCCGAGTGCCAGCAGCGAGACGACGTTCGCGAGGTGTGCGGAGCTCGCGCCACGGAGCGGGAGCCCGAGAGCTTGGTAAAGGTACAACCAGGCGGTTCCCCAGGTCGCGGGCCGCCGGCTCTGGAACGTGAACGGCCAGGCCCAGCCGTGCGGGCTCGCGACGAGGACCGGCAGGTTGAGCGCGGCGAAGGACAGGGCCGCAGCAGCAGCGACGCGCGCCGCGCCGCGACGATCGCCGCGTGCCCACCGACGCGCGATGAGCGGCGGGAGCACGACGGCCGGGAACAGCTTGACGGCCGCGCCGACGCCGATCAGTGAGCCCGCGAGTCGGTCGTGACCACGCTCGTACGCGAGCAGCCCGCCGACCATGGCGCCGATCGCGAACACGTCCCAGTTCTGGAACGCGTAGAGGATCAACGGGGGAGCGAGCGCCCACCGCCATGCCCGGGGTCCGCAACGACGACCGAGGTGGATCGCGACCGCGACGCAGATGACGGCGGAGGCCATCGCGGTGACTGCGAGCACGCCGAACGGACTCGGCGCGAGAAGGACGGCGAGATAGAGCAGTGCGCCCGCTCCGACCGGGTATTCGATCGGCCGGTCGACGTACGGCAGCGACCCCGGCCTGATCCCGCGGTGTAGGAGCACGCGGGGGAGGTCGCTGAGCGCGCCGTGACCGCCGTGGCGGTATGCAACGAGCTGCAGCGCGAACGCAGCCAAGAGCGTGCAGGCGGTCGCGGCAACGATCCGACCCGCCCGGGCACGGTCGTCGCCCGACGAGAGTCGGAGCGAGCGAGCGTCCTCGACGCGCACGCGGACGCCCGCTCTCAACCCTGCCGGGCCGGTCCGGGCGGGGGGTGACGCCCGGACCGGCCCTGGAGCACGAGCACGGTGATGGCCGGCGGCGCGGCCGTCGCGATCACCGCGCCGATCGCAACGGCGTTCATCAGGTTCGACGCTACGAAGCCGTGGGTCATCCCCCGTCCGGCCGCGGGTCAACGGCAGGCAAACCCTCCCTACGCTGGTCGCATGCCCGGTCAGCGGATCCTCGTCGTCGAGGACGACGGGACCATCGGCCGCGCGCTCACCACGACCCTCGAGTCCGAGGGGTACGACGTCGCGTGGTTCGAGCTCGCCGGCGACGGGCTTCGCGATGCAGTCGCAAATCCGCCGGGGGTGGTGCTGTTGGACCTCGGTCTACCCGACCGCGAAGGCGTCGACGTCTGCCGTGAGCTCCGTGCGCTCGCACCGACCGCGAGGATCATCGTGGTGACCGCGCGCGCCGACGAGGTCGACGCAGTCGTCGGGCTCGACGCCGGTGCCGACGACTACGTCACGAAGCCGTTCCGACTCGGTGAGCTGCTCGCCCGGGTCCGCGCGCATCTCCGGCGTGCAGAGACCGAAGTCGGCTCGGAGGTCGGCGAGGCCGGTGGGATCACGATCGACACCGCGGCACGCCGTGTCTTCGTCGGGGCGGAGGAGATCGAGCTCCGGCCCAAGGAGTTCGACCTGCTCACCTTGCTGGTCCGGGAGGCCGGACAGGCGATCACCCGCGAGCGCATCATGGAAGAGGTCTGGGACAAGCACTGGTTCGGCTCGACGAAGACGCTCGACATGCACGTCTCGGCGCTGCGCCGCAAGCTCGGAGACGCGCGGGGTCGCATCACGACGCTGCGCCACGTCGGCTACCGCTTCGATCCGTGCGACGACGCATCCTGATCGCCATCACGGGCGTTGCCGCGGTCGCGGTGCTCGTGTTCGCCGTGCCGCTCGGTGTGACCGTTCGTGACCTGACGATCCAGGACGAGTTGAAGAACCTCGAGCGCTCGGCGAACCGCATCAGCCGCTCGATCGAGCCGGAGCACGTCCACGGAGCGGGGGCGCGCCGTCAAGCGGGTCGCGAAGACGAGTTCCGCGTCGCGGTGTACGGCGGGAAGGGACGCAAGGTTGCCGGGCGTGGACCCGAGCGGCTCGACCGCGATCTCCGCGCGTCCCTCGATGGCCACGTCGTCCGGCACGTCGGAGACTCGATACGGGTCGCCGTCCCGATCGGCGCGCATCGCGTCCGCGGGGCAGTCAGAGCAACCACCCCGGCGTCGGGCGCGGACACCCGGGTGCTCGAGGCATGGCTCGTGCTCGGTGGCTTCGCCCTGCTCGCCGTCGCGGCCGCGGCCGGGCTGGCGTGGTGGCTGAGTCGTCGACTCGATGCGCCGCTGACGCGGCTTGCCGGCTCGGCTCGGCGCATCGGCGAGGGGGACTTCACGTCTCGCGTGCCTCGCAGCGGCGTCGGTGAGATCGACGAGGTGGCCGAAGCGATCGATACGACCGCGCAGCGACTCGGTGATGCACTGGAGCGCGAGCGCGCGTTCACAGCAGACGTGTCGCACCAGCTGCGAACCGCGGTCGCGGGGTTGCGAGTCACGCTCGAGGCGGCGCTGTTCACCGGTGAGTCGGAGCGCGACGCCATCGATCACGCGCTCGAGGAGACGGACCGGCTGGCACGCATGATCGACGAGTTGCTGGCGCTCCGGCGGGACAGCCACGGCGACCGCGCGGTGCTCGATGCCGAGTCGCTGCTCGACTCGACGCGAGATCGTTGGCGCGGCCGGCTCGCCGCGACGGGACGCCCACTGCGGCTCAGTGTCGATGCCGACCTGCCGGTGGTGCGGGCATCGTCCGCCGCGGTGCAGCAGATCGTCGAGGTGCTCGTCGACAACGCGGCGCGCCACGGCAGCGGTGAGGTGCGCGTCGCCGCGCGTAGGGCATCGGAGGGCTTGGCCATCGACGTGAGCGACGACGGACCTGGGATCAGTCGCGACGACGACAGCATCTTCACTCGACGATCGGACAATGCGGACGGGCACGGTATCGGCTTGTCGCTCGCCCGTGCGCTGGCCGAGGCCGAAGGCGGTCGGCTGGTGCTCACCCGTCGGCTCCCCGGCGCCCACTTCACGCTGCTGCTCCCGGTCGCGCATGCCGACTAGCACCGCTTTACCGCACGATTGCCCGGCGCGGTGCGAGCGTTGACCGAACCCTTTCTACGGTCGGCTCGTGGTGAGGCGCACCGCGGTTCCCGCCCTGCTGACGGGCGCGGCGCTGCCGAGCGCGGTTCTCCTCGTGGGAGCGCGCGAAGTACCCGTATTCGCGGCTGTGCTGCTCGTCATCATCGCGACCCTCTGCTGCGCCGCGCTGGCGAGGACACCACAGCTGAGTCTCCGCGCCGTCATCGTCACCATCGGCGTCGTCCTGCTGATAGCGGTCGCCGTCGGCCCGGTCGGTTCTCATGACCTGTGGTCGTACGTCGAGTACGGCCGCATCCTGGGGCGCCACGGTGACAGCCCGTACCTCTACACACCTTCGAACTTCCCGCACGACCCATTCCTGCACCTCGCCGGGTGGCGCCACACGCCGTCTGTTTACGGGCCCGCCTTCAGCCTCTTCGCGGCGGCCGGCGCGATCGTCGCGGGCCACTCGGTGCTCATCGCTCGCCTCTGGCACCAGCTTGCTGCGGCGGCCGCGCTCGGCGGCGCGCTGCTCCTCGTCTGGCGACGCACGCGCGATCCGCGCGCGGTGGCCTGGCTGGGTCTGCACCCGCTCGTGATCGTGAGCGTCGTGAACGGTGGCCACAACGATCTCGTGGTCGGCTTCCTGCTGGCCGCCGCCGTCCTTGCGCTCGGCGACGGCCACGACGCCCGAGCCGGGGCGCTCGCCGGGCTGGCCGCGCTCGTCAAGGCGAGCGCCGCCCTGGGCGCGCTCGGTGCCGTCGCGTGGGCATGGTCGCGACGCAGCAGACGCGCCGCACTCGGTGTGCTCGGCGGTATGGCGCTCGTCGTCGCGATCGGCACGATCCCGTTCGGCCTCGAGCCACTCGCCACGCTCGGTGCCCACGCCGGGCTCGTCAGTCGCGCTTCCGTCTGGCAGATTGCGCGCGATCTCGTGCCCCGAGGCGCGACCGATGTTCGACAAGACCTTCGCTTCCTCGGGGCATTCGCGGTCGTCGCGCTCGCGACCCTGGTGGTGGGCTGGCGCCGCCGCGACCGGAGCCCGGCCCTCCCCGTCGGCGGCGCGCTTGCCGCCTACGAGGCGGCCGGGCCCTACGTGTTGCCATGGTACGCGGCGTGGTCGCTGCCGGCGCTCGCCTTCCGGCGCGACGCACCGCTCGCGCGTTGGGCATGGTGGTACGGCGCGTTGGTCCTCGTCATGTACCAGCTCCCGCGGCACGGCCCGATCGCCGGCAGCGAGCTCGAACACGTCGCCATCGGGATCGTCGTCCCGGTCGTCGCGCTCGTCGCGTTCGTGGCAGCCGCGCGGTTCGGCGACGAGATCCGTGAGCCGGCGACGAATAGCGGCGAACAGCAGGGAGATACGGCGTACCACACGGGCACATGGCTCGACGAGCGGCTTCCCACAGTGGAAGTCGGCCGGAACGCGCGACAGACTCGCTGACGATCGCACCAAACCGCACAGGGTCGCGGGCGCGCGGTCGAGCAGAGGAGCATCGCAAGCGTGAGTCCCCCCTTTCGCGCCGACCACGTCGGCAGCCTGCTGCGGCCCCGGAAGCTGAAGGACGCATTTCGCCGCCACGAGCGCGGCGAGCTCGACGACGAGGGCTTGCGCGCCGCGCAGGACGACGCGATCCGTGGCGTCGTGGCCCTGCAGGAGGGCATCGGGCTGCACTCCATCACCGACGGCGAGTTCCGCCGGCCCTGGTACTACGGGCACTTCGTCGCGGCGGTCGAGGGGCTAGCGGTCGCGCCGGCCAAGTTCGAGTTCAAGGATGCGACCGGCGACCGCATCAGCTTCACCGCGACCGAGAACAAGGGTCGCGTGCGCCGTACGCGCTCGATCTCGGGTGAGGAGATCGACTTCCTCCGTTCGGTCACCCACGAAACGCCGAAGATCACCATGCCGTCACCGGCGACCATGCACTTCTGGAACGGCCGGGACTCGGTCGACTGGTCGACGTACCCGACGCTCGACGAGTACTTCGCCGATCTCGTCGACGTCTTCCGGGCCGAGATCACCGACCTGGCGGGGCGCGGGGCGACGTACATCCAGATGGACGACGTTGCCTTCCCGATGATGTGCGATCCCGACGTACGGGAGGTGGTCACGGGGTGGGGCGAGGACACCGACCGGCTCATGGCTTGCTACCTCGAAGCGACCAACGCAGCCCTACGCGGCCGTCCAGGCGCGGTGACGGCGGGCTTCCACGCCTGTCGCGGGAACTACAAGGGCCACTGGCTCGCGACCGGTGGGTACGAGCCGATCGCCGAAACGGTCTTCGGCGGCCTCGAAGTCGACGCGCTCTTCCTCGAGTTCGACTCCGATCGCGCCGGTGGCTTCGAGCCGTTGCGGTTCGTACCCGATGACGTCGCGGTGGTACTCGGGTTGGTGAGCTCGAAGTCGCCGCAGCTCGAGGACGAAGGGGAGCTGCGGCGTCGCATCGACGAGGCGTCGGCATTCGTGCCGCTCGAGCGCCTCGCGATCTCGCCCCAATGTGGGTTCGCGAGCACGGCCGGCGGGAACCCGGTGACCGAGGACGACGAGCGTCGCAAGCTCGCCCTGATCGTCCAGGTCGCCGAAAAGGTGTGGGGCTCGAGCTGAGGATCGCGGCACGCTCGGCCCGTGACCCGTGAGACGCGCTCGGTCGTCGCGTTGCTGGCATCGATCTTCACGTCGGCGAGCGCGGTCCTCGCGCGCGACTTACACCACCGGTGAAGAGCCACCGTCGAAGTTGATCGCGGTGCCGGTGATCTAGCGGGCCCGGTCGGATACGAGGAAGGCGACCAGGTCCGCGAGCTCCTCGGCTTCGCCGACACGCCCGACCGGGATCTCTGCCCCAATCTGCGTGAGCCCCCTCGGCGGTGAGCACTGTCGCGATCGCGCGCCCGAGCCCGGCGCTCCCGCCGGTGACGAGCGCCGCACGACCTTGGAGGCCGAGCTTCATCAGCGAGCGGCACTCTCACGACGGCAGCGATTTCGGCACTCGCCGACGCCGTCGATCCGGGTCACCACGACGGCGCCGTCCTCCAGGTACTGCGGCGGCGTGCGCGCGTGCCCGACGCCCCCGGGCGTACCGGTCGCGATCACGTCACCCGGCGCGAGCGTGAAGATGTCGGAGATGTACGACACCAGTGCCGCCGGCCCGAACACCAGATCCGCGGTGTTCGCCTTCTGCACGAGCTCACCGTCGACCTCGCAGGCGAGCTCGAATCCGTCCATGCCCGAGCTCTGGTCGACGGTCACCAGCTCAGGTCCGAGGGGTGTGCTCGACTCGAACGTCTTGCCTTGGAGCCACTGCAGTGTGCGGTTCTGGAAATCACG
>Ga0137374_10000061_pt1 | contig 80517 bp, 79 predicted proteins | sample SagtaG_20_FD_104811 | JGI IMG/M metagenome (GOLD analysis project Ga0137374, IMG submission 104811) | Vadose zone soil microbial communities from Sagehorn Ranch, Mendocino, California, USA - Sage1_R_100_16 metaG | ecosystem: Environmental > Terrestrial > Soil > Vadose zone | place: USA... | reverse complement strand
GGGTCATGAGTTCACCTTCACGGCGCCGCCAGGACCTGACTGGGACGGCCGTGTCTTCTGCCGCGTCACCGAGCTGGTCCCACCGCGCCGCCTCGCCTACACCTGGCGCGGCACCGACCCGGCTATCCTCGACACGATGGTCACCTTCGAGCTCGACTCGGTCCCCGGCGGCACCCGCCTGACTCTCACCCACAGCGGCTTCACCCAAGCCAACCGCTGGCTCCGTGACCAGCTCGCCGACGGCTGGCGCAGCAACCTGCTGGCCCGCGCCCTCCCCGCCACCCTGGCGCGTCTGGCCAATCCCTGAGATCGAACTCAGGAACGGGTCCCAAAGCAGCCAACTCACACTACTCGGCGTGGAGCAATAGGCCTGGCGGATTTCGGACGCTCCCGGGCCGGACCTCGGCCGCTCGCGGGGAGGTTCGGGGCGGTTGGCGGTGGTGGATACATACGCTCCCGCCTACTGGCGTAGCGCTGACGGCTTCATCTGACCTCGCTGAACCGGCCGGCCGGGGTGGCGGGCTGCTCCGAGACCGGGGTCCGCCGGCTGGTCGGCCTGCAGGTCTGCTGGCGCAGCCAGGGGGTCAGGTCCTCAGCGTGGAGCGGCCGGCTGATGTGGTAGCCTTGGGCGAGGTCGCAGCCGAGCCGGGTCAGCTCGCGCAGGTGGTCGTCGCTCTCCACCCCTTCCGCGACCAGCAGCAGGCCGAGCGAGTGGGCCAGGTCGATGGTGGTGCGCACGATCGCCGCCCCGCCCTGGTCCTCCAGCATCGGCAGGACGAAGGATTTGTCGAGCTTCAGCTCGTCGACCGCGAGCCGCTGCAGGTAAGCCAGAGAGGAGTAGCCGGTGCCGTAGTCGTCCACGGCGATGCGCACGCCGAGCGCTCGCAGGTCGTCGAGCACCTGGCCGCTGCGTTCGGGGTCGATCATCAGGGTGCTCTCGGTGATCTCCAGCTCCAGCGCGCTGGCGGGCAGGCCGAGGCCGGTCAGCAGGCCGCCGACCTCGGCGGGCAGGTGGGTGTCGATCAGGTTGGCGACCGAGAGGTTGACGGCGACGCTGATGTCCAGGCCGTCGTCCCGCCACGCCCGCGCCTGCGCGAGCGCGGTCCGCAGCACCGTCGAGGTGAGCGAGCGCATCAGCCCGGTCTGCTCGGCCAGCGGCAGGAAGGTGTCCGGGTACAGCAGCCCTTGGCTCGGATGCTGCCAGCGGACCAGCGCCTCCACGCCGGCGACGGTGCCCGTGCGGGTGTCGATCTTGGGCTGGTAGTGGAGCAGGAATTGGCCCTGATCCACGGCGGTCCGCAGGTCCTCGATGGTCTGCAGCCGGTCGCGGCCGTGCTCGCCGGGGTGGAAGGCATACAGCTGCCAGCCGCTGCGGGCCGCTTTCGCCTGGTACATCGCCACATCCGCCCGCTGCAGCAGGGCGGTGGCGTCGTCGGCGTGGTCGGGGCAGACGGCGATGCCGACGCTGGCGTCGACGTGCAGCGCGATGCCCTCGAGATCGAACGGCGCCTGGAGAGCGGTGAGCAGGCGGTCGGCCGCGGCGGTCGCCTGCTGGCTGTCGGCGGCGCGCAGCAGCACGGCGAATTCGTCACCGCCCAGGCGCGCCAGGATGTCGTCGGCGCGGAGCTGGTCCGAAAGGCGCGGACCGATCAGGCGCAGCAACTGGTCGCCGAGGTGGTGGCCGAGCGCGTCGTTGACCTCCTTGAAGCGGTCGAGGTCGAGGATGAGCAGGGCGAGGCACTCGCCGCTGCGGCGCGCCTGCAGGGCCGCGTCGAGCTGGGTGTAGACCAGCCGGCGGTTGCCGAGGCCGGTGAGCTCGTCGGTGTGGGCTTGCCGGCGGGATTCCGCCAGGGACCGCACCTCGCGGAAGGTCATCGCCGCGCGGATCACCGCGGCGAGCACGGTGGCTGTGGCGAGCAGGACGGCGAGGGTGGAGACGGGGTGGAAGTGGTCGAGGATGAGCACGGCGAGCGCGCCCACCGCGAACAGCGTCGGCACGACCAGCACCGTCCAGCCCTCGAGGCGGTGGCGGCTGCCGCGGGCCGGTGTCTGCCAGGCGGCCAGGCCGAGCAGGACGGCCGCGGTCGGCCACAGCGGATCCAGCCACGTCCCCGCGACGTAGGTGCCCCGCGCGGCCTCGAACAGGTACAAGATGTCGACGACGGCGAAGACCACCATCCCGGCGGCCAGCAGCCACCAGGCCCGCTCCGGCCGCCAGCCAAGCAGCGCGAAGACTCCCACGATCATCACCAGCAGCAGCAGGTCGGCGAGGGGGTAGGCGAGGTTGGTGACGACGGCCGCGGTGTTGCCGCCGGTGGCGGCGAGGATCGTCTGGAAGGCGAGGGCGGCGCAGATCGCGGCGGCGCCGAGCCCGCCGACCACGCCGTCGAGCCAGACGCTGGCGTGGAACCCCGCGACGCGGTGCCGCATCAGCAGCACCAGCGCCACGTACAGGAAGGGATAGATGGCCAGGAACAGGGCATCCGACACCGACGGGAACGCGTCCGGGGCGTTGGTGCGGACCCACAGCCACCACACGACGTTTCCGGAGGTCCACACCGCCAGGCCGGTGCCCACCAACAGCCACGCCGCGCGCTCGCGCCGCACCAGCAGCCCGCGGGCCAGGCACAACACCGCCGCCCCGGCGGCGACGCCGTCGTTCAGCCACCCGTCCAGCAGGACGCTCTCCTCGGGTCCCGACCGGAACAGCGGCGACACGCCGTACGCCAGCAGGCCGGCCAGGGTGACCGCCTGCAGTGTCACCACGACCAGGCGCCGGCGGATCGCCAGGCCTCCAAGCAGCATGATGGGCTCCAAACCGCGACGACGTCAGCCGCCTCCTGAAGAACCCATCGACCAATCTCCGCGACGGCTTAATTGTTCCGTCTGAGGGTTCTTGCGGTCCAAGGAAGCTCGTCGTGGCGGCGAAGAACGATCCGGACCCCCCATGGCCATCCGTCCACCTTGCCGCGCGGCCCTGACGGTGAGCTGGCAGAATCGGCGGATGCTGGAGGTGGGTCTGATCGCACGGAGGTGGCTTGGCGGTGGTCGGGAGTGGCGGGGAGGAAGCGCGGCTGTTCCGGGCGGCGCCGCGGGAGCACCGGGCGGTGCGCGTCGCCCGCGAGTACCTGGACGCGCACGCCGCTGATGAGGTCTCGCTGCTGGACCTGGCGGCGGTCGGCGGGCTGAGCGTCTATCACCTGGCGCGCGCGTTCAGCGCTGCGGTGGGGCTGCCGCCGCACGCCTACCAGACACAGCGGCGCGTGCTGATGGCCAAGAGCCTGCTGGCCACGGGCGCCCCGCCCGCACAGGTCGGCGCGCGCTGCGGCTTCGCCGACCAGGCGCACCTGACCCGCCGGTTCAAGGCGCTGGTGGGCACCACCCCCGGCCGGTACGCGCGGCAACTACGTTCAAGACCGCGCTGACCCGCGGCGATACGGTGCCCGTGCGCATACGACCCTGATGCCCGGCGATGGGAGGGACCGAGGATGAGGGGATCCAAGACGGGATCGAGCTCCCTTGGCTGATGAGGCCGTCAGGCGCTCATTCGACGCCATCGCCGACCTGTATGCCAGCGCCTTCGCCGGCGAGCTGGAGCGCAAGCCGCACGACCGCGATCTCCTCGACTCGTTCGCTCGCACGGTCGCCGCTCCTGTCGCCGATCTGGGATGCGGTCCCGGCCACGTCGGGGCGTACGTCGCCGCGCGAGGGCCGCGGGTGATCGGCTGCGATTTCTCCGTCGCCTCGCTGCGGCAGGGGCGCGGGCTGTTTCCAGCGATGCCCTTCGTGGCGGGCGACCTGCTGCGCCTGCCATTCGCGGACGGATCGCTCGGCGGCGCCGTCGCCTTCTACAGCCTGATCTACGGGGAGGAGCCCCACCTGACGCGGTGCCTGCGAGAGATCCGCCGGGTGCTGCGCCCAGGGGGAGCGCTGCTGGCCGCCGTGGACGGAGGTGTGGGCGCTGACCACTTCGATTCCTACGAGGGCCGGCCCATCGACATGACCATCGTGGCGCGGGATCCTGATCGCTTGGCCAGGCTCGCCGGCGGAGCGGGGCTCCGCGTCGAGGAGCTGCGCATCCGCGAGCCGTACGAGTTCGAGCACCAGACGCCGAGGGTGTACCTGCGCGCGTCGGCAGGCTGACCATTCACGGCATCATGCGTTACCTGTGCGGTGATCACGACGTCCTTCTCTCCGAGGCCCGGACCTCCATCCGCTTGGCGGCCCACGCTTGCCACTCGGGGGCCAGCTCCGGAGCGCGAGCAAGGTCGGCGACCAGGTGGTGGTCGGTGTGGTAGACGCGGGCCACGTGCGCCACGGTCACGCCGTGCGCGGGACGGTGGCTGACGCTGATCGGGTCGCCGGGACTGATCTCGCCTGGAACGAGGATGCGCAGGTAGGCCCCGGGTCGGCCGGCCGCGGCGAAGCGGCGCGGGAAGTGCGGGTCGCCGAGGCGGATGCCGAGCTTGTAGCAGGGAATGCGGGGCTGGGAGACCTGCAGGACGGCGGTGCCGAGGTGCCAGCGCTCGCCGATGACCGCCTGGCTGACCGGCAGGCCACGGGTGGTGAGGTTCTCCCCCATCAGCCCGGGCTGGACGGTCGAGCCGAGCTGCGCGGCCCACCACTCGAGGTCCTCCAGCGCATAGGCGTAGACCGCCTTGTCGGGGCCACCGTGCACGCTGCGGTCGCCCTGGTCGTCGCCGCTGACGTTGACGCCTTCGAGACGGCGGGGCCCCGCGACGGGGTGCTTCCAGATGGCCGTACGCACCGGGCGGCCGCCCCACTCCACGAGCCGGGGCGTGCCGACGTTGATGGAGGCGATCTCAGCCACGTGCGCTCCCTTCCCTTCCGCCGGCCGGTGTGACCCCGATCCGAAAACTGTACTAGGCGGCCGGTGGCGGGGAAGGGAGGTCGGAGCAGGGACGCCCGACGCTCATGTTCCTCACCAAGGAAGCGGTCCGGCTGGCGCTGGAGGGCGTCGCCACCGCGGTCGTGCGAGGGCTGCCCGCCACTGGTCGAGCTTCTCGACCGGTACGCCAAGGCGGGAGGGCGCTACCTGGTCTGCACCATCTGCTTCGACGCCAAGAAGCTCGACAAGGACCAGCTCATCGACGGCGCCGACCTGGGCGGCACCGTTCCCATGTGGCAGTGGATCGGTGACGACGGCGCCACCACGTTCAGCTACTGAGACCCCGGGCGCCCGATCGTGTACAGCACGAACGGGGCGCCCTTGCGGACGATGTCACGGGCGTAGCGCATCCCCAGCCGCTCCATCACCGCGCGCGACCGTCCGTTGTGTGGCTCGGTGAACGAGACGACCTCGTCGGCGCCCAGGTCGTCGAACCCAAACCGCAGGCCCGCCCGGCCGATCTCTGTCGCGTAGCCGCGCCCCCACAGGTCCGCGCGCACGGTCCAGCCGACCTCGAGCCGGTCCCGCCCGTCATCGTCCCAACGGGACAGCCCGCCGCGGCCGACCAGCACGCCGGTGACGCGGTCGTACGCGATCCACTTGTGGACGCCATCGGTCTCCCAGGCCGCGCCGAAGCGGGCCGCGTTGCGCCGCGCCGTCTCCTCGGTCCATCGGCCGCCGTGCCATTCGGCCACCGCCTGGTCCTGGTGCAGCCGCCAGAGGTCGTCGGCGTGCTCCGGGCCGATCGGCTCCAGCCGGAGGCGGTCGGTGAGCCGGATGCGGACGGCCTTGGCGACCACGTCCCGCAGCCGGCGGTCGCCGTCGCCGCGGTCGATCATCATCAGCTCGAGGTTGTCCGGCCCAACCCAGGCGTACGCGTCGTGCTCTTCCCGCTGCAGCCTCGGCGCGTGGAGGTCGCCGTCCACGTCGACGAGGTAGTCGAGCTCGCGGCGGACCACACCGTCCCACTCCCATTCCCAGTCGGCGATCACGGCCTCGATGCGCCGCAGCCTCCAGCCGGTCTCCTCCTCCAGCTCGCGGGCCAGCGCCTGCTCCGGCGTCTCGCCGGCGTCGAGGTGACCGCCGACGATGTCCCAGATGCCCGGCAGCACCAGCCGGTCGGGCGTCCGGCGCTGGACATAGACCCGAAATCGGTCGTCGCGGATGAGGGCGCCGACGCAGTCGGGCTCGCGCACGCCGCGCACCGCGCCCAGCTCAGCTCGGATCCAGGCGCAGCGTCGCGCCGCTGGCCCGCTCGTTCAGCAGCGACTGGACGTAGGGGCTGTCCGCGTACTTGCTGGCGTAGGCGCGCGTGACCTCTTCGACGGTGCCGGTGTCGTCGATCGGCTCGGCGTGCACCGGGTGCACGTGCCCGCCGTCCCTGACCTCGCCGTCAGGATCGGCGCGCAGCCGCCGGTACCAGCCGCCGCCGGGACCGTGCATCGAGCGCACGAAGATGTCGTCGCCCACCCGCACGACCCACACCGGAGTCGAGCCGGTGGAGCTGTCCGGGCGCCGGAAGCCGATGCTGACCTCGCGCGCGTCCGCGATATGCCGCAGAGGGTTACCCGCCACCGTGCCACCTCCAGCTTGCCGCCGGTCCGGCCGTTCCATTCGAGGTTCCGATCCAACAGACTACTGATGTGAGCCTCCCCGCAGGATCTCGAGCGCGCTTCCCAGAGGTGCCCGCGGCCGCGCCCCATTACGAAAGCTTCTACCTCAAGGCGTGCGCGCCGCAGGGCGGCCTCGGGCTGTGGCTGCGCCACACGGTGCTCAAGCCGCCGGGCCACGCGCCCAGCGCGGCGCTGTGGTGCACGCTGTTCGACGCCGCCGCTCCCGGCCCGGTGGCGGTCAAGCAGACCCTGCCCGCCGAGCGGCTCGCCATCCCGGAGGACGGCTACATCCACATCGGCGACAGCCGCTTCGGCGCTGACCACCTGGTAGGTGGGGCCGTGGCGGCCGGTCGCGCCGCGACCTGGGAGATCGCGCTCAGCGGCGGCGCGCCGCCGCTGGCGCACCTGCCGCGCGAATGGCTGTACCGCACGCCGCTTCCTCGCACCAAGGTGTCCAGCCCGCTGCCCGCCGGGCGCGCGAGCGGGGCGGTCACCGTCGATGGCCGGCGGGTCGAGCTGGACAGCTGGCCGTGCATGGTGGGACACAACTGGGGCGTGCAGCACGCTGAGCGCTGGGTGTGGCTGCAGGCCAGCTTCGCCGCCGCGGGCGGCGACGCCTGGCTGGACGTGGCCGTCGCACGCGTGCGGCTCGGCGGGCTGCTGACCCCGTGGCTCGCCGCCGGCGCGCTCAGCCTCGACGGCGTCCGCCACCCGCTCGGCGGGCCGGGCCGCTGGCGCGCCACGCGCATCGCCGAGAGCGCCGATGGCTGCGATTTCACGCTGCCTGGCCGGGAGCTGAGCGTGCGCGGCACCGTGCGCGCCGCCCGCAAGGACCTTGTCGGCTGGGTCTACGCCGACCCGGCCGGCGGCCGTCACGACACCGTCAACTGCTCCATCGCGACGATGTCGGTGACCATGCAGCGGCACGATCGCGCGCCCCTGACGCTTGCGTGCGTCGCAGGGGCGGCCTACGAGCTCGGGATGCGCGAGCGCGACCATGGCGTCCCCCTGCAGCCGTTCCCGGACGGCGCCGCCGCGCCGGAGCCGTAGCTGGCCGGTCCCTGCCACAGCGGATCCTGCTCGCCGACGGGCACAAGCCACAGCCGTTCATGGTCAGCCTCGAGGAGCCAGCTCACGACCGTCTGCGCCGCCCGGCGACCCGCGCGTTCACCGCCAAGCGGGTCAACGACACGGCCCCCGTGATCCGGGCCACGACCGCCCAACAGCCGAGGTCCGGCTCGGGAACGTCCGCAACCCGGAAGTCCAGCGTCACGGTCTCGCACCGCGGCCCACCAATCGCCAACCACACCCACCCTCACGCGGCAACCTGCCCCCAGGCGCGGCAAGGTCGCCTTGCTGTGACCCCGGTCCGCAGCGCCCGGCAACCACGACCAGCGGGCACCGCCGCCGCCTGTCGTCCCCGAGCGCTACGATCCAGCCGTGGACGCGACCGAGTGGACCGTGGACGACCACCTGCGTGGCAGGCCGCCCGAGGTGGTCCGGCTCTACGACCTGTTCGTCGGGCTGATCGAGGCGTGCGGACCATTCGAGGTTTCCGTGTCCAAGACCGCGATCACGTTCAAGGGCAGCCGCCGTGGCTTCGCGGGCGCCAAGCCGACCGCCCGCGGCCTCGACGGCTATCTGGACCTGCAACGGCGCGTCCAGGACCCGAGAATCCGCAGGGCGGCGCCCTACACCAGGCGCCTGTTCGTGCACCAGTTCCGGGTCAGCACGCCCGAGCAGCTCGATGACGAGTTCGCGGGCTGGGTCCGCGAGGCGTACGGGGTGGGCCAGGGAGCCCATCTCGAGAGCCGCACGGCGGGCGACGACGCCTCGCCCGCATAGGACGCCGGCGGGCGCGGCGCGGGACCAGCCTCGCTGTGCGGCCCGAGGGCTCAGCCTCGCGGTGCGGCGATCTCGCAGCCCAGCGCCTGGGCGAGTCCGTCGCGCCCGGCGCTGGTGAGGACCAGCCCGCGCGGCACCCGGCCGTGCGAGAGCCAGCCAAGGTCGAGCAGGCGCGCGAGGAGCGCCGCGCCAAGCGCGCCGGACAGATGCGGGGTGCGCTCGGTCCAGTCAAGGCACCGCCTGGCGAAGGCGCGCCGCTGGTGGCGCAGCGCCGCCACGTCGACGCCGAGGCCGCCGAGCAGGGCCTCACCCTCGGAGGTCACCTCGTAGTCGCGGCCGCCGTCGGGCCGCAGCGCGCCCGCGCGGATCAGCGAATCGGCCAGGGCCACACCGGCCACCCCGGCGAGGTGGTCGTAGCAGGTGCGCGCGAAGCGCAGCGCCTGCGCCCGCTGCGACTGCCTGAGGCTTCGCACCGGCTTGGGACGCGCGATCAGCGAGAGCGTCTCGAGCGCCTCGGCCACGGCGGGACCTGCCAGCCGGTAGTAGCGGTGCCGGCCCTGGGCCTGGACCGCGACCAGGCCACCGTCGAGCAGCCGCCGCAGGTGGGCACTGGCGGTCGGCGCGGTGATCCCGGCGCGGCGAGCCAGCTCCCCCGCGGGCAACGCGTGGCCGCCGAGCAGCGCGTCGAGCATGGTGACGCGCGCTGGATCGGCCAGCAGACCGGCAACGCCGGCGACGTCGGCATCGGCATCCATGCCCCAAGTCTACGCAGCGACGTTTCGTCGTCCGTCGAATCGTTGACGCCGTACCCTCGCCCCGATGGCAACGCCCAAAGATTGAGGGAGGACGCGCCATGACGACCTCCATCCGCAGCGACCCCGCCGAGCTGGTCAACGACGCCGTCGAGACCTGCCTCGCGATCGCCGCCACCTGGTACGCCTGGGACGGCCGCCCGCGGGTGAGCGAACCCACCGGGGACATCCCGGGCGGGACGGTGTTCACCCCGCACAAGGCCGTCTGCCGCATCGCCGACCACCTGGTCGACCACCTCGCCGAGATCGAGGCGCTGCTCGCCGGCGCCGAGACCATCCCAGACACCTGGCACGGCCGCACCGTCACCCTGGCAACGGACTGGGCACCCTTTACCGAGGCCGACCTCAACGAGGCCCGCAACCGGCTGCGCCGGCTCGCCCAGATCTACGCGCTGCGGCTGCGCAGCCTCGACCCCCGGGCGCTGGACGCCCCGCGTGACCAGGCCTGGACGATCCGCCGGATCGCCGAGCACGTCGCCGGCGTCACCTGGTACGCCGAGCAGGTCGGGCGCCTCCGTCCGCCGGCGGTCACCAATGCGACCCCCGGCTGATGGCCTCCGCGTGCCGCTACGCCGTCAGGCGCTCCTTCACGAGCGTCGACAGCCTGCGGACCCCCTCATCGATCAGCTCGTCGTCGACCCTGCTGAACGAGACGCGAAGCTGGTTGCGGCCCCGGCCGTCGGGGAAGAACGGCGTCCCCGGAACCACCGCCACGCCCTCGGCGATGGCGGCCCGCCCCAGCTCGGCCGCGTCCATCCCTGCGGGGAGCGTCACCCACGAGAAGAACCCGCCGCGTGGCCGGGTCCAGCCGACCTCCGGCGGCATGTGCGTCGCCAGCGCCTGCAGCAGCAGCCCGCAGCGCCGCCCGTACAGCTCCCGAGCGGCGACGATCTGCTGGTCGAGCAGCCCGCGGCGCCCGTACTCCTCCAGCAGCCGCTGGCCGAGCGCGCCCGCGCACTGGTCGCTGTTCTGCTTCGCCGTCACCAGCCAGGCGACCACCTCGGGGGGCCCGACCACCCAGCCCAGCCGGACCCCTGGGAAGAACGTCTTGGAGAACGTGCCGATCTGCAGCACCACGTCGGGGGCCAGGGACCACAGGCTCGGCGGACGGCCGCCGTCGAATCCCAGCTCGCGGTAGGCCACGTCCTCCAGCAGGAGCAAGCCGTGCCGCCGGGCCAGCTCCACCAGCGCGACCCTGCGCTCGGCCGCGAGGCTCACCCCGGCGGGGTTTTGGTGGTCGGGGATGACGTACAGCAGCTTTGGGCGCCTGCCGGACGCCAGGCGGTCGGCCAGGCCGTCGACCAGGAGGCCGTCGCCGTCGATGCCCACGCATTCGATAGCCGCCTCGAAGCCGCGGAACGCCATGATCGCCCCCAGGTAGGTGGGCGCCTCCACAAGGACCCTGTCCCCAGGGTCAAGGAAGGTCTTGGAGAGCAGCTCCAGCGCCTCGATGCCGCCGCTGGTGATCAGCAGCTCCGCCTCGGCCGGCTCGCGCCCCTCCAGCCGGTCGAGCCGCTCTCGCAGGAACGCCCGTGGTCCCGGGAGCCCCTGGGTCGGGGTGTACTGCAGCGCCGAGCCGTCACCCGAGAGCACCAGCTCCCGCACGAGGTCGGCGAGCGCCTGATCGGGAAACGTGACGGGGTCCGGGAAGCCGCCTGAGAAGGAGATCACGTCGCTGGCGTTGGAAAGGGCCATGATCGCGGCGATCTCGTCGCCGAGACCCTTGGTCCGCCTCGCCAACGCGTCCGACCACGGAACTGCCCGCTCGACCAGGCGCTGCGGGGCCTGAGAGTCCATTCCGCCTCCTGTCGCTTCTGGAGTCCGGCGCTGCCAGCTTATCCCGCGGACACGGTCAGGCCGGCCGGCATGATCACGCAGGCGCCCCCGCCCGAGGGGACACGGCCGCCGAGGCGGCGAGGGCCCGCTCCACCGCGGCCGGGCTGGCGGCGGTCATGGGCAGGCGGAGGTTGGCCGTGGGGATCCTCCCGTGCGCGTGCAGGACGCCCTTGAGCACCGCGGGGCTCGGCTCGGCGAACAGCGCCTCGGCCACCGGGTGCAGGGCCGCGGCCAGCTCGCGCGCCCCCTGCAGGTCGCCGCCGGCCACCCGCCGCACCAGCTCGGCGAAGCGGGCAGTCGCCAGGTGCGCGGAGGCGAGGATCCCGCCGCTGGCGCCGAGGCACAGCAGCGGGAAGGTGAGCACGTCGTCGCCGGAGAGGACCGCGAACCCCGACGGCAGGTCGCGCAGCAGCTCGACGGTGTCCTGGTCGATGGCGCCCGCGGCGTGCTTGACCCCGGCGACGTTCGGCGTGGCGGCCAGCCGCCGCATCGAGGCGCTGCCCAGGTTGCGGCCGGTGCGGTAGGGGATGTTGTAGACGACCAACGGCACCGGGCTGATGGCGGCGAGCCGCTGGAAGTGCCGGACGATGCCCTCCTCGGACGGCCGCGTGTAGTAGGGCACGACGCTCAGCGCCGCGACCGCCTCCGGCCAGCGGGTCAGCCCCATGACCGAGCGGGTGGCGCGCGCGGTGTCGTTACCGCCCGCGCCGACCAGCAGCGGCGCCCCGCGCTCGCGGCAGACCCTGGCGCAGACGTCGACCACCGCGGCCTGCTCGACCTCGTCCAACGTGGCGGTCTCGCCCGTGGTGCTCAGCGCCACCAGACCGGCCGCTCCCTGGTCGAGCGCCTCGTGGCCCAGCCCCTCCAGCGCGTCCAGGGCGACGGCGCCATCGGCGCGGAACGGGGTGATCAAGGGCACGTACACACCGGACAGTCGCAGCTCGGACGGCATCGCGGCGCTCCCTTCGTTGCGAGAGTACGAACGGTCACCAGGTAGTCTTATCGGCCGGAAACTTATGGTCCATTAAATATCTATACGATATTTGCTAATCTTCGCTTCATGATCGAGGTCCGCCGGCTGCGACTTCTCCACGCGCTCGCCACCTACGGCACGGTCACCGCGGCGGCGCGGGCGCTGCATCTGACCGGCCCGGCCGTGTCGCAGCAGCTCGGCTCTGCGGCGTGGAGAGGTCGATCTCGCCGTCGCCCTCGCCTATGACCTGGTGCCGGTCGCGCTGCCGCCGTCCTGGGAACGGCACGAGCTGCTCGCCGACCCGTTTCTGGCCGCCCTGCCTGTCGACGATCCCCTGCATGACCCGCAACGCCCGCCCGCCGCCGTGGACCTGGCGGCCCTCGCCGACCGCGAATGGGTGGTCTCCCGCGCGGACACCGCCTGTCAGGAACTGGTCCAGCGGGCGCGCCCGGTCACCCGAGCGGTGTTCGCCGTGACCCGCCGTGGCGGCGACCGCCATCCGGTCGTCCGTGCGGTCCTCGAGCACCTCGCGGCCGCGGCGTCAGCATCGTCCCGGGCCTGACCCGGTCCGTCGCTGGGACATGGCGCGCTACGCCTGGGCGTTGCAGGCCGCCCGTAGGGTGGCGATCAGGTCGACCGTGCAGATGCCCTTGGCGATCCCGGCGCACGCGCCCGAGCTGCGGATGGCGTTGGCCAGGTGCGCGTCGTCCTGGCCGCTCCACAGCACCACGGGCGTCTGCGGCTGCTGGCGCCGCAGGGTCCTGGTCGCCTGGATGCCGTCCATCCCGGGCATGCGCAGGTCCATCAAGACCACGTCAGGGCGTTTCGCCTCGGCTTGGGCGACAGCCTGCGCTCCGTCGGCGGCCTCACCGACCACCAGCAACCCGGCGTTCTCGAGCGCCACGCGGATGCTTCGCCGGAGCCAGGGGCTGTCGTCGACGACGAGGACCCGCAACGGTGCGGCGGTGTCGCTGTTCGCGTATGACATCGCAACCCTCGCGTTGTGGCGGAGTGTGCGTAGCGTTCTACCGGAGTTATCATTCCCTATGCCAAGTGCGGATGCAACCGGCAAATGCAGTGTGCACACGCCAAGTGCGCCCCTGGAGTGGACGGCCAGCCGCCGGCCAACCGGCCAGAGGGGGGAATATGACTGAGTTCAGGACCTTGCGGGAGACGTGAACATGGAGCAGAGCTACAACGGCATGCCCGCGAGCGGGCTGCGAGGGGTCAAGTGGCACAAAGGCGGTCGTAGCAGCGCGCAGGGCAACTGCGTCGAGGCGGCCAGCCTGCCGGAGGGTGGCGCGGCGGTTCGCAACTCCAAGCATCCCGACGGGCCCGCGCTGATCTTCAATGATGCCGAGATTCGCGCGTTCCTCGAGAGCGTCAAGGACGGGGATTTCGACAACCTGCTCAGATGACGCTGACACCTGACGGCGACGTCGCCATGCTGTACGGCCACAGGTTCAGCGACGCCGAGGAGGCGGCCCTGACCGAGCACAGCCTTGTCGAGGCGGCGCAGCTCGCGGGCCTGCGCACCCGCCACCTGATCGTGCGGTTCCTGCCGTACACCTCAAAGGGCAGGCTGCCGGCCCACCCCATGCTGGTCCGCGCCTACCTGGCGCTCCGGCCCGCCTGGCTGCTGCTGGGCAGGCAGACCTTCTACGTCGGCGAGCGCCCCGGCTAGGTGGCGCAGCGCCAGCCCGGCGTAGGTGGCAACCCCCACCGGCAATGCGTCCTCGTCGAAGACGACCCGGGTCGAGTGGTTCGACGGAGCCGTATCGGGCTCCAGGCCGGGCGGGCACGCCCCCAGGAATGCCATGGCGCCGGGGACCCGCCGCAGCACGTAGGAGAAGTCTTCAGAGCCCATGATCGGGTCGGCCAGCACGGTCACGCGGTCCTCGCCGATCAGGTCGACGGCCACGCGGCGGACCATCTCGGCCGCGGCGGGCTCGTTCACCGTCATCGGGTAGCCGGCCTCGATCTCGACCTCGGCGCTGGCGCCATGGGCGGCGGCCACCCCCTCGGCGACCCGGGTGGCCTGGGCTCTGACCGCCTCGCGCGTCCCCTCCGACAGCGCGCGCACCGTGCCGAGCATCTCGGCGCTGTCGGGGATGACGTTGTGGGTGGTCCCGGCGGTGATCCGCGAGATGGTCACCACCGCCGGGTCGAACACGCTTACCCGGCGGGTGATCATCGTCTGCAGCGCCAGCACGATCTCGCAGGCGACCGGCACCGGGTCGAGCGCGTGGTGCGGTGCCGATGCGTGGCCGCCCCTGCCCCGCACCGTGATCCGCAGCCGGTCACCGGACGCCAGCAGCGGGCCGGGGCGCAGGCTGACCGTGCCGGTCTGGTACTTGGTGCTGATGTGCAGCGCGAAGGCCGCGCTCACCGGCGCCGCGCCGGCGCCGGCGAGGTCGAGCAGCCCTTCCTCGAGCATGAAGCGGGCGCCGTGGTGGCCCTCCTCACCCGGCTGGAACATCAGCGCCACGCGGCCGGTGAGGCTTTCCCGCCTGGCGGCCAGCAGCCGGGCGGCGCCGACCAGCATCGCGACGTGGGTGTCGTGGCCGCAGGCGTGCATCGCGCCGTCGACGCTGGAGGCGAAGCCCAGCCCGGTGTCCTCCCGCATGGGCAGCGCGTCCATGTCGGCGCGCAGCAGCACGGTCGGCCCGGACCGGGCGCCCTCGAGCAGGGCCACAACCGAGGTCACCGACGTTCCTGTGCGGACCTCCAGGCCGAGGTCCCCCAGCGCCTCCAGGATCGTCCGCTGGGTGTGCGGCAGCCGCAGGCCGACCTCGGGATGGCCGTGGAGCCTGCGCCGCAGCTCGACCGTCCCCGGCTGCAGGGCGCGCGCCTGGTCAAGGAGGCCGTCGAGGTCAGACATTGCTGGAGGCCGCCCAGATGTTGATGTCGCCCTCTGTGGCGTAGCGGTCGATCTCGGCCAGCTCCTCTTCGCTGAACGACAGCCTGTCCAGCGCGCCGATGTTGGCCTCGAGCTGCTCGACGCTGCTCGCGCCGATCAGGGTGGAGGTCACCTGCGGCTCGCGCAGCGTCCACGCCAGCGCCATCTGCGCCAGCGTCTGCCCGCGCCGCCGCGCCACCTGGTCCAGCGCCCGCACCTTGGCGAGGTTCCGCTCGTTCAGCATGTCGCCGCTCAGCGGCCCCTGCCGGCTCGCCCGCGAGCCCTCGGGGATGCCGCCCAGATAGCGATCGGTGAGCAGCCCCTGCGCCAGCGGCGAGAACACGATGCAGCCCACGCCCTCCGCGTGGAGCACGTCGAGCAGCCCGTCCTCGATCCAGCGGTTCAGCAGCGAGTACGACGGCTGGTGGATGAGCAGCGGCGTGCCCAGATCCCGCAGGATCCGCGCCGCCTGGCTGGTGTGCTCCGGCGAATACGACGAGATGCCCGCGTACAGCGCCTTTCCCTGGCGCACCGCGGTGTCGAGCGCGCCGAGCGTCTCCTCCAGCGGCGTGTCAGGGTCGAACCGGTGGGAGTAGAAGATGTCCACGTACTCGAGGCCCATCCGCCTCAGGCTCTGGTCCAGGCTCGCCAGCAGGTACTTGCGCGATCCCAGGTCGCCGTACGGGCCGGGCCACATGTCGTAGCCGGCCTTGCTGGAGATGATCAGCTCGTCGCGGTAGCCGCGCAGGTCGGCGGCGAGGATGCGGCCGAAGTTCTCCTCGGCGGAGCCGTATGGCGGGCCGTAGTTGTTGGCCAGGTCGAAATGGGTGACGCCAAGGTCGAAGGCGCGGTGGATGATGGCGCGCTGGCGCTCCAGGGGCCGGTCGTGGCCGAAGTTCTGCCACAGGCCGAGGGAGACCGCCGGCAGCTTGAGCCCGCTGCGCCCGACGCGGCGATAGCGCATGGAGTCGTAACGACCCGCTGCGGCGATGTAGGTCATCGCGTCACGATACAGAAGCTCACCGAGCCGAAGGCAACCCGGTCGCCCGCGCGGACGGCGACCGGGCCGCTGATGCGCCAGCCGTTGAGGCGGGTCCCGTTGGTCGATCCCAGATCGACCAGCAGCCACTCGTCGTCCTGGCGACGCAGCTCCGCGTGGTGGCGCGACACCGACAGGTCGGGGAGCATCAGGTCGCACGCCGAGGCGCGCCCGATCGTCAGCATCTGGGCGCCGGCGGCGGGCAGCGCCAGGCGCGGCAGGCGTGGCCCGCGCCAGGCGGCCTGGACCTGGGTGGTGAAGGTCGACAGGGTGAAGACGGCGCCGGCGAGCCGGCGGGCGACCCGCCCCTGCGGCGGCAGGTCCTCGAGCAGAGCGGCCAGCTCACCGCGGCTGCGGGCGTGGAACGCCAGGTCCAGGCGCCGCACGAAGGTGTCGAACGAGAGCCGGCCCTCGACCGAGCGGTCGCGCAGCGCCCTGATGGCACGCTCACGCTCCGCATCCGATGCGCGCAACGGAGGTGGTGTGTGCGCTGGCTCCGCCATATCTGGACATTTTTGCTTCGGCACCACACCGTGTCCAGGGTCGGCTGCCGACCCGCCGCGCTCACCGCTGCGTCTCGAGCTTGACCACCAGGTCGTCGATGAACGCCGAGCGGGCCTCGGGAGCCGCGCCGGCGACCGCCATGCCCACCAGATAGGCGGTTACGGGCGCGGCGCGGCGCTCTGAGGCATGCGCCGCGACCCGGGCCAGCTCGAGGACCGCCTCGGCCTCGTCAGCCCCCACGCTCGGCGCGTCAGGGCCCAGCAGCGCCCGGACCTTCTCGATGTACTCCTCCACGTGATCGCCCTCCTCCTCCGGAGCCCGCAAGCCTAATCCAGGTCGGGCCGCGCTGGCCTGAAGCGCACGCTCCGTACAATGGCCTGGTCTCTGCTCCCGCAAACCCCTGATCGAGCCATGAAGCGACTGCTCCTCCTGCGCCACGCCTCCACTGAGCACACCGGGAAGCGGCTCAGCGGCTGGACCCCGGGCCTGCACCTGAGCGAGCAGGGTATCCGCGAGGCGCGAGCGCTTGCCGACCGGCTCGCGCCGGTCGAGATCCACGCCGTCTACTCGAGCCCGCTGGAGCGCTGCCTCGAGACCGCGGCGGCCTTCGCCGAGCCACGCGGCCTCAAGATCGAGACCGTCGAGGACGTCGGCGAGGTCCGCTACGGCGACTGGACCGGCAGGGAGCTGGCGCAGCTGGCCAAGGAGGAGCTGTGGCGGGTGGTGCAGCTCCATCCGTCCGGCGCCCGCTTCCCCGATGGCGAGTCCCTGCTGGAGATGCAGACCAGGGCGGTGCTCGCCTGCGAGCGCCTGCGCGCCGCCCACCCGGAGCAGACCATCGCGGTGTTCAGCCACGCTGACGTGATCAAGGCCGTCACCGCCCATTACCTCGGCCTGCACCTGGACCTGTTCCAGCGCCTGGTGGTGGGCCCGGCCAGCGTGACCGCGATCGGCTTCGGCCCCGTGCCGCATCTGCTGCGCCTCAACTCCATCGACGGCGAGCAGGACCTTCGACCGCCGAAGGAGCGCAAGGAGGCCGACGATGCCACGGCGTGACCTCGACCCCGTGACCCGCCTGACCGCCGACGCCGTGGGCGAGCCGGGCCAGAGGACGTTCCTCATCCAGGCCGCCTCGGGCCTGGAGCAGATCACGCTGCTGGTCGAGAAGGAGCAGGTGCGGGTCCTGGCCGAGCGCGTCACCGCCTGGCTGCCGGAGCTGGCGGCGGACCGGCCGGAGAACCCGGATGAGGTGCAGGCGGCGGAATCCGGCGAGCTGAACCTGAGCGCGCCGCTGGAGCCCGACTTCCGCGTCGGCCAGCTCACGCTCACCTACGATCCCGGGCGCGACCGGGTGGTGGTGCAGGCGACCGAGCTGGTGGCCGAGGACGAGGGTGACATCCCCGTCCAAGAGCCCCAGGAGGTGCGGCTGTGGGTGACGCGGTCGCAGCTTCGCATGATGGCCCGCCACGGTGCCGAGGTGGTGCAGCGGGGCCGGCCGCCGTGCCCGCTCTGCGGCAACCCGCTCGATCCCGCCGGTCACGTCTGCCCAGCCCAGAACGGCCACCGCCCGACGGTGGCCTGAGCCCTCACCGCCGTGCCCGTCCTTCCTGACGCGGACCCCCCGGACCCGACCGGTGGCTGCCCACCCGCCGACGTGTCCGGCGCCCGCGCGCTCGCCTTCCTGACCGACGGCGAGCTGGAGGTGCTCGGGCGCATCCCGTGGGCCTCCAACGCCACCCTGCTCGCCCGCGTCCGGCAGCGGGACCTCGAGGGCCTGGCGATCTACAAGCCGCGACGCGGCGAGCGGCCGCTATGGGACTTCCCCAACGGCACCCTGTACCGCCGCGAGGTTGCCGCCTACCGGGTGAGCGCCGCGCTGGGCTGGAACCTCGTGCCGCCAACGGTCGTTCGTGACGGGCCCTTCGGCGTCGGGTCGGTGCAGCTCTACGTCGAGGCCGAGCCGGAGCTGACCGCCTTCGAGCTGGTCGAGGCGGGCAACCCCCTCATGCCGCTGATCGCCGCCTTCGACGTGGTGGTCAACAACGCCGACCGCAAGGCCGGCCACTGCCTCGCCAGGCCGGACGACGACCAGGTGTGGGCCATCGACCACGGGGTCTGCTTCCACGTCGAGCCGAAGCTGCGCACTGTCCTGTGGGATTTCGCCGGCCAGGCGCTCCCGCCGCGCCTGGTCGACGAGCTCGAGTCCCTTTGCCGAGCCGTGGCCGGCGGCCGGTTCGCGGGCGAGCTGGCCGAGTTGCTTGCGCCCGACGAGATCGCCGCCCTTGTCCACAGGACGGCCGCGCTCGCCCGGGACGGTCGCCTGCCGCGCCCGAGCGGCCGCCGCCCCTATCCCTGGCCCCTGGTCTGACCTGGCCTGACCCACGTCGGGCCCTTGGCTTTCCCTCTGGTCAGACCTCGCTCCAGGCCCTAGTCTGATTCGGGGGATACGTAGGGGTTTCGCCCCGCTTCGCGCGGTCGCCGCTCGCCGGTACGATCGATGCGCGCCACGGGGAGGCGCATTACGCTGATGTGGAACGCCTGCGCCGGGCAGGTCGGCGGGATGATGGTGCGCTGCCGCCGATGAGTCCGCGTCCGCCGGCGACCCAAGGTGGGAGCACGAGTGATGAGACGACGGGCCTGTGCTGTGCTGCTGGCGCTTGCGCTGTCGGCGGCAGCCTGCCAGTCCACCGTCCCCAGCCCTCCCGGCGACGACAGCGCCAAGGGCGTCCGCCACGGGACGCTGCGGATCTTCGACCAGTCGGACGTCGAGGCGCTCGACCCCGGCATCGCCTATGGCGCCGCCGACCTCGCGCTGCTCCGCGGGGTGGTGCGCGAGCTGTACTCGTTCGACGTGGCCGCCGAGGGCGATGCGGCGCTCGAGCCGGTGCCCGACCTGGCCGACGGGCCCTACGAGCTGGCCGCTGATCGCCGCACCTACACCTTCCGGATCCGCCCCGGCGTGCGCTACGCCAACCCCGTGAGCCGCGAGGTCAAGGCGGCTGACTTCGTCTACGCCATCCGCCGCCAATTCCAGCCGGGACAGAAGACCCGCTCGCCCAACCCGTACGCCGGCCTGATCAAAGGCCTGGCGGAATTCGCGGCGGGCAAGGCCAAGACGATCTCGGGCATGCAGGCGCTCGACGACCGCACCCTGCGGATCGTCCTCACCCAGCCGGCCAACGACTTCCCGAGCATCCTCGCCCTGCCGTTCTTCTCGCCAGTGCCCGAGGAGTATGCCTCCCGCCACGAGATGGGCCAGGACTACGCCAGGCACCTGGTCGGCTCCGGCCCGTACACGCTCAGGTCCTACGTCCCGAACAAGCTGATCGAGCTGGTGCGCAACACCAACTGGGACCCCCAGACCGACCCGCTGCGCAAGGCCTGGGTGGACAGCATCACGGTGAGGATCGGCGGCGACGAGGCCGAGATCCAGGAGGCGATCGAGCGGGGCGACGCCGACATGAACCTCGATCTCGTATCCCCGCCCAACCAGGACCTGCGGCGCCTCTCCGGCGACCCCGACCTGAAGAAGCAGTTCGCGCTGATGACCACCGGCTGCGTGCGCTATCTCAGCCTGCAGACCGACAGCGGGCCGACGTCGAGCCCGCTGGTGCGAAAGGCGATCAACGTCGCCGTCGACAAGCGCGCGCTGCTGCTCGAGATCGGCGGCTCCTTCGCCGGTGACGTGGCGACCACGATCCTGAGCCCGACACTCAGCGGCTTCCAGCGCTACCCGGATCCCTACTGGACGCCCGACTACCGCGGCGACCCGCGGCAGGCGCGGGACCTGCTGGCGCAGGCTGGCCACCCCGGCGGGATGACGGTCAACTACGTCGGGCCGAGCACCGGCAAGGGACCGCAGGTGCAGGCCAGCCTGCAGTCCGCGCTCGCCCGCGCGGGGATCAGGCTGGCGCCCAAGTCCTACGACGGCTACAAGGTCTACACCGAGTCGCTGCAGCTCCAGAGCAAGCGGAACGAGCATCAGGTGGCCCTGGCGCGCTGGTGCCCGGACTTCCCGGGCAACGGCGCCCGCTCCTTCATCGGCGTGCTGCTCGACGGCCGCAAGATCACGCCGACCGCCAACAACAACTACGGGGACTACAACAACCCGCAGGTCAACAGCATGATCGACGAGGCGTACCGTACCGAGGACCCGGAGCGCCGCAACGCCCTGTGGGGCGAGATCGACCGCAAGATCATGCAGGACGCCGCCTGGGTGCCGCTGGTCTACGAGCGCCAGCCTTACTTCTGGTCCTCCCGCGTGAAGCACTGGACCTTCTCGCCCTGGATCAGCAACCCCGACATCACCAACGTCTGGCTCGACCCCAACGTGCCCTGAAATGAGTCGACTGTTCGAGGGCGAAGCCCTCACCGCTTCTGGGGGGTCTGCGGGGGGCTTGCCCCCCGCGGTCGTCAGTCGTCGACGCGGCGGCGGCGGTGGACGACGAGGTAGAGCCCGTAGGGCTTGCCGCCCGGATCGGGCGGCCTGCCGGCGAAGTCGTCGGCAATCGCGAGCAGCCGCTCGCGCAGCTCGTCCAGCGAGGCGTCGTTCAGGGTGAGCCCGAGCCGCATGTCCGAGACGATCGCGTCAGCGCCCACCTCCTCGATCTCGGCCTGGAACGCCTCCAGCGAGGCTCGCGACACCAGCGGGCTCGCCTCGCCCACCTCGCTGTCCCTGACGTCGATCGTCCAGGACTTGCCGGTGGCGCGGTAGGGCTTCTCGAAGGCGCCGCGGTCGCCCTGGCGCACCGCCTCTGGGGCGAGGAACCCGCTCGCCACCAGGGTGCGCACGTGGTGCAGGATCGTGCCGGGGTCCTTGCCGAGATGCTCGGCGAGCTGCTTGTTGGTGAGCGCCTGGTCGAGGCAGAGCCGCAGGATCCGCAGGCGCAGCGGATGGGCGAGGGCTTTGGCCTCCTCGGGCGTCGCTGGCCGGCGACCGGGTCTGCTTACGCTCATAGAGGAATTCTATCGATTGACTTTTCCCAATCCATTGAAGAATACTCCATGGCAGGAGCGAACAGCACAGAAGGCCGCCATGTCGATCCACCCCGACCAGATCGCCTCGCTCGGGCTGCTGTCGACGGTTGAGTTCGCGCCCGCCTCGGCGTTGGCCGGACAGACTCAGCCGAGCTCGGCCGAGCGCGTGGAAGTCCCTGTAACAAGCCTATAGCGGCTGGACGGGAGGGAAAATCCCTTTTTTCCTGCGGATTCACCTGGCAAGATGAGCCTCCATGCCTGAGCAGCTCCTGGCAGGAAGGATCCTGCGCCGTGGCGCCGTGGTGATCTGGCGCCAGTTCAGGCTACATCCCATCCCGTTCGTCATCGCCATCGGCGGGGCGATGGTGTACGCCCTCGGGATCGTCGGCCAGTCGTGGGTGCTGGGCCAGGTCGTCGACCGGGTGGTGGCGCCGCGGTTCGACAGCGGCCACCTCGCCGTCGGGGCGACGCTCGCCGCCACCTGCGCGATCGTCGCCATCGGCCTGATCAAGACCGCCGGCATCATCTGCCGGCGCGTCGCCGCCACCACCGCCGCAGCCGGCATCGGGGCCAAGCTGCGCGAGCGGCTCACCGAGCAGTACCTGTGGCTGCCGCTCGACTACCACCATCGCAACCCCGCGGGCGAGCTGCTGTCGCACGCGGAGGGCGATATCCACGCCGCCAGCGAGCTGATCGGGCCCATGCCGTTCGCCACCGGGGTGATCGCCCTGCTGCTGGCCGCGGCGACCTGGCTGGTCCTGACCGACCCGTTCCTGGCGGCCATCGGGCTGGCCGTGGTGCCGCTCACCCTGGCGATCAACCTCCTCTACCAGCGCAGGGTCGAGCGCTGGACGACGCTTGCCCAGCAGCGGCTCGGCACGGTCTCCTCCGTCGCGCACGAGAGCTTCGACGGCGCGCTGGTGGTCAAGGCGCTCGGCGCCGAGGGGGCCGAGGGCGACCGCTTCGCCGCCGGCGCGGAACTGCTGCGCGACGCCCGCGTGACGGTCGCACGCACCAGGGCCACCTTCGACGCCGTGCTGGACGCGATCCCGGCGCTGGTCACGATGGTGCTGCTGGTGCTCGGCACCTGGCGCATCCAGCACAGCAGCCTCACCCCGGGAACCCTGGTCGCGCTGGTCAACCTCTTCGCCATGATGACCTGGCCGCTGCGCCTGATCACCTACGTGCTCGGCGACATGCCGCCGGCGGTGGCCGGCTTCGACCGCGTCAGCGGCGTGCTGGCTGTGCCCCGCCCGCACACGCAGCCGTTCGGCGGCCGCTCCCTGCCCGCCGGGCCGCTCGCACTCGAGCTGGAGGGTGTGGGCTTCGCCTACAGACCCGGCGGCGGCGTGCTGCGCGACGTCTCCTTCCGGGTCGAGGCGGGCGCCACCATCGCGCTGGTCGGTCCCACCGGCTCGGGCAAGTCCACGCTGGCGCTGCTACTGGCCGGGGTGCTCGCTCCCGACAGCGGCTCCATCCGCCTCGGCGGGGTCGACCTGCGCGAGCTTGCCGACGCCGAGCTGGGCAGCGCGGTCGCGCTCGCCTTCCAGGAGCCCTTCCTGTTCTCGACCTCCATCGCCGAGAACGTCAGCCTCGACGGGGCGGAGGCCACCAGGCAGGCCGCGCGCCATGCCGGGCTGCTGGCGCAGGTTGACGAGTTCGCCCACCGCCTGGCGGACGGCTACGGGACGGTCGTCGGCGAGCGCGGGGCGACCCTCTCGGGCGGCCAGCGCCAGCGGGTTGCGCTGGCGCGCGCGCTGGCGCGGCGGCCGCGCCTGCTGGTGCTGGACGAGGCCACCTCGAGCGTCGACCCGGTCACCGAGGCAGCGATCCTGGCCGGGCTGGACCGCGCCCTGCCGGCCACCACCACGGTGATCGTCGCCTCGCGCCTGGCCACCATCGCGCTGGCCGATCGCGTGCTGTACCTGGAGGCCGGCCGCCTGGTCGCGGAGGGCACCCATCAGGAGCTGCTCGGCGGCGTTCCCGGCTACGCCAGGCTCACCCGCGCCTACCAGCGCGCCGAGGCGACCGGCGGTCAGGAGGTCTCGGCGTGACCTCGCGGGCCGAGGCGCTCACTGGAGGGGGCAGGCGTCGGCGCGGCGACACGCTCGCCCTGCTGCGACGCGGGTTGGCGGCCACGCCCGAGATCGTCGAGGGCATCTGGCTGACGCTGGCGCTGGCGCTGGTCGCCGGCACCGGCCGCATGATCACACCGGTGCTGGTCCAGCAGGTCGTCGACCACCATCTCACGCGCGGCCAGGCACGGCTCGGAGGCGTGCTGCCGCTGGCGATCGCCGGCGCCTGCATGGTGGCGCTGACCGCGCTTGCGGCCAGGACGACCCAGCGGCGGCTGGCGCGTGGCGCCGAGCGGAGCCTTGCCGCGCTGCGGGTCCGCGCCTTCCGCCACATCCACGCCCTCAGCATCGCCCATCACCACCAGGAGCGCCGCGGCGCGCTGGTCAGCCGGGTCACCTCTGACGTCGAGACGCTGAGCGACTTCATGCGCTGGGGCGGGCTGGGCTTCGTGGTGAACGGCGCGCTGATGCTCGTCGCGCTCATCACCATGACCGTCTACGACTGGCGGCTCACGCTGGTGGCGCTGGTGGTGATGCTGCCGCTCGTGCCGCTGCTGCGCTACATGCAGCGACGGTTGGTGAGCGCCTGGGACGCGGTGCGGGCGCGGGTCGGCGAGCTGCTGGCGACGCTGTCCGAGTCGATCATGGGCGCCGCGGTCATCCGCGCCTACCGCTCCCAGGCCGGCGCGCAGCGCCGCTTCGCCGCCGTCAACGAGCGGCGGCGCCGTGCGGAGATCCGTGCCGCCACGATCGGAGCGGTGCTGTTCCCGGCGAGCGAGCTGTTCTCGGCGCTGGCCATCGGCGCCGTGCTTGCCGTTGGCATGGTGCTCGGGCCCGCTGGGGACATGTCCACCGGCAAGCTGGTTGCGTTCGCCTTCCTGGTCGCGATCTTTCTCCAGCCCGTGGCCGACCTCACCGAGCTGCTCGACTTCAGCCAGCAGGCCATCGCCGGCTGGCGCCGCGTGCTCGACGTGCTCGACACCCCCATCGAGGTGCTGGAGCCGGACCCTGGCCGCGACCTGCCCGCCGGCGCGCTCGACGTGGCGGTCGACCACCTCTGGTTCGCCTACCACGGCGGTCCGCCGGTGCTGCGCGACATCTCATGCAGCATCCCCGCCGGCGCGCGGGTCGCCCTGGTCGGGCCCACCGGCTCGGGCAAGACCACCCTGTCCAAGCTGCTGGTCCGTCTGGCCGACCCGACCTCTGGGAGCATCCGCATCGGCGGGATCGACCTGCGTGAGGTCGCCACCCGGTCGCGCCGCTCGGCGGTGGTGCTGGTGCCACAGGACGGTTTCCTGTTCGATACCACCGTGGCCGAGAACATCCGCCGCGGCCACCACGACGCCGGCGACGACGACATCCGCGCCGCCTGCGAGGAGCTCGGCCTCCGCGCCTGGGTCGAGAGCCTTCCGGAGGGCCTCCAGACCCGGGTCGGCCAACGCGGCGAGCGCCTGTCCGTGGGCGAGCGGCAGCTCGTCGCCCTGGTGCGCGGATACCTCGCCAACCCCGGCTGCCTCATCCTCGACGAGGCGACCTCCGCGGTCGACCCGGCCACCGAGGTGCGACTGCGCCAGGCCATCGACCGGCTCACGGCGGGCCGCACCGCCATCACGGTCGCCCACCGCCTCGCCGCCGCCGAGCACGCCGACCTCGTGCTGGTGATCGAGCGTGGCCGCCTCGTCGAGCAGGGCCGCCACAAGGATCTGCTGAACGCCCGCGGCGCCTATGCCCGCCTGCACGCGAGCTGGCGCGCAAGCCTCGAGGAAGCCGACGGAGAGGGGAGATTCGTTCCAAATGCGCGCTACTGATCTGGGTCTTCTCCGTATCCCGAGCATGCCGACGCTGACGCCGGACGGTCGCCTGGCCGCGGTCGCGCTCACGCGCATCGACCTCGAGGGCGACACCTACCGCAGCGAGATCTGGGTGATGCCGACCGACGGGTCCGCCCCGCCGAGCCGATTCACCAACGGGCCCAGGGACCAGTGGCCGCGCTTCTCGCCCGACGGCAGCTGGCTCGCGTTCCTCCGCGCCGGCGAGGAGGACGGCGCCAAGCCGCAGATCCACGTCATGCCCGTGAGCGGCGGCGAGCCGCGCCAGCTCCGCGAGCATCCGCTGGGGGTCGAGGCACTGGCCTGGAGCCCGGACTCCACCCGCATCGCCTACGTCGCGCGGGTCCCCGAGCCCGGTCGCTACGGCACCAAGGACGGCGTGCCGCCTGCCAAGGAGCCGCCGCGGCGGATCACCACCCTCAAGTTCCGCCTCGACAACGCCGGCTTCATCCTCGACCGGCGCCCGCACGTCTTCGTGGTCGACGCCCTCGCCGAGGGAGCCGAGCCGGTGCGGCTCACCAACGGCGACTTCGACCACGGCGACCCCGCCTGGAGCCCGGACGGCCGCCAGGTGGCCTTCATCTCGGCCCGTCACGCCGACCGCGACTACGACGAGATGTCCGACGTGTTCCTGGTCCCCGCCGAGGGCGGCGACGCGGTGCAGGTCACGCGGACGACCGCGCCGGTCTCCCGCCCGGCCTTCTCCCCGGACGGCCGGACCATCTGGTTCTGCGGCCCCGAGACCGACGAGGCGGCGCGCAACGCCGGGCTGTGGTCGGTGCCCGCCGACGGCGCCGCCGCGCCGCGCAGGCTCACCGGGGCCGAGCGCTGGGACGTGGAGAACTTCGCGGCGGGCGCGACGCTCGAGCTGCTGGTCGGCGACGACGACGTGACCACGGTCGCCCTCGAGCGGGGCGCTATCGACCTGTACCGCTTCCCTATGGACGGTGGCGAGCCGACCCGCCTGCTCGGCGGCCGGCGGCAGGTGGTGGACTACGCCCGCGCGGCCGGCGTGCTCGTCGCCGTCGTCGGCGACGAGCTCACCGCCGGCGAGGTCGTGGTCCTGCGCGACGGCCGGGAGACGGTGGTGTCCGACTTCGGCTCGCTGCTGGCGCGGTCCACCTCGCTGCGGCCGATGATCGAGGTCAACGCCACCGCGCCTGACGCCTACCCGGTGCACGGCTGGATCGTCAAGCCGGCCGGCAAGGGGCCGTTCCCTGTCCTGCTCATGATCCACGGCGGGCCCTTCACCCAGTACGGCTACCGGCTGTTCGACGAGGCCCAGGTCTACGCCGGCGCGGGCTACGCGGTGGTGATGGGCAACCCGCGCGGCTCGTCGGGCTACGGCGAGGCGCACGGCCGCGCGATCGTCTTCGACTACGGCAACGTCGACTCCGCCGACCTGCTCGCGCTGCTCGACGCCGCATTGGCAGACCCCGACCTGGACGGCGACCGCGTCGGGGTGCTCGGCGGCTCGTACGGCGGCTTCATGACCTCCTGGCTGGTCGGTCACACCGGCCGGTTCCGCGCCGCGATCAGCGAGCGGGCCGTCAACGCCTTCGACAGCTTCGAGGGGTCGAGCGACATCGGCATGAAGTTCCTCGAGGTCTACGTGGGCGCCGACCCCGAGCGGATCAAGGCGCAGAGCCCGCTGAGCTATGCGGACAAGATCGACACTCCGATGTTGCTGATCCATTCGGAGGAGGACTGGCGCTGCCCGCTGGAGCAGGCCCAGCGCCTGTTCGTGACGCTCAAGCGCCGGCTCATGGCGGTCGAGATGCTGGTCTTCCCCGGCGAGGGCCACGAGCTGTCCCGCTCGGGCCTGCCGAGCCACCGCGTCGCCCGCTTCGAGGCCATCCTCGACTGGTGGGACCGCCACCTGAACGGCGGAGCGAGGGCGTAGCCCCGGCTGTCACGCCAGGGTGAGCACCCTGGGCCCGTCGGCGGTGATGGCGACGGTGTGCTCGAAATGGGCAGAGCGGGAGGCGTCCCTGGTGATCAGGGCCCAGCCATCGGGCTTGACCGTGTATGCGCCCCCACCCTGGTTGAACATCGGCTCGATGGCGAGCACGAGCCCTTCGCGGAGCCGCAGCCCCCGTCCCGGGCGGCCGTCGTTCTGCACGCTCGGGTCCTCGTGCATGACCCGGCCGATGCCGTGGCCGCCGAAATCCGGGACGATCCCGTAGCCCGCGGCGTGCGCCATCTGGCCGACCGCATGGCTGATGTCCGAGAGGCGGTTGCCAGGGCGGGCCTGCTCGATGCCGGCCCACAGCGCGCGCTCGGTGGTCTCGAGCAGGCGCCGTGCCGCCTCGTCGATCTCGCCCACCGCTACGGTGATGGCGGCGTCGCCGTGGTAGCCGTCGACGATCGCGCCGCAGTCGATCGACAGGATGTCGCCCTCGCGCAGGCGGTGGCGGTCGGGGATGCCGTGGACGATCACGTTGTTCGGCGACAGGCACAGCGTCCCCGGGAAGGGTGTCGGGGCGAAGCGCGGATGGTAGCCGAGGAACGAGGGGACGGCGCCGGCCGCGCGGATCGTCTCTTCCGCCAGCGCGTCGAGCTCGCGCAACGAGCGACCGGGACACACCGCGTCCCTGACGGTCTCCAGCGTGCGGGCGACGACCCGCCCAGCCTCCTGCATGGTATCGATCTCGTCACGCGACTTGAGGATGACCACGAACCGCTCCTGAGCTGACCGGCGAGACTCTCGAACGCCAAGCCTATCGTAGCCGGCCACCATGCGCTGGAACGAGTTGAAAGGTCCTAAATCGCCCTCGCAGCTAAGTACTTGTACGTAAATTTTGGTTGTGCTGTGAGAGAGCGATCTCTATCATACCGGCAGACGACACCCTTCGAGACCAGGGGGCGGACTGCATGGACGAGACGGCACTCCCCAGGGCCAAGCTACGTCGGACCATCTCCGTGGCAATGGCGCTCGGCCTCGCGGCGCTGCTCGTGCCGTTCTTGGCGGGCACGGCCGCGGCGCACGAGGGCAGAAAGGTCGGCAGCTACCGCCTCGCCGTCGGGTTCGGCGACGAGCCCGCGTATGCCGGCCAGGGGAACAGCGTGCAGGTGCTCATCACCGACGCCGCCGGCCAGCCGGTCACCGACCTCGGCGACACGCTGAAGGTCATGGTGATGATGGGCAAGCAGACCATGGACATGGGACTCGACCCCTTCTTCGAGGTGGGCGAGTTCGGGACGCCCGGCGACTACCGTGCCTTCTTCATCCCGAGCACGCCCGGCAACTACACCTTCCATATCCACGGCACCATCAAAGGCCAAAAGGTGAGCCAGCCCTTCACTTCCTCCCCCACCACCTTCTCCGCGGTCCAGGACCCCGCACGGGCCGCGTTCCCCAAGTCGGACCAGCCGACCACCGGCCAGGTCGCCCAGCGGCTCGACCGTGAGACCGCCCGCCTCGGCACCTCCCTCCAGAGCGCCCTGTACACCAGCGGCGTCGCCGACCAGCGCTCCCGCGAAGCGGCCGGCCAGATCAAGATCCTGACCATCATGGGCGTCATCGGCTTCATCCTCGGGCTGATGAGCGCGATCCTGGGCGGGAGCGCGAGGCGCATCGCACGGCGGTCGGCGCGACGGGCCGCGCCCGCCGGGGCCGAGGAGATCCGCACCACCGTCGAGGTCTGACGCCCATGTGGCGCCGGGCCGCCATCACCACACTGCTCGCCGGCCTGTGGCTCGTGGCCACAGGCCCGGCGGCGGGCGCGCACGCCGCCCTCCGCGGCTCCGATCCCGCGGGCGGATCCTCCATCGACCGCGCCCCCCGAGCGCTGACCCTGAGGTTCAGCGAGGCGCCGGACCCCGCCCTGTCCGTGGTCCACGTGCTCGACACGTCGGGCAGGGAGATCTCCGCCGACCGCGGCCGGACGGCGACCGCGGCCGGACGGCCGCTCGAGCTGCGGGTGCCGCTCGGCACGCTCGGGACTGGGACCTACACGGTCACCTGGCGGGTGCTGTCGCGCGTGGACGGGCACGTCTCGCAGGGGTCGTTCGCCTTCGGCGTTGGCGTCCCGGCGGCGGTCCCCCCGGCGGCGGCCAGGGCCGTCGCGGCCGCGGCGGGAGACGGCCACTCCCAGCCGTCACCCCTGGCCGTCGGCGCGCGGTGGGCGTTCTACTGGGGTCTGGCGCTGCTGGTGGGTGCGGCGGCGACCGGGCTGATGGTGTTCGACCGCCGCCTGCCGGGCCGCCCCGGCCCCCTGCTGGGCGCTGGGCTCGCCCTGGCGGCCGGCGGCCTTGTCGCCATGACCGCCGCCACCGCGGCGGATGCCGGCGCTCCGCTTGGACGCCTGCTCGCCGCTGACACCGGCCGCTGGCTGGAGGCGCGGGGCGCCGCGCTGCTGCTGGCGACCGTGGCGGTGGTGGGCATCACGCGCGCCAACGGCAACGCCGCCACCGAGGCCCGGGCACCGGACCCACCCACCCGCGCCGGCGCCGCCGGGTGGTTGCTGGCGCTCGGGTTCGCATCCGGCGGCGGGCTGCTGGTGCACGCTCTGGCCAGCCACGCCGCCGCGCCGTCCTCGGTGCGCTGGCTCAACCTGCTCGCCCAGTGGGGCCATCTGCTCATGGTCGGCGTGTGGATCGGCGGGCTGGCGTGGCTGCTCGTCAGCATCCGCGGCCATCGCGGCCACGTGGCGGCGACGGTGCTGCGCTTCTCGCGCCTGGCGACCTGGAGCCTGGCGGTGGTGGTGGCGACCGGGCTGCTTCGGGCCGTCCAGGAGGTCGGCGGCTGGCAGCGCCTGCTCGCCACCTCGTTCGGCCGCACGCTGGGCGTGAAGCTCGGGCTGTTCGCGGCGCTGGTGGCGCTCGGAGCCCTGAACCGCTTCCGCGTCGTGCCGTCGCTGGCCACCGGCAACGGCCGGCTGGCGTGGCTGCACCGCACGGTGCGCGGGGAGCTGTGGCTCGCGGGCGGGGTGCTGCTGGCAGCCGCCGTGCTGAGCGAGCTGCCACCGGGCACCGACGCCGGCGCCGCCGAGGCCGGCGTCACCGCCGCGGCGGCTCGGCCGGCGGCCGCCGCGGGCCTGCGGGCGAGCGGCGCCGACTACACCACCACGGTACGGATCACCCTGCGGGTGACCCCGGGCGTGGCCGGCCCCAACCGCTTCCTCGCCAGCGTGGCCGATTACGACACCGGCACGCCCTTGGAGGCGCAGCGCGTCCGCATCAGCTGCTTCCTGCCCGCCCGGCCGGACGTGAGCACCGCCGAGCTCGACCTCGAGCGCGGTGCCGACGGCCAATGGCATGGCCAGGGCGCCGTGCTGTCGATCGCCGGGCGCTGGTCCATCACCACCCTGGTCGAGAGCGTCTCCGGAGGCGTCACGGTGCCCCTGCAGCTCCAGGTGCCCGCGGTCGGGTGAAGGCCGGCGGGCCGCCGCGGCCCCGGCCCTGGGGCTGACCCGGACCCCAGGGTCGGGGCCACCCGACTCCGAGGCTTGACCCGGACCTCGGGACGGGCTGGCCGGGCGAAGCTCACAGGGGTCGCTAACCAACCACTAACCGGACGGCTTTACAGTGCCGGGCATAATGCGCATAGACTTCGTGAGGAGGAAGCAAGCCAGGACTGCTCATCACGACGACTGTCGGAAGCGCCGCGGGGCCGCGCCACCGAGACTCATGCCGCGGGAGCCGACATGGCCAACGCCGAAAACACCAATATCCACCGGTCCACACTGCGCCATGCGCCTGAACAGGGCGGTGACCGATGACCGCACCGGTCGACTTTCTGCTTCTCGGACCGCTCGAGGCGCGCCAGGCCGGCCGCCCGCTGCGGCTCGGCAGCATCAAGCACCGCATGCTGCTCTCGAAGCTCCTGCTGCACGCCAACCAGGTCGTCTCAACCGACGAGCTGATCGACACCGTCTGGGGCGAGCAGCCGCCGCCAACGGTGCGGCAGTCGCTGCAGAACCACGTGGCCTCGCTGCGCAGGGCGATCGAGCCCGGCGGCGAGCCCGCCAACCCGCCACGCACGCTGTGCACCCGTGACCCCGGCTACCTGCTGCAGGTCGACCCGGACCAGCTCGACCTGCACCGCTTCCGCCGGCTGGTCGACGAGGGCCGCGGTGCGCTCGCCGGCGGCGATGCGACCACCGCCGTGCGGCTGCTGCACGAGACCCTGTCGCTGTGGCGTGGCCCGGTGCTGGCCGACGTGGTGGCCGCCGGAGCGGCCTGGCCCGAGCTGGTGGGCATCGACGAGGAGCGGGTCGCCGCCCTGGAGGTGCGGCTGGAGGCCGATCTGGTCCTCGGGCGGCACCTCGAGCTGATCGGCGAGCTGGAAGGGCTGGTGCGCCTGCACCCGCTGCGCGAGCGCCTGCACGGCCAGCTCATGCTGTCCCTGTACCGCTCGGGCAGGCAGGCGGACGCGCTGGCCGCCTACCGGTCCGCCCGCCGCATCCTGGTGGACGAGCTGGGCATCGAGCCAAATCTCCGCTTGCAGCGCCTGGAGCAGGCGATCCTGGCGCAGGACCCGGCGCTCGAGCTGCTCGGCCCGGCCGGCGCCGAGCCAGGCGCCACGGCCGGCGAGGAGGCGTCCGCGGCCAGCCGGCCAGCCAGGACGGCGGAGCCGGGCGGAGCCGAGCGCAAGCTGGTCACCGTGCTGTTCGTCGAGATCGACGAGCCGGCGACGGAGCCGGGTGAGCGCGACCCCGAGGACGTCTCCAGCATGCTCGAGCGCAACCTGGAGCGGATCCGCACGGAGATCTCCAGCTTCGGCGGCGTGGTGGAGCACGCCATCGGCGGCACCATGATGGCCGTGTTCGGCGTGCCGCAGACCCGCGAGGACGACCCGGAGCGGGCCGTCCGCACCGCGCTGGCGATCCGCGACGCGCTCAGCGGCGACGTCGAGATGCGCATCGCGATCGCCACCGGCGAGGCGCTGGTCACCCCGGGCGGCGGGCCGACACGCGTGGCCGGCGACCTGGTGACCACCTGCGCCCGCCTGCAGCAGGCGGCTCCGCCAGGGGCGGTGCTGGTCGCGGAGGCCACAGAGCGCGCCACCTCGCGGGTGATCAGCTACGGCCCCGCCAGCCTGCTGGCGCTGGCCGGGCGCGCCAAGCCGGTGACCGTGTGGAGCGCGCTGGAGCCGCGCAACCGCACCGGCCTGGACGCGCTGGTCGCCCGCCCGGTGCCGCTGGTGGGGCGCGCCCGCGAGCTGCACGCGCTGCTGGACGCCTCCGAGCGCGTCCGCGCCGCCGGCAGCCCGCAGCTGGTGACGCTGGTGGGCGCCGCCGGTGTCGGCAAGACCCGTCTGGTGGCCGAGCTGTGGCAGTCGCTGGAAGCCGACCGCGACCTGATCGCCTGGCGTCACGGCCGCTCGACGCCGTACGGCGAGGGCATCACCTTCTGGGCCCTCGGCGAGATCATCAAGGCCGAAGCCGGCATCCTGGAGAGCGACACCCCGGACCGGGTCGACCGCAAGCTCGCGCAGGCCGCCAGCTACGCCCTCGCGGGGATCCCCGACGCCGCCGCCTGGGTCACCGGGCACCTGCGCCTGCTGCTCGGCGGGACCGACGAGCGCTCGCAGCCGCGGCCGGGCCGCCAGGAGGAGGCGTTCGCCGCGTGGCGGCGCTTCCTGCACGGGCTCGCCGCCAGGCGGCCGCTGGTGCTGGTGGTGGAGGACCTGCACTGGGCGGACGACGCCCTGCTCAAGTTCCTGGACAGCCTGCTCGACCACACCGGCAGCGCGCCCGGCTCCATCCCGCTGCTGCTGGTCACGACCACGCGCCCGGAGCTGCTGGAGCGCCGGCCCGGCTGGGGCGCCGGCCCCGCCGCCACCACCATCCACCTCGAGCCGCTGTCGCACGACCACACCATCCGCCTGCTCGGCTCGCTGCTCGCGCACCACCGGCTGCCGGGCGTCATCGGGCCGCGCCTGGCCGCCACCGTGGGCGGCAACCCGCTGTTCGCCGAGGAGTACGTGCGCATGCTGCGCGACCGCGGGCTGCGCACCGAGGACCTGGCTGCCGCCAAGCCACAGGACCCGGCCACGACAGGACAGTCGGAGCTGCCGCTGCCAGAGACGGTGCACGCGATCGTCGCCGCCCGCCTGGACGCGCTGTCCCCCGCCGAGAAGGCGGTGCTCCACGACGCCGCCGTCCTCGGCCGGGTCGGCTGGGTCGGGGGCCTGACCGCGCTCGGCGACCACAACCGCGAGATCCTTCAGCTCTGCCTCGACCGCCTCGAGGCCAAGGAGTTCCTGTACCGCGCGCAGCGGTCCTCGGTCGCCGGAGAGCTCGAGTACGGCTTCAGGCACCTGCTCATTCGCGACGTGGCCTATGGCCAGATCCCGCGGGCGCAGCGGGCCGACAAGCACCGCCGGGCGGCCGTCTGGCTGGAGTCGCTGTCGGCCGACCAGGTGGAGGAGCGGCCAGAGCGCCGCGGCGCCGCCCGGGCGGAGCTGCTGGCCCACCACTACGGCAGGGCCCTCGCCTTCGCCAGCGCCGCCGGCCAGCTCAGTGGCGACCTGGCCGACCGGACCCGCCTGGCGCTGCGCGACGCCGCTGACCGGGTGACCGCGCTCGGCGTCCACGACCGCGCGGCCCGCTACTACGCCCGTTCCCTCGAGCTGTGGCCGGAGCGGGACCCGCAGCGCCCGGAGCTGGAATTCCGCGCCGGTCGTGCCCGCTACCACAGCGAGGGTGCCGGGGAGGAGCTGCTCACCCGCGCCCGCGACGGGCTGCTCGCGGCAGGCAACAAGCAGCGCGCCGCCGAGGCCGAGATCCTGCTCGGCCAGTTCGCCTGGGAGCACGGCCAGCACGACGCGGGCCAGCACGTCGAGCGGGCGCTGCGCCTGGTCGAGGACGTTTCGGCATCGCGCTCCAAGGCCGCCGTGCTGCGCGGCTGCATGATGTACTCGATGGTGGTCGAGCGCCATCGCGAGGCGCTGGTGCTCGCCCGCCAGCTTCTGGCGATGGCCGTCGAGCTCCGCCTGCGCGACATCGAGTCCGCCGCGCTGGAGATCATCGGCGGCGCCAAGGTGCTCGGCAACGGCGACCCCAGCGGCCTGGCCGACCTGGAGCGCAGCATCGCCATCGCTGAGCAGCTCCCCTCGCTCAACCCCGCCGGCTCGTACATCAACCTGGCCGAGCTGCTCTCGGTTCTGGGGGACCTGCCGCGCTGCTTCGCCACCTGGACAGCCGCCTGGCGGTCCGCGGAGCGCTTCAGCGTGGCGCACCGGCTGCGCGCCGTCGAATTCGAGCGCGTCGCCGAGCACTACTGGACCGGACGCTGGGACGGCGCGCTGCGCAAGGTGGATTCGCTGGTGGCCGAGTCCGCGCGCGCCGGTGGCCACGTCATGGAATGCCGCTGCCACATCTGGCGAGGACGCATCCGGCTGGCCCGCGGTGAGACAGACTCGGCCATGGCCGACTCGGCCGCCGCGCTCGAGCTGGCGCGGATCTCGGGCGAGCCGCAGGACCTGGACCCCGCGCTCGCCTTCGGCGCCCGCGCCCTGCTGGCCGCCGAGCGGCCGGCCGACGCCGGCGTGCTCGTCGACGAGCTGCTGAAGAGCGTGGACGGGCGACTGCTCAAGGCCAGCGTGGGCAGCGACCTGCCAGTCGCGCTTGCCGAGCTCGGCTATCCGATCGAGGCCCTCGACGGCGTGCTGCCGTCGCCCTGGCTCGAGGCCGCTCGCACGTTCGTCGCCGGAGACGCGCGGCGGGCGGCGCAGCTCTTCGCCGCCATCGGCTCCCGGCCCGACGCGGCGACCGCCCATCTGGTCGCTGCCCGCCGGCTGCTGGCCGCCGGGCAGCTTTCCACCGGCAGGTCCGAGCTGGCCGCGGCCATCGGCTTCTACCGCGAGGTCGGCGCGAGCGCCTGCCTCCAGGAAGCCGAGGACCTGCTGTTCGCGTTCGCGTAGCGCCCATCCTGGATCCACAGGCAAGTGGCGGCCCCCCCGGGGTGGGCCGCCACTTGCCTGCCGCCGCTTGCCTGTGGATCCAGGACTCAGTGCCAATACCACGCGGGCTGGGTGATTCCCGAGACCAGCAGCGCCGCGGCGCCCGTGGAGAGCACGATCAGGTAAGCGCGCCGCAGGGCGCGGATGGGCCAATGCTTGGAGTCGCGCATGAGGGGCCTCCCTCGTCCTTCGTGCGCCGCTCCCGCGAGCCGTCGCACGGGCGGATTCGTGGAGGTAATGATAGCGATCTCTCTCTATCATGTCTAGCCCTAAATTTCATTCAGTGAAGCTAGAGTTTCGGTTAGGCCGCAACCCTGGTCCAGAAGCCTGACCAACTGCCCGACTGTATTCTTCAGGTACTCCCACCCGGGTGCCGAGATGCCGCGTGTCGACCTCCTTCGGCCGGCCGCGACCTCCTCGAGGCACCAACGACCTCGCCGGGCCATACCTACACTGACGACCACATGGGGGACATTGCGTACGTATTTCTGGCGAGGTGCGCTCTGCTTCGGTCCGGAGTACAACTGACAGTGAGAGAGATCGATACCACTCGTTGCCCGAAAGGTCAGAGGAAGGCTGGACCTCATGTCTCAGACGCCTCGCGAACGGCTCCTCGAGACGGCCACGAGCCTCCTGTACAGGGACGGCATCCAGGCTGTCGGGATCAACCGTATCGTCGCCGAGGCGGAGGTGGCGCTCATGACCCTCTATCGCCAGTTCGGCGACAAGGACACACTGGTCGCCGCTGCGCTCGAGAACTGGAGCGACCACTGGCTGCACTCGCTCAGAGACCACATCGACCGCAGCGGCGACGACCCCAAGGCCCGCTTCGACGGGCTGTGGGACGCGCTCGAGGAGTGGTACACCAGCGACGGATTCCACGGCTCCTTCATCGCCAGCGCCACCACCGAGCTGCGCGGCGAGCCCGAGCACCCCGCGCACCGGGTCATCGCGGGCCACCGAGCCGCAATGCGGCACCTCCTGGAGGACCTCGCCAAGGCCAACGGGGCCCACGACCCCGACGAGCTGGCGACGCACCTTCAGGTGATCATCGACGGCGCCACCTCGCTCGCCGTCGCCGACCGCACCTTCGGCTCCACCCGCAACGCCCGCGCGCTCGCCGGCGCCGCCCTGGCGGCCGGCGCCGCATAGCTCATCGGCGAACGGCGCGGTCCGCTCCCGCCGCGGAGCGGTCGCTAGCGGTCTACCGACCCACCGTCAGCCGACAGCGCTACCCATGTGAGGTGGCGCGCGACGCGCGCCACCTCAGGTTGGCCGTCGATCAGCGCGCCGATCACGGCGCCCTCGTACAGCATCTGGAGCTGACTGGCCAGCGCGTCCGGGTCCTGCGCGCCCGTGGACTTGGCGAGGCTCTCCAGCAGGTGCCGCAGCGAGCGGCGCTGGTCGGCCACAATCCGGCGTGCCGGATCGCCGGTGGCGCCGCGCAGCTCACGCGCCGCGCCTGACAGGAAGGATCCGTCGAACTCCTCGCTGGCGAACCACTCCTCGAGCACGTCCCAGAGCACGAGCAGGCGGGCCTCGGGTGTGTCCCCCCGTCGCTCGAGCTCTTCGGACAGCCAATCGACCCAGCCCTCGCTGGTGCGCGCTTCTAGGTCCACTCGTCCCACCCCTCTCCCCTGGGTCGAAGGGAGCCGGTCAAAAAACCGGGCGGTTGCAGCAAATCTCCCGAGCCTGTCCTCATCCTCGTATTCCAGGAGCGCTGGCGCAAGACCGGATAGTCGTGCAAGATGCCTCAATCCTCAGAAACTCGTACCAAGTGAGAACTTTGTCGAGATTTGGTTTCCACTCAATGAAACCCTACTCGGCATGGGAGCGATTGATTTCTATCATCGCCATACATCCGCCCCGCGTCGGACCCGGGCCGCCACGGAGACGTCCTGGAAAGGGCGTCCCGCTGGCCGACCCGGGAGTTGTACGCTGCCAGCCAGACCTGTCGCGGAGGCCGCAGTCCGGGAGGGAGGAGAGGGAGACCCGCCGCCAATGGCCAATTCTCCTGCGCGCGACATCGCCGGCATCGCCGAGCGAAAGCTCGTGACCGTGCTGCTCGCCGAGGTCGATGAGGCGGTCAGCACCTGGAACGAGCCTGACCCCGAGGACGTGGACAGGGCGCTCACGGGACATGCGGACCGAATCCGCGCCGAGGTCGGCCGATTCGGTGGCGTGGTCGAGCACCGGGTGGGCGGTCGCACCATGGCGGTGTTCGGGCTGCCGCGAACCAGGGACGACGACCCCGCCCGGGCGGTACTGGCGGCGCTCGCGATCCGCCACGCCCTCGGCGGCCCCGCCGGCGCCTCCCGGCCGCGCCTGGTGGTCGCCACCGGTAGGGCGCTGGTGCGCCTCGGCGGCCAGGTACCCGGCGGGCAGCGGGTGCTGGGCGAGCCCATCGCCACCTGCACCCGGCTGCTGGAGGTGACCCCGCCAGGCGCCGTGCTGGTCACCGAGCCGACCGTGCGGGCCACCGAGCGGGCGGTCACCTACGGCCCGGCCAGCCTGGTCACGCTCCGCGGCGGCGAGCCACAGGCGGTCTGGAGCCCACTGTCGATCCCATCGGCGCCCGGACCGCGCCGCTTCCAGCCGCTGGTGGCCCGCGACGCCGAGCTGGCCACGTTGATCCAGCGGCTGGCGGAGGCGCGCTCGACCCGCTCGCCCCGGCTGGTGACCGTGCTCGGCGCGGCCGGAATGGGCAAGAGCCGCCTGCTGACCGAGCTGGCAGCGGCCGTCGAGGCGGACCCTGAGGTGGTGGCCTGGCGCCAGGGCCGGGCGCCGCCCTACGGCGGTGCGATGGCGCTGGGGGCGCTCGCCGAGGTCGTCAAGGCCGAGGCCGGCATCCTGGAGAGCGACAGCGCTCTCCAGGCGGAGCGCAAGCTGCTCGGCACGGTCAAGCGGGTGCTGGGAGGCGGCGGCGCCGAGGTCACCCGCACCGCCGCTCACCTGCTGCGGCTGGTGGGCGCTGGGGCGGTGGCCGGGGCCGCGGTGCCGGTGGACGATAGTGACCACCGTGAGGAGATGCTCGGCGCGTGGCGGCGCTTCCTGTATGCGCTGGCGGCCAGGCGGCCGCTGGTGCTGGCGATCGAGGACGCCCAGTGGGCCGGCGACGCGCTGCTGGATTTCCTCGAGAGCCTGGTCGATCCGGAGGTGGCGGCGGGGGCGGGCCCGGCGGCCCTGCTGGTGGTGGTCACCGCCCGGCCGGAGCTGGCCGAGCGCCGGGCCGGCTGGGGGCTGGCCGGCACGGGTGTCGGCAGCGTGATCAGGCTCGGGCCGCTCAGCGACAGCACCACCGCCGGGCTGCTCGCCGCCCTGCTCGCCCATCACGGCCTGGCCACGGCGGTCTCGCCGGAGCTGCTCGAGCGCGTCGGCGGCAACCCGCTGTTCGCCGAGGAGTACGTGCGCATGCTGCGCGACCACGGCCTGCGCGACGAGGAGCTCGAGGGTGCGCCGCCCGCGCTGGCCCTGCCCGAGACCGTGCACGCGATCGTCGCCGCACGCCTTGACGCGCTGCCGCCCGACGAAAAGGCCGTGCTGCAGGACGCCGCCGTGCTCGGCCAGGTCGGCTGGGTGGGCGCGCTGACCGAGATCGGCGGCCACGAGCGCCCCGGCCTGGAGCGGCGGCTGCGGCGGCTCCAGGACAGGGAGCTGGTGCACGTGAACGACCGCTCCCAGGTCGCCGGCGAGGTCGAGTACGCCTTCTGCCACGTGCTGGTGCGTGACGTGGCCTACGACCAGACGCTGCGCAACGAGCGGGCCGGCAAGCATCTCAAGGTTGCGGCCTGGCTGGAGCGGCTCGGCGGAGACCGCGCCGGCGAGCGCGCTGACCTGCTCGCCTACCACTACCGTGCCGCGCTGGACCTCAGCCGCGCCGCGGGGCTCGACGTCCCCGGTCTCGAGCTACGGGCCAGGGCGGCGCTGCGCGAGGCCGGCGACCGCGCCGCCGCGCTCGGGCTGCACCGGGGCGCCGCGCGTGCCTACGCCGAGGCGCTGGAGCTGTGCCCGCCGGATCCGGGCGACCCCGAGCGCGCCGAGCTACTGCTGCGGCTCGGGCGCGCGCGCTGCCGCGGCGAGGGCGCCGGCGAGGAGGAGCTGACCGCCGCGCGCGACCTGTTCCTGGCCCGGGAGGAGCGGGTGCCCGCGGCCGAGGCCGAGATGCTGCTCGGCGAGCTGGCGTTCCTCGGCGGGCGCGGCGGCGAGCGCGCCGAGCGGCTGGAGCGGGCGCTGGCGCTGATCGCCGGCGCGGCTCCCTCCGCCACCAAGGCGGCGGTGCTCCGAGGCTGCATGTTCCACCTGGCGATGGCGAACCGGCACGCCGAGGCGCGTGCCGTAGCCGCCGAGGTCCTCGGCCTGGCGCGCCCCCTCGGCCTGCACGACTTCGAGGCGGACGCGCTCGGGACCATCGGGCTGGCGCGGGTGGACGCCGGGGACTCCGCCGGCGTGGCCGACCTCCGGGCCGCCATCGACGCCTTCGACAGGCTCGGCACGTCGGGATCTGTCGCCTGGCACCTGAACCTCGCCTACGCCCTGGCCGCCCTCGGCGACCTCGCCGGCTGCCACGCCGAGCTGGAGGTCGCGGCGCGCGGCGCTGAGCGCTTCGGCCTGCTGCGCTCGTCCCGCGCGATCAGGCTGCAGCGGGTCGCGGGGCACTACTGGACCGGGCGCTGGGACGAGGCGGTCGCGGTGGTGGACGCGCTCGTCGACGCCCCGCCGGGCGAGGAACGCCACTACCTCGAGTGGGAGTGCCGGGTGTGGCGCGGCCGCATCCGCCTGGCCCGTGGCGAGCGCGAGGGGGCGCTCGCCGATTCGGCGACCGCCCTGGAGCTGGCGCGCCGCGCGACCGACCCGATGGCGGTCAACCCCGCGCTCGCCTTCCGGGCGGCCGCGCTGCTCGCCGCGGGCCGGCCGGAGGAGGCCGGCGAGGCCGTCGCCGAGCTGCTCGCGGGCCTCGGCGGCAGCGTCCTGGCCCCGGAGGTCGGCGCCGACCTCGGCACGGCGCTCGCCGCGCTGGGCCAGAGCGTCGACGACCTCGACGCGCGGGGCATCCCCGCCTCACCCTGGCTCGAGGCCACCCGAGCGCTCGCCGCCGGCGTGCCGGAGCGCGCCGCCGAGCTGTACGCCCGCATCGGTGCCCGCCCGGAGGAAGCGGCGGCGCGCCTGGAGGCGGCGCGGCGCGCGCTCGCGCAGGGCCGGACCGCCACCGGCCGCGCCTGGCTCGAGGCCGCCACGGCCTTCTATCGCCAGGTCGGGGCGCACGCCCGCGTCGCGCAGGCACGGGCCTTGGACAGCGGGCTCCCGAGCCGGAATTCACCCGGTCAGAGCAGGTAAGCGCGCGACCGCGGGCGTTGCTGGCGCCGTTACCAACGCATTAGGCGCGGGTGCGAAGGTCGCTGCATGCGAAACCCGAGTCCCAGGCACCTGCCCGATCGGCCGGCCCGCGAGCGCGGCTCACTGATCGGCCAGCTCCTGCTCATCGCCATCACCATCGTCATCGGTGGCCTGCTGGCGATCGCGTTCACCAGGCACGGCGAGCCAGTCGAGACAGGCGGCGCCGTCCCGGCGGAGGCCACCGGTGCGCCCCCCAGTCAGCCGCCGCCCACGGCGAGCACTCCCGCCGCGAAGCCGGCGCAGGGCGAGCCCACTCCCAGCTCGCCCGCGTCCGGCGGCTCCGCCGTGGGCGGCGGCAACCTCTTGCGCAACCCTGGCTTCGAGCAGGACCTTGGTGGCTGGCAGGCGCTCGGTGGCGCCAGGCTCGAGATGGTCAGCGCGGCTCGCGAGGGACAGCGGGCCGTGAGCCTCACCGCCGGATCCGGCGCCGATCCGGGCATGACCGCCCGTCAGGTGACCAAGTGCGAGCTGCACAGGACATACACGGCCACCGCCTGGGTGCGTGCCAGCGAGGCGGGCGTCACCGTCGAGCTCAACCTGGTCGAGTTCGTCAATGGCCGGCGCCTTTCCACCGACCTGGCGGGACACGTGCTGCCGAACACCGAGTGGCAGCACATCGAGGTGGCGCACGTCACCCACAAGCAGGGCGCCGAGCTCGCCGTCGAGATCGTCGCCAGCGGCCTGCCGCAACAGGCCGAGGTGCAGGTCGACGCCGTCGAGGTCGGACCCGGCGCCAAGACCGACACGTTCACCCCGAGGACCACCTGATGACCCCTGTCAGCTCTCTCCCGCGCCCGATCCCCCAAGGGCCGTACCGGCACTGGGCGAGAAAGGAAGGCACGACGACAATGCGACCGCTGAGGTTCCTGCTGGCTGGCGGCGCCATGGCACTGCTGCTCATGCCGGCACCGGCGCTGGCGCAGACTCCCCACGCCGCACTGCACGACATGACCTGCACCGGCATCGACGCCGTCGGCACCGACATGCCGAAGAGCGCAGCCCTGCAGCTCACCCTGATCGACCAGGACAACAACGTCACCCTGGCGCATCAGACGGTCAGGACGTCGCCGGCGGGGACCTTCGAGACCACTATCCGAGTCCAGCTCAACCGGGTTGCCGGCCTTCGCCTCACCGTGGCCGGAGAGGACGGCACCGAGCTCGCCTTCGCCAACCACGAGATGGACAAGATGGCGCCCATGTGCAACCTGCCCTTCACCGGGCCACGCGGCGGCACGCCGCTGCTCCTCGGTGGTGGCGGCCTGGTCGCGCTGGGTGCCCTGACCCTGTTGCTTGCCGCCCGCCGCGCCCGCAAGGCCGGCGGCGTGGAAGAGCGGACCGACTGAACGTACGGCCGCTGGAACGAAAGGGATGCGCCGATGGCTGCCGCAATGCCGCCTTGGTCACCGCAGCCGGTCCCGGATTACACCCCCCTCGGCCCGGCACCCGAAACGGGACCGAGCTCTGTAGGTAGGCTTCGTCGGCATGCGGCGGCCTTCAGCGCATCCCCCGAGCCCTCCAGCGGTCTCGAAGCCGGAGCCGTGGGCGATGGCTCCCCCATGCCACCGCCCACGGCTCCCTCGATGCCTGGGTCGGCGGGGCTTCCTCCGCCCCCGCAGCCCCGCCGGCCCAGCTCCCCGACGAGCGCGGTCGACGGCGGCCACCGCCGCGACGGCGAGCACCTCGCCGCGATCGCTCATGAGCTGCGCACCCCCCTGACGAGCATCATGGCCATGCTCCGGACCGTTGAGCAGCGTGGCTCCCAGCTCGGCCTCGGGCAGGTCATCGACTACGCCAGGACCGGGCTGCAGCAAGCCAAGCGACTCAACAACATGATCGACCAGCTTCTGGCCACCGCTGAGCCGCGGCGGGCGAGGACCGGGCCCGACCCGGCCGAGCGGGAGCTGGTCGACGCCGCCGACCTCGCCCGTCAGGCGGGGCATGTGGCCAGCCTGACCTATCCGGGCAGGCCCGTGACGGTCGAGGTCGGCGGTCCTCTGCTGGTGCACGTGGACCCCAACCAGGTCCTCGAGGTACTGGACAACCTGCTCGGCAATGCCGACAAGTACACGCCTCCCGGCACCCCGATCTGGGTGGAGGCGGATCACTCCGGCGGCAGCGCGGTCCTGGCTGTCGAGGACGCCGGGGCCGGTGTGCCGGTCAGGGAGCGCGAGCGCATCTTCGAGCAGTTCACCCGCCTGGACGACGGGTTGTGCCAGGAGGCCCGGGGCCTCGGGCTGGGCCTGACCATCGCCCGGCAGCTCGCCCGCGCCCAGGGCGGCGAGCTGTCGGCGGTGGACCCCCGGCGCCCGACCGGCGGAGCCCGCTTCGAGCTGCGCCTGCCGCTGGCCCCGGCCCGCCGGCACCTGGCCGGGCTCCCCTGATCCCGGGCCGGCGGGCTCGTGCCGTCCCCTACCCGAGCCTCGTGCGCGGGCGGCGGTGGGGCCGTCTCCCCTACCCGAGCTTCGCGCGGCGGCGGAAGCCGAGCACCGTCAGGCCGAAGGTGAGGGCGCAGAACAGCCCGACGGCCAGCAGCCCTTTGGCGAGCACCACGGCGTCGATCCTGAACAGGAAGCTGCGCGCCGCCTCGAGGACGTAGGTGATGGGGTTGACGGCGACCGCAACCTTGAACCACCCGGTCATCAGCTCCCGCGGCAGCGTGCCCGGCGTCAGGAACAGCAGCGGGAAGAAGATGACGAAGGCGGTCTGGGTCGCCCGTACCGAGCCCGTGGCCAGCGCGATCGCCACGCTGATCGCGGCGAAGCCGACGCCGAACAGCACCGTCAGCCCGAGCAGGCCCAGCGCCCCCAGCACCTCTGGCCCGGCGAAGCGCACGCCGATCACCCAGCCGAAGGCGATCAGCAGCACGCTGTAGCCGATGACCGCGACGACCTCGCCCAGAAGCGTGCCGATCACCAGCGCGGAGCGGTGCACCGGCGTGACGCTGAGCTTGTCCCAGTAGCCGTTGGCGATGTCGAGCACGAGCGCGTTGCCGCCGGAGGTGTTGGCGGCGGCGAACAGCACCGCGACCGGGAGCTGGAAGGCGGCGTAGTCGGAGATCCCGAAGGCTCGCTCCGCCACGGCGCCGAGGGCGCCGAGCTGGACCACGAAGAAGAACAGCGGGATGGTCAGCGCCGGGATGAACGACTCCGGCTCGCGCAGGAGCCCGCGCACCGCCCGTCCGGTCATCGCGCTCACGTCGGACAGGAAGCCGGCCGGCGCCGCCAGCGTGCGCGGCTCGGCGGTGGTCGCGGTCATGCGTTGCTCCTCACACGCTCGCCGTCCATGGAGGCGTCGCGCTGGGCCGCGGTGGACAGGCGTCCACCCGTCGCCGCCAGGAAGACGTCGTCAAGGCTCGGGCGGGACACGCTGATCGGCCCGGTGGTGATGCCCGCGCGGTCAAGGCCGCGCACGACCGTGGCGATCATCCGCGGCCCGTCCGGCAGGAACAGGGTGTAGCCGGTCGCCGTCCCGCGCACCTCGCCGTCAGGCAGCTCGCCGCTGGCCTGCATCTCGAGGATGGCGACCCGGGCCGCGCCCGATTCGCGGTCGTCGACCGCGATGTCGATCACGTCCGCGCCGACCTCGGCCTTGAGCGCCTCCGGGGTGCCCTCTCGCACGATCCGGCCGAGGTCGATGATCCCGACCCGGTCGGCGAGCTGGTCGGCCTCCTCGAGGTACTGCGTCGTCAGGAAGATCGTTGCGCCGTACCGGACGCGCAGCTGGCGCATCCGGTCCCAGATCAAGGTCCGCGAGGTGGGGTCGAGGCCCGTGGTGGGCTCGTCCAGGAACAGTACCCGCGGCCGGTGCAGCAGCGCCGAGGCGAGGTCCAGGCGGCGCTTCATGCCGCCGGAGTAACCCTGGATGCGCCGGTCGATGGCGTCGGTCAGGCCGACCAGCTCGGTCACCTCGTGGACCTGCTGGGTCAGCACCCTGCCGCGCAGCCCGTACAGCCGCGCCTGCAGGCTGAGCAGCTCGCGGCCGGTCTGCTTGGGGTCGAGGCCGGCCTCCTGAAGGGCCACGCCGATGAGGCGCCGCACGGTCGTCCGCTCGCGGACGACGTCGTGCCCGAGAACCGACCCGGAGCCAGCGGTCGGCTCGAGCAGTGTCGTCAGGATACGGACGATTGTCGATTTGCCAGCGCCGTTCGGCCCGAGGAAGCCGTAGATCTCGCCCTCCTCGACCTTGAGGCTGACCCCACGGACAGCCTCGACCTCGCCGAACCGGCGTACGAGGTCAGTTGCTTCGATAGCGATAGGCATTAAACGAGTGTAGGGAACACCCCCGACAATGCCAGCCGATGACGGTCCTCTGTGGACCATCCGAGACATCTGAGCTGGAATAACCTTGCCGCGCGGCGGCGACGGCGGCGGCGTGGGTCAGCGGCCGACGGCGTAGCCCTGACGGCCGCGGGGATTGGCGGCGGCCAGCAGGAACCCGGTCTTCGGGTCGCGGCCGACCACGCACATGCGCCCGAGGGACCACGGGCCCGACACCTCGACCACGTGGCCGCGCGACCGCAGCTCCTCGATGACCTTGCCGCCGAGGCGCTCCTCGACCACCAGGACGCCGGGCCTGGACTGGCGCGGGTAGAACGAGCTCGGGAAGTGCTCGCTGTGGAAAGTCGGTGCGTCGATGGCTTCCTGCAGGTCGAGGTCGGTGTGGACCGCGTGCAGAAACGTTGAGTTGAGAGACCACTGGTCCTGCTGGTCGCCTCCAGGCGTGCCAAAGGCGAGCCACGGCTCGCCGTCGCGCAGCGCCAGGCTCGGCGTCAGGGTGGTGCGCGGCCGCTTGCCACCCTCGAGCGCGTTGGGCACGCCCTCGGCCAGCCAGAACATCTGCCCGCGGGTGCCGAGGCAGAAGCCCAGCTCGGGGATGATGGGCGAGCTGTGCAGCCAGCCGCCGCTCGGGGTGCAGGCGACCATGTTGCCGAAGCGGTCCGCCACGTCCACGTGGCAGGTGTCGCGCTCGGTGAGCATGGTGGTCGGCTCGCCCACCCCCATGCCGGGATCGCCCGCCTCGCGCCATGAGGCCTCCAGCACCGCCGGCGGCAGGTGCGGCTCGCGGCCCCCGACCGAGCCGGGGCGCAGCTCCAGCGAGGCCCGCTCGCCGACGAGCGCGCGGCGCTCCGCCGCGTAGGCCGGGTCGAGCAGCTCCGCGATGGGGACGTCGACGAAGGCCGGGTCGCCGTACCAGGCCTCGCGGTCGGCGAAGGCGAGCTTGGCGCACTCCACCACCGTGTGGACGTAGTCGGCGCCACCGACCCCCATCTCCTCAAGGTCGAACCCCGCGAGCAGGGAGAGCTGCTGCAGGAACACCGGCCCCTGGCCCCACGGACCGGTCTTGCAGACGCGCACGCCGTGGTAGTCGAAGGTGACCGGCGGCTCCAGGCTTGCCCGCCAGCGCGCGAGGTCGTCGCCGTCGAGCAGGCCGCCGTGGCGGCGACCGGTCACGTCCATGACCTTGCTGCGGGTCGAGAAGCGGTGGATCGCCTCGGCGACGAAGCCCTGGTAGAAGGCGCGCAGGGCGGCCTCGACCTGGGCGTCGCGGTCGCTGGAGGCGGCCTCGGCCTCGGCCAGGACGCGGCGCCAGGTCGCGGCCAGGGCCTGGTTGCGCAGCATGCCGCCGGCCCTGGGCACCGACCCGCCCGGCAGGTAGACGGCGGCGGAGGAGGTCCACTCCTGGCGGAACATCCGCTCCACGCTCGCGATGGTCGAGGCGATGCTGGGCAGCACCGGATAGCCGCTGTCGGCATAGCCGATGGCGTACTCGAGCACCTCGCGCGGGCGCATGGTGCCGAGCTGGCCGAGCAGCTCGAGCCAGCCGCCGAAGGCGCCGGGAACGCAGGCTGGCAGCAGCCCGGAGCCCGGGACGAGATCAAGGCCGAGATCGCGGAAGTGGCGGATGCTGGCCGCGGCGGGAGCGGGGCCCTGGCCGTTGACGACCTGTACCTGGTCGCGCTCGGCGCTGTAGGCAAGGATCGGCACCTCGCCGCCGGGCCCGTTCAGGTGCGGCTCGACCACCTGCAGCACCAAGCCGGCGGCCACCGCGGCGTCGAAGGCGTTGCCGCCCTTCTCCAGGACGGCCATGCCCGCGGCCGAGGCCAGCCAGTGGGTGGACGACACCATCCCCCAGGTGCCGCGCAGCTCAGGTCGTGTCCCGAACACTCCGGAAGGGCTCCTTTGGCACGCTATTTACAGGTCTCGCCAGTTTACGGAAAACTACTGGCAGTTTGTTCATCCAGCAACTGTATGCCTGGACCGGCCGAGCGGCTGCCGCTTCCACACCCGCTGCCCGCTCGCGGACGAGCGCAGCCGCAGCGAGGTCCCGGCGCTGCGGGACGTGACCGGCGCGGGCCACCTGGTAGCCTGCCATCAGGTGGGCGACGGCGGCGCCGCTCCCAGCATCATCGAGCAGAGCAGCACCACGGCCCGCGGACCGCGGCCTCGCTGAGCGGCCAATTCGCTTGACCGCTCCGGAGCCCGCCCAGACCATCGGCTTGCGGGCGCCGCCAACCGGGACGCCCGCAAGCAGCGCCGACTTCAGGATCTGATCCATCATGCTCCGCGTCAACGACCTGACCGTCGAGATCGGCCCCCGCCTGCTGGTGGCGGAGGCCAGCTTCACCATCGCCCCCGGCGACGTCGTCGGCCTGGCCGGGCCCAACGGCGCGGGGAAGACCACCCTGCTCGGCACGCTCGCCGAGGCGGCCCAGGCGACCGCCACCCTGATGGGCGGTCCACCGCCGGCGGAAGGGCTCGAGACGCACCGCAACCCCGGCGTGCAGCTGGCCGGCACGCTGGCCTGGCTGCCGCAGGAGTCGCCGCCGACCACCGAGTCGACCGGCCTGGCGCGGCTGCTCTCCGCGCGCGGGCTGGACCGGGCCAGGCAGGAGCTGGAAGCGGCCAGGCGGCGCATCGACGCCTCCGCCGACACGCGCGGCCGCGACCGCTCCATCAAGCGCTTCTCCAACCTGCAGGAGCGCTTCGAGATCAACGGCGGCTACCGCGCGGAGGCCGAGGCCAGACGCATCGCCGCCGCGTTGGGCGTGCCCGCCGCCGGGCTGGACCGGCCGCTGGCCGCGCTGTCCGGCGGCGAGCGTCGCCGGGTGGAGCTGGCGCGGGTGCTGCTCAGCCAGGCCACGACGCTGCTGCTCGACGAGCCCACCAACCATCTGGACGCCGACGCCAAGCAGTGGCTGGCCGGCTTCCTCGCCGACTTCGGCGGCGGCATCCTGGTCGTCTCCCACGACCTGCCGCTGCTCGACAAGGACATCACCGCGGTGCTCGCCCTCGACCCGGTCACCGCCTCGGTCGACAGCTACAAGGGCACCTGGACCGAGTACCTGAAGGAGCGCGAGGTGCGCGCCGCCTCGGAGGCCCGCCGACGCAAGGTGCTGGAGCGCGACATCAAGCGGCTGTCAGCCTTCGTGGAGAAGTATCGCCACTCCAACGAGGTGATGGCCCGGCGCGCGATCGTGACGGAGCGGCGGGTCGAGCGCATGAAGGCCTCGCTCGCCCCGGAGCGGCACGGCGGGCGCAGGGTCGCGGTGCGCTTCCCGCAGCCGCCGCCGTGCGGCCGCATCGCGCTGGAGGGTGTCGACCTGGCCCGCTCCTACGGCGGCCCGCCGGTGTTCAAGCAGCTGACGCTGGACCTCGAGCGTGGCGAGCGCCTGCTGGTGCTGGGGCTCAACGGCGCCGGCAAGAGCTCGCTGCTGCGCATCCTCGCCGGGGAGGACAGCCCCGACGCCGGCGAGGTGCGCTACGGCCACGGCGCCGCGGTCGGCTACTACGCCCAGGAGCACGAAGGGCTCGAGCCGCGGCTCACCGCCATGGAGGTGATGCGGGCAAGCGCACGCGCGCCCGACGACGTGCTGCGCGGTGTGCTCGGTCACTTCCTGCTCGGCGGCGACCAGGCCAGCCAGCCCGTGCACACCCTGTCGGGCGGCGAGAAGACCAAGCTGGCCCTTGCCCGCCTGGTGGTCGGCCGCCACAACGTGCTGCTGCTGGACGAGCCGACCAACAACCTGGACGTGCAGGCTGTCGAGGCGCTGCGCTCGGCCCTGGCCGCCTACGGCGGCGCGGTGGTGCTGGTCAGCCACGACACGCCGTTCGTGCGGACCTTCGAGCCGGACCGGGTGCTGTTCATGCCAGAGGGCACCATCGACGTCTGGGACGAGGGCTACCTCGATCTCGTCGCGCTGGACTAGGGCCTCGGCGGACGCCCCCGCTGAGCGCGCGGATGAAGCCAGGGGGCCCAGTGCGGGCCCCTGGCCGCCCCCCGGCGTGAGTAGCTCCGCCCGAAACATTCGGGGGCGCTCTCAACCGGTTCATTCGGCATGCGGGCGGTTCTCCTTGAGACGTTTGAGGCCAGTAGGAAGATTTCTCGAATCCCTGGTGCCGATGCCGCAGGACCGCCCACGTAGCCTCCTTCGCAGCGCCCGCGAGCGTACCTTGTGAGAAGCGTCCGCTCGAAGGGCTGGCGATGCGCTACCCTCGCCTGGTCCCTGAGGAACTGAGCTGACCTTTGAAGCGGGCCGCGGCGTCGTGGCGCCCAGCCCATCGCCGCAGCTGGCCGCCCTGGAGGTTTCCCAAATGGCAGACGCGAACCTGGTGCCGATCGTCGTCGAGCAGACCAGCCGTGGCGAACGCTCCTTCGACATCTTCTCCCGGCTGCTCAAGGACCGGATCATCTTCCTTGGGACGCCGATCGACGACACTGTGGCCAACCTCGTCATGGCCCAGCTCCTCCACCTCGAGGCCGAGGACCCCGAGAAGGACATCAACCTCTACATCAACTCGCCCGGTGGCTCGATCACCGACCTGCTGGCGATCTACGACACCATGCAGTACGTCAAGCCCGACATATCGACCATCTGCATGGGCATGGCCGCCTCGGCGGCCGCGGTGATCGTGTCCGCCGGCACCAAGGGCAAGCGCTTTGCGCTGCCGCACTCGACCATCCTCATCCACCAGCCCTCTGGCGGTGCCCGCGGCCAGTCGGCGGACATCGAGATCCAGGCGCGAGAGATCCTGCGCCTGCGCAAGCTCCTGGACGAGATCATGGCCGAGCACACCGGCCAGACGGTGGAGAAGATCTCGAAGGACACCGACCGCGACTTCATCATGACCGCCGACCAGGCCAGGGAGTACGGCATGATCGACGAGATCATCACCACGCGCCAGGTGGTCCCGGTGATCGCCTCGGCCACCGCGCCCGCCGGCGTGTCGCGGCCCGACAGCGACGGTGGCCCGGAGCCGACCGCCGCGCCGCCCGCGTCCTGAGCCCCTCGATGCCAATCGCCGGCCACGTCATCTTCGACCTGGACGGCATCATCGTCGACTCCGAGCCGACCCACGAACGCGCCACCGACGAGTACCTGGCCGGCCTCGGCGCCACCGTCGGGCGCCACCTGCGCGACGACATGATGGGGCGGCGCGTGCGCGAGCTGACCGACGCGATCGCCGAGCTGCTGGGCATGCCGCCTCACAGGGTCCTCGCCGAGCGGGAGGCGATCTTCTGGCGCCTGCTCGAGGAGGGCCAGGGGCTTGCACCGATGCCCGGGCTGCACGCGGCGATCGCGCGCCTGACCGCCGCCGGACTGCCGCTGGCTGTGGCCACCTCTGGCACGCGCGCCTACGCCGAGCACGTCCTGGAGCGGCTCTGCGTGCGCGGGGCCTTCAAGGCCGTCGTCTCCGGCGAGGACGTGGTCAACGGCAAGCCGTATCCCGAGATCTACCTCCGCGCGTCGTCCCTGCTGGGCGTGGACCCGTCCGATTGCGTCGCCATCGAGGACACCGTCCACGGGGTCACCGCCGCCCGCGCCGCCGGCATGCGCGTCGTGGCCGTCCCCAACACCCTCACCGCCACCATGGACTTCAGCGCCGCCGACGCCGTCGTCGCCGACCTCGAGGCCGCGGCGGAGCGCATCTTGCGCTGACCGCCGCATGTCCGGAGCTGACCGCGGCGCCCTCATCCCTGAGGACGACCTGGCAATCCTCACGCGGCAGGATGCCCGCCACGTGGCGCCTTGCTACCTTCGCGGCATGAGCGAGCGGCCATCGAAGGTCACGCGGCTGCGGTGGTTCAACCCCACCGCGGCCGACGCGCTGCTGGGCCTGATCCTGTTTGCCGTCGCCCTGCCGCAACTGTTCATCGCCAACCCCGCTGAACGGACCCTCGGCTTCAACTTCCGCAGCGCGAGCTGGCTCGGGGTCCTGCTCCTGCTGGCCGAGACCGCGCCGCTCACCCTGCGACGCCGTATCCCGGTAGTGGTGCTGGCGACCAGCACCACCGCCGCCTTCACCCTGCTCGTCGCCGGCTTCCGGCCCACCGCGGCGGACATCGCCCTGTACGTCGGCCTGTACACCGCGGCGGGGCGGACGTCACTGCGCGCGGCGATCATCACCGGGCTGGGCTTCGCCGCGGTGCTGGCGGCCGTCAACGTGGTCGCCGACTTCAAGTACCCGCAGGACCTCACCCAGCCGCAGGACTACGTGATCGCCTACGTCAGCTTCGCGTTCGCCTGGTTCCTCGGCCTGCTGCAGCGCTACCGCCGTCTTCACACCGACCGGCTGGAGGCGCGCTGATCGAGCAGACCCGCGAGGCCGGCCTGCCCGTCGCCCTCGAGATCGAAGGTGAGCCACGGCCTCTGCCCGCGGGGATGGACCTGTCCGCCTACCGGATCGTCCAGGAGGCGCTGACCAACGTCCGCAAGCACGCCGGGCCGGCGAGCGCACAGGTCCGGCTGCGCTACGGCGCACGCGCGCTGGACGTCGAGGTCGTCGACGACGGCCGCGGCGCCGCCTGGCATGACGGCGGTCCGTCCGTCAACGGCAACGGCGGCCAGGGGCTCATCGGTATGCGCGAGCGGGTGACGCTGTACGGCGGCCAGCTCGAGATGGGCCCGGGCCTGGATGGCGGCTTCCGGGTCGCCGCGCACCTCCCACTGGAGGCGAACGGCGGGTGATCAGGGTCCTGATCGTGGACGACCAGCTCCTGATGCGCACCGGCTTCCGCATGATCCTGGAGGCCGAGCCGGGCATCGAGGTGGTCGGTGAGGGCGGGGACGGTTACCAGGCGATGGAGCTGGCCGCCCACGTGCGCCCGGACGTCGTGCTCATGGACATCCGTATGCCCCGTATGGACGGCATCGAGGCGACCAGGCGGCTGGCCGGCACGGACGCGCGCGACCCGGTGCGCGTGCTGATCCTCACCACCTTCGATCTGGACGAGCTGGTGCTCGGCGCGCTGCGGGCCGGCGCCAGCGGCTTCCTGCTCAAGGACGCGCCGCCCGAGGACATGGTGGAGGCGATCCGCGTGGTCGCCCACGGCGACCGGCATCGTCCAGCCTGGCGTGGGCTGAGCCTACGGCGAGGAGCCGGCCGGTCCCGCGGGTCCCGCGGGTCCCGCGGGGCCCGCGGGGCGCTCCTCGATCCGCTCGACCGTGACGCCCTGCTCCCGCAGCCACGCCTCCGCCCTGTCCACCTCGGCCTCCTGGCCCGAGAGCTCCAGCAGGAACCAGGCCACCCGCGCCTCGACGTCGACGTTCGCGCGGTGCACGTTGACCACGGCGCCGCTGGCGTGCGCCAGCCCGTGGAGCACCGGGCGGTGCGTCAGCTCAGGCGGAAGCGAGCAGTGCACCAGCCGCCGCGTCTGGCTCATCGCGGCCGGCTGGCGGGCGGTCCCTCCGGGACGGCCGCCAGGTGCGCGTTCATGCTGCCAGAGCGGAAGCCCTCCAGGTCGACCGTTACGTAGGCGAACCCGAGGTCCCGCAGCCCGCGCGCCAGTCGCTCGCGGACGGTGGGCCGCACCAGCTCGGGGAGCGCCTCGACAGGAACCTCGACGCGGGCCAGGTCACCGTGGTCCCGGACGCGGAGCTGGGTGAGCCCGAAGGAGCGCAGCAGCGCCTCTGCGCGCTCCACCCGGGACAGCCGCGCCGGAGTCACCTGGATCCCGTAGGCGACGCGCGAGGCCAGGCACGCCGCCGCCGGCTTGTCGTGGGTGCGCAGGCCCATGCGACGCGACGCCTCCCGCACCTCGGTCTTCGAGAAGCCCGCGGCGACCAGCGGGGTCAGCACCCCGCGCTCGGCCGCGGCGCGCTGCCCAGGGCGCCAGTCGCCCAGGTCGTCGGTGTTGGTGCCGACCGCAAGCGCCAGCTCCTCCGCGCGCGCCAGCGGCAGCAGCACGTCGAACAGCTCGGACTTGCAGAAGTAGCAGCGGTCGGGGCCGTTGGCGAGGTAGCCGGGGCGCTCCTGCTCACGCGTGTCCACCTCGAGGTGCCGCACCCCCAGCTCGGCCGCCAGGGCGCGCGCGTCCTCCAGCTCACTCGCGGCAAGGCTCGGCGACACGCCGGTCGCCGCCACCGCGCGCTCCCCCAGCGCCTCGGCCGCCGCCGCGAGCAGGAAGGCCGAATCCACCCCGCCGGAGAACGCCACCATCAGCCCGCCGGTCGACCGTAGCTCCCGCCGCAGTGCCAGCCGCTTGCGCTCGATCTCGTCCACGTGGATCAGCGGTCGCGCTGGCGCCGCTGGGAGAGGGCGGTGACTTCCTCCCGTGGCAGCTCCGGATTGCTCATAGCCATAGTTCTACGCTTTCGGGCGCGTAACGGTCCAGGGGAAAGCAAGGGACGGGCCGCTCGGGCCCGTCCCTTCGTCCGTCGCGTGAGCTCGACTGTCAGAAGTCCATGTCGCCACCGGGAGGAGCGGCCGGGGCCTTCTCCTTCTCCGGCTTGTCCGCCACGAGCGCCTCGGTGGTGAGGAACAGGGCGGCGATCGACGCGGCGTTCTGCAGCGCCGAGCGGGTGACCTTGGCCGGGTCGACGATGCCGTACCCGAACATGTCGCCGTACTCGCCGGTGGCGGCGTTCAGACCCCAGCCAGCTTCCATCCCGCGGACCCGCTCGACCACCACGCCGCCCTCGAGGCCGGCGTTGACGGCGATCTGCTTGAGTGGCTCCTCCAGCGCGCGGCGCACGATCGAGGCGCCGGTCGCCTCGTCATCGGGCAGCTCGACCTTGGCCAGGGCGTCCTGGGCGCGGAGCAGAGCGACACCGCCGCCGGGGACGATGCCCTCCTCCACCGCCGCGCGGGCGTTGGAGACGGCGTCCTCGATGCGGTGCTTCTTCTCCTTCAGCTCCACCTCGGTCGCGGCGCCGACCTTGATCACGCCGACCCCGCCGGCCAGCTTGGCCAGCCGCTCCTGCAGCTTCTCGCGGTCGTAGTCGGAGTCGGTGTTCTCGATCTCGGTCTTGATCTGGTTGATGCGACCCTTGATGTCCTCAGGGTCCCCGGCGCCCTCGACGATGGTGGTCTCGTCCTTGGTGACGACCACCTTGCGGGCGCGGCCCAGCAGGTCGAGGGTGACGTTGTCGAGCTTGAGGCCGACCTCCTCGCTGATGACCTGGCCACCGGTGAGGATGGCGATGTCCTGCAGCATGGCCTTGCGGCGGTCGCCGAAGCCCGGCGCCTTGACCGCGACCGACTTGAAGGTGCCGCGGATCTTGTTGACCACCAGCGTGGCCAGGGCCTCGCCCTCCACGTCCTCGGCGATGATCACCACGCTCTTGCCGGTCTGCATGACCTTCTCCAGCACCGGGAGCAGGTCCTTGACCGCCGAGATCTTCTGGTTGGCGACCAGGATGTAGGGGTCGTCCAGGACCGCTTCCATACGCTCGGAGTCGGTCACGAAGTAGGCCGAGATGAGACCCTTGTCGAAGCGCATGCCCTCGACGGTCTCCAGCTCGATGCCGAAGGTGTTGGACTCCTCGACCTGGATCACGCCCTCCTTGCCGACGGTGTCCATCGCCTTGGCGATGACTTCGCCGATCTCGGGGTCGCCAGCCGACACGGTGGCGGTGTGGGCGATCTGGTCGCGGGTCTCGACGTCCTTGGCCTGCTGCTTGATGGCCTCCACGGCCACCTCGACGGCCTTCTCGATGCCGCGCTTGAGGCTCATCGGGTTGGCGCCGGCCGCCACGTTGCGCAGCCCCTCGCGAACCAGGGCCTGCGCCAGCACCGTGGCGGTGGTGGTGCCGTCACCGGCGATGTCGTCGGTCTTCTTGGCGACCTCCTTCACCAGCTCGGCGCCGACCCTCTCATAGGGATCCTCGAGCTCGATCTCCTTGGCGATCGACACGCCGTCGTTGGTGATCGTGGGGGCGCCCCACTTCTTCTCGAGAACCACGTTGCGGCCCTTGGGCCCCAACGTCACCCGTACAGCGTCGGCGAGCTGGTTCATTCCCCGCTCGAGCGCCCTCCGAGCGTCCTCCTCGAAGGCAATGATCTTGGGCATACGCGGCTACCTCCCTTAAGGTGGGCCTGCCTATTCGCTTCGCTACCTGAATGCGGCGACACGGCCGCCGGCCGGCCAAATGTTAGCACTCATCATAGTCGAGTGCTGACACTCAGCAAAGTCGAGTGCTAAGAGGATCTTGCGGGCCCGATCCGGCTGCTCAGCCCGTGCGCTCGGCGCCGGTAGGCGTCCAGCTCACCCCCGGCGAGGGGCGCGGAACCAGCCTCGCGCCGGGCCATGCCCACGCAGCGGCAGGGCCCGGTGCGGCGGCGCTCAGCCCGTGGGAACGAGCAGCTCCGGCGTGAGGGGCGCGAGCGCCTCCTCCAGGGCGTCGATGTTCGGCCGCACCGTCACCGTGGCGCCGGCACGACCTTCGAGCACCTCTCTGGTCTTCAGGCCATGACCCGTCACCAGCGCCACCACCTGCTGGCCCGGGCGGAACGCCCCGGCGGCCGCCAGCCTCGCCGTCGTCGCGATCGTCACCCCCGCGGCCGTCTCGCCGAACACGCCCGTCGTGCGGGCGAGCAGCCGGATCGCCTCCACGACCTCGTCGTCGCTCACCGCCTCGACCCGACCGCCGGTCGAGCGCACCACCCCCAGCGCCTCCACCCCGTCGGCCGGATCGCCGATCGCAAGCGACTTCACGATGCCAGTCGGCTTCACCGGGGCGACCTCGTCGCGGCCGTCGGCGAAGGCGCTGGCGACCGGTGAGCAGCCGTCCGACTGCGCGCCGTGGACACTGAAGCTGGTCCCCTCCACCAGGCCGTGCTCGGCCAGCACAGTGAATCCCTGATGGACCTTGGTCAGCAGAGCGCCGGAGGCGATCGGCACGACCACGTGGTCGGGCAGCGACCAGCCGAGCTGCTCGGCCACCTCGAGCCCGACGGTCTTGGAGCCCTCCGCGTACCACGGGCGCAGGTTGACGTTGACGAAGCCCCAGCCGAACGCCTCAGCCGCCTGAGAGGCCAGCCGGTTGGCCTGGTCGTAGTTGCCCTGGACGGCCACGACGGTCGCGCCGAAGGTGGCGGCCGAGGCGATCTTGGCCGGTTCCAGATCGGCCGGGATCACCACCACGCAGTCAAGGCCCTGGGCGGCCGCGGCCGCGGCGGTCGCCCCGGCGAGGTTCCCGGTCGAGGCGCAGGCGATCGTGGTCAGCCCGAAGGCGCGGGCGCGCGCGGTCGCCACCGCCACCACGCGGTCCTTGAAGGAATTGGTCGGATTACGGGTGTCGTCCTTGAGGTACAGCTCCCCGTTGATGCCGAGCGCCTCGGCCAGCCTCGGCGCGGGCACCAGCGGGGTCAGGCCCGGCGCCAGATCGCCCGGGCCCGGTCGGGAGGGCAGCAGGTCGGCGTAGCGCCAGATCGACCGTGGCCCCGCCTCGATGGTGGCGCGGCTGAGCCGCGCCCGCAGCGTGGCGGCCTCGTACTCGGCGTCAAGGGGGCCGAGGCAGTTGGGACAGGCGTACTGCAGCGCGAGCTCATAGGCGGCGCCGCAGCCGCGACAGCGGAGGTGGACATGACTGAATGTCGAATCGCCGGTCAGGGTCGGTGACCTCCTTCCAGGGTCGTCGGCGAGCGCCGCGCGCCCCGGTCACCGACCGCAACGCGCATCTTCCCTCCGTGCACGGCGCACGGGGACGGACGTGGCACCTTCCCGGTCTCACAGTGCCTGGCGCTTCGCGCCGACCTGGAGCCGGTGGTTGCCGGGGCTTCGTCGGGCCGGTCCCTCCACCCCTCTTGATGCGTCGCCAGTGTCTTGAGTTGTCACATCCAGCTTGCCCTGGCACGCTCCGAGTGGTCAACGTCCACGCGGGACCGCGCGCAAGCGACCCCGCAGGAACCGGAAGGGAGACCGGATTCCGGGCTAAATGAACAATCTCGACCTTTGGGAGTGGTTTGGTAAGCGAACCTTCCACTTCAGCCAATTCGAGCCGATCGCTGAGCTGCGGGAGGCCAAGCAGCGTCTCGGCACCACCGTGTCGGTGGTGATCCCCACTCGCAACGAGGCGGCCACCATCGGCAGGATCGTACGGGTGCTCCGCAGAGCCCTGCTCGACCGTTCGCGCCTGATCGACGAGATCGTGGTCATCGACGGCGCCTCCAGCGACGACACCGCCGCCATCGCCCGTGCCGAGGGCGCCACGGTCTACTCCGAGGAAGAGGTCCTGCCAGAGACCGGCCCCGCCGCTGGCAAGGGCGAGGGTCTCTGGAAGAGCCTGCACGTCTGCCAGGGCGACATCATCTGCTGGGTGGACGCCGACATCCGCAACATCCACCCGCGCTTCGTCTACGGACTGCTGGGCCCGCTGTTCAACGACCCCAGCATCAGCTACGTGAAGGCGTTCTACGAACGGCCCATCCGCGAGCGCAACGTGCTGCACCCCAGCGGGGGCGGGCGCGTGACCGAGCTGCTGGCGCGGCCGCTGATCAACCTCTTCTGGCCGAGCCTTGCCGGCATCGTGCAGCCGCTGTCCGGCGAGTACGCCGGCCGCCGCGAGGTGCTCGAGCAGGTGCCCTTCTCGTCGGGCTACGGCGTGGAGCTCGGCCTGCTCGTCGACCTCTCCACCCGTTTCGGGCTGGACACGATCGCCCAGGTCGACCTGGATTCCCGCATCCACCGGAACCAGGACACGCAGGCGCTGTCGCGGATGAGCTTCGGCATCCTGCAGACCGCGCTCACGCGTCTCACCGGGGAAGGCCGTCTCAGCCCGGAGTCCTACTCGACCACCCTCTACCAGTTCGCCAACCAGCTGCGGGAATACCACATTCGGCCGCACCGCATCGCCACCCTGGAGCGCCCGCCGATCGCCACCGTCGACGGCTACCGGCGCCGGCGCGAGGCCATGCTGGCCGGTCGGACGTAGAGCGCCATGGCGGCCGTGGCGCTCACCGAAGCGGGCCAGACACTGGCCGCGCTCGCCCCTGCGGTGCTGTTCTCCGACGTCGACGGCACATTGGTTGGCCGTGGCGGCTCGCTGCTCGCCGACCTGGACGGCACGCCCTCACTGGCCGCCGCCGAGGCGCTGGTGGCCGCCCAGCGGGCAGGGCTGGAGGTCGTGCTGGTCTCCGGCCGCACGCGGGCGCAGCTGTTCGAGGCCGGACGGCTGCTGGGCCTGCGCGATGCCATCGCCGAGATGGGCGCGGTCCTGCTTCGCGACGGCAAGGCCGAGCTGCAGTGGGGCGAGGCGCCACGCGACCTCGGCGAGACCCCCGCCGAGGCGCTCGAGCGCTCGGGCGCGCTCCGCACCGTGCTCACCAGGTTCGCCGGCGGCATCGAGCCGCACGCCCCCTGGCACGAGAACCGCCAGGGCACGGCGCTGCTGCGCGGCCAGGTCAAGGTGAGCGAGGTGGACGCCGTCCTGCGAGCCGAAGGGCTCGGCTGGGCGCGGCTGCTCGATAACGGCCGCCTGCGCGGCCCCTACCCCCACCTCGGCGGCGGCGAGACCCACACCTACCATCTGCTGCCCGCCGCCGTGAGCAAGGCCGCCACCGCCGCCGTCTACCTCGCCGGCCGGGGCCTGGAACCCTGGCAGGCCGCCGGGGTGGGCGACGGGCCGGCCGACCTCGAGCTGGCCGACGCGGTCGGCGCGATGTTCCTGGTCTCCAACGGCGCGTGGGCCGCGGCGGAGGCCGGTCGCCGGCAGGTGATCGTCACTCCGTCGAGCGCTGGCCGCGGCTTCGCGGAGGTGGTCCGGGCGCTGCTCAGCCGGCGCCCGGCCGGGCCGTCCCCGTAGCCCGCGGACGGTGGTTTCATTACCGAACATACTTTTCGGGTGGTTTGAGAGACACGGAGCGGCCGCTATCCGCTAGCGTGGGAAGCCGCCAGACACAAGGCAAGGGCGGGACTGCGCGAGCCAAGACGGGAGGCAGGCGGTTCCCATGGCTGAGCTGGTTGTGGCGTCCAATCGCGGACCGGTCCAGTTCGAGATCGACGACGAGGGCAAGCTGACGGCCGGACGGGGATCCGGCGGCATGGTGGCGGCGCTCGGGCCCGCCCTGGCGGGACAGGCGGGCACGTGGGTGGCGGCGGCCATCAGCGAGGGCGACCGGATCGCCGCCCGCCGGGTGGCCCGCGCCGGGCGCAGGCGCCGGCTGGACCTCCCTCAGGGGCCGGTCCAGCTCCGGAGCCTGGTGATCGACCCGCGCGAGTACCAGAGCTTCTACAACAGGGTGTCCAACCGGACGCTGTGGTTCCTGCAGCACTACCTGTTCGACGTGGCCCGCCATCCGCGCTTCGACGCAAGCTTCCGCACGGCATGGCGCAACTACCGCGACGTCAACCACGCCTTCGCGATCGCCTGCGACGAGGAGGCCGACCGCGGCGCCAACGTCTTCATCCAGGACTACCACCTGGCGCTGGCGCCAGCGATGCTGCGCGCTCGGCGTCCCGACCTCGGCATCGCCCACTACACCCACTGCCCCTGGGTGAACCCCGCGTACTTCGCCATGCTGCCGCGCCCGATGCGCGAGGAGCTGCTGGAGGGCATGCTCGGCGCCGACCTCCTCGGCTTCCTGGTGCCGCGCTGGTCGCGCAATTTCGTGCGCTGCTGCCAGGACGGCGGCTACCAGGTCGACGCGGAGCGCGGGATCGTGCGCGTCGGGGACCGGCGCCGGGTGCGCGTGCGCGCCTATCCGCTCGGGGTGGACGGCGACGACCTGCGCACCCGCGCGGCCGAGCGCGACACGCTCACGCAGGCCCGCTCGGTGCGTGAGCTCGTCCGCGGCCGTGCCCTGATCGTCCGCGTCGACCGCATGGAGCTGTCCAAGAACATCCTGCGCGGCTTCGACGGCTACGGCGCCTTCCTGGAGAGCAACCCGCGCATGCGAGGGCGGGTGGTGCACCTGGCGATGGCCTACGCCTCCCGCCGCGACCTGCCCGAGTACCAGGCCTACACCGCCGAGGTGAAGCAGGCCGCCGAGTCGATCAACGAGCGTTTCCGCACCAAGACCTGGGAGCCGATCCGGCTGGAGCTGCGCGACAACTACCCGCGCGCGCTCGCGGCCATGGCGCAGGCCGACGTGCTGATCGTCAACCCTGTGTGGGACGGCATGAACCTGGTCGCCAAGGAGGGACCATCGGTCAGCCAGCGCGACGCGGTGCTGATCCTCTCCCGCAACGCCGGCGCCGCCGACGACCTCGGCGACTGGGCGCTGCTGGTGAACCCCTTCGACACCGCCGAGCTGGCCGAGGCGATCGGCACCGCGCTGGCCATGTCCCCAGAGGAGCGCGCCATGCGCGCCAAGGGCCTGCGCGAGCAGGCCTCAGCGCTGCGCCCGCAGGACTGGTTCTCGCAGCAGCGCCACGATCTCACCGCCATCCGCTCACGCGGCCAGCGGTGATCACCCGGGTCGGGGGCCCTGCCTATCCGAGCTCCTGGTAGTTCTGGCCGACGATGACGTGCAGGGCGACCTCGCGGGAGAGGCCGGCCTGGGCCTCGCTGGCCGGCAGGAGCGTCTTGAAAGCCGGGAAGCGCGTCCGGAACGCCTCGGCGTCGGCCTTGTGGCCGTCGGTGTAATAGATGCGCGAGACCGGGTAGTTGCCGAAGGCGGTGTTGACGGCGACCACCTCGTAGCCGGCGGTGCGGATCCGGTCGGCCACGCGATGCGCCAGGCCGGGCACGAAGGCCCCGTTCAGGACCTGGACGGTGACTCCCTTGGGCGAGCGGATGGTCGTGCCGGTCGCTCCGGTGGGCTCGCTGGTGCTGGTCGCGGTGGTCGACGGCGCCGCGGTGGACGGGGCGCCGCTGCTGGTGGGCGCGCGGCTGGTCGTCGGGGCGGCCGGCCGTGAGGTGGTCGACGCCGCCGAGCGGCTGCCGCCGCTGGCGGTCCCGGAGCTGGGTGACCGCTGCCCGCTCAGCCGGTCCACGGCGACGAACAGGGCAAGGAACACCAGCAGCACCGCCGCCGCGCGAGCGGTCGGACCGGGTCGCAACCTGACCTCCCTCGAGGACTGAAGAACCGACAGGAACGGCAAAACCTGATCGGGCCCGAGCGCACGCTCGGCCCCGATCAGTCTCCGCCTGGGTTATGCATGCCGAGACTACGGGAATCGTTCGAGCCCGCGCCCGCGCGCCGACGGTCCCGGGTCGCGCGCAGGCGGCGGAGCCGCTCGACCAGGACGGGCTCGACCTGGAGCGCCAATGGATCGTCGAGGAGCCGGCTCAGGTGCTGGTAATAGGCGGTCGGGCTGAGTCCCAGCTCGCGCCTGACCGCCTCCTCCTTGGCGCCGGCGAACCGCCACCAGCGCCGCTCGAAGGCGAGGATCGCCAGGTCGCGCGCTGCCAGGTCGGCGGTCCCATCCTCGGCAATCATCCGCGCCTCCGCTACGTACCCCTGAGGGAAGCTCTCAACGCAGTTCTCCGTAGCCAATACCCGGCAGACGAGCCGAGCCGAGCACCTCGTGACGCTGCTATTCACTCAAGATGTAGTGGTCAGCGGTACGTTAACCCCTACATATGGTGAAGGCAAGACGGCCCGGAGGGAATGGCCCTCCTGTGGACGAGGACTTGGCAGACGCCGCATGAGCGAGTAGATTCCGCGACGTTTGATCACGGAATGATCACTGACAGGTAACAAGCCGTGTCCGCGGCCTAGCGGGAAAACTGGAATCCCCCGCACCGGCAGCGTCGGTGCCCAGACGGCCCCTCCGGCCCCCAACGGAGGGGAGGGCGCTTCCCCAAGGTTCCTCGTCCGTCTGTCCCGGCTGGTCCGCGGGCACAAGGAAAGGAGGCTGGGCTTGCCGTCCTGCGGTCGACGGTCCCCCCACCGCCGAGCACATCGTCGTGCGATGCGGACGCTGCTGTTCGTGACCCTCGCACTCCCCCTGACGATGCTCTCGCTCGCCAGGCAGGACGGCGCCCACGCCAACCCTGGGCAGATCGCCCAGCTTCAAGCTCAGCTCGAGAAGCTGAACCAGCAGTCGGATCAGCTCGTCGAGCAGTACCTCCAGGCGAAGCTGACGCTCGACCAAACCGAGCGTGCCCTGGAGGCCCTCAGCCGTGACACGGGCCAGGCCGAGCGGACCCTGCGTGAGGCGCAGCAGCGGGTCGGCGCGCGCGCCGCGGCCGCGTACATCCAGGGCCCGGGCAACAACCTCGCCGCCGTGCTCGGCGCAACGGACCCCGGCGACACCATCGACCGAGTCCAGCTGCTCGAGCTGCTCGCGCGACAGGACGGCGACCTGATGGCCACGCTGGACATCGCCAGCAAGAACTACGACGCGCGCAAGCGGGCCCTCGAGACGGCGCAGCGCCAGCAGGCACGGGGCGTGGCCGAGCTCGCGTCCAAGAAGGACCAGGTCAACCGCACGGTGGACCGCACGACGGCGCTGCTCTCCCAGGTCAAGGCGGCCGACCGCGCGCGGCTCCTGGCGAGCGCCAACCACGCCACGCAATCAAGCTCAGGCTCCTCGGGCGGCCAGCAGCCGTCCTTCCCCGACGTCCCCGCCAGCGGCGCGGCGGCCAAGGCGGTGGCCTTCGCCAAGGCACAGGTGGGCAAGCCCTACCAGTACGGCGCGGACGGCCCCGGCTCCTTCGACTGCTCCGGCCTGACCATGATGGCCTGGGCGCAGGCGGGGATCTCGCTGCCCCACTCGGCCGCGATGCAGTACGACGTCAGCCGCCACGTCTCCAGGAGCGAGCTGCAGCCGGGCGACCTGATCTTCCGCTACTCGCCGATATCGCACGTCGCCATGTACATCGGTGGCGGGATGCAGATCGCCGCCACCCACACCGGTGATTTCGTCCGGGTTCAATCGGCCGGCCTGTCGGGCATCGTTGGCTATGGCCGCCCCGGAGGATAGACCTCTCCGCGCCCCCCGAGGATCCCCCAGCATTGAAGGCCCGCAGCTCGCGGGCCTTCAGTGTGCTCAGCGTCGGATCCGGCGGGCACGGCCCTCACGCCACGGCGCTGACCGTATGCTGGTGGCGATGAGCAGCTATGAGGGCTCCAGCCGCGGGCCGCTCGCGCCGGCGCGGCGCGGGATCACCGGCACCCTCGTGGGCATGCTGGCCATCGTGGCCGTCACCTGGCTGCTCTCCCTGGTCGTCGTGGGATCACTGGCATACGGGGTCGGCGTTGCGCTGACCGGCGACGGCCGGACGGCGCTGGTGCTGGGGGCGGCGAGCTGGACGCTCAGCGCCGGGTTGCTGCTCTTGCGGGGGATCGAGGCGCGCTTCGCCCGCCTGCTGTTCAGGGTGCGCCGGCCCGACGCAACGGAGCTTCAGCGGATCGGCCCGGTCTGGCGGCGGGCGTGCCACCGGGCCGGGGTCGAGCCCTCCGAATACACCCTGCGGATCGAGGACAGCCAGCTCATCAACGCCTTCGCCCTCGGCGCCCACTTCGTCGCCGTCACCCGGCGCGCGCTGGATCTGCCCGACAACCTGCTCGAGGCGGTGCTGGCGCACGAGCTCGGCCACCACCGGGACCTCCACCCGCTCGCGGCCACGCTGGGCTGGTGGTACCTCATGCCCTTCTCGCTGCTCTCCTGGCTGCTGCGCCGGGTCCGCACCGTCACCAGGTCGCTGTCGCGAGCCTTCTCCGGCCTCAGGACGCGCATCGGGCACGTCTCCGGCGGGCGCCCGCTGGAGGGTGCGCTCGGCCTGGTCGGCATGCTGGTGATCGTGGGGGCGCTGGTGCTGGTCGGGGTGGCGCTGCTGCTGGTGCTGTGCGTCGTGTGGCTGCCGCTGTGGCTGGTGACCGGGCTGTCGCGGCTGCTGTCGGCGGCGCTGTCGCGCGCGGCGGAGTACGCGGCCGACCGCCGGGCCACGGAGCTGGGCTACGGAGCCAGCCTGATCCAGGTGCTCGAGGTCTTCGCCCTGGACGAACGGCGCGCGCCGCGGCGCGGCGGCATGGCCTGGAGGCTCGCCTCGCACCCGACCTGCCAGGCGCGCATCGACGCCGTCCGGCGGCGGCACGCCGTTCCGTAGAAACAATTCGGCACCGTCGAGGCGGTCACCGGGTAGCGCACCGCGGATCGCCTCAGCGCGGGGCGGGCCGGCGTGGTGGAGCCGGCCCGCCCTGCCTGCCCGCGCTCTGGACCACGGGCAACCGCGCAATTAGCATGAAGCTCGTGCCTGGCCTGGCGCGCTCACTCCAGCAAGCTCAAAGCCTCCCGAACGGAGGCCGTCGAGGGTCGCCCCGCCCTGTGGCGGGGAAGCCCGGGGCTCCAGCGAGGCGACCGGCTGAGCCGAGACAATCGTGAAGAGGTCCGGGCGGCCGCACCGGCGGTGCCGCCCTCCGGACAGGATCGGGCATCCAGCGGCACAGGCGATCTCGAAGGAGACATCGACATGCTCGAGTTCGGCGTTTGCTTCTCGGCTGATCCGCCGCCGTCGCGGATGGTCGAGCTGACCAGAGCGGCGGAGGAGGCCGGGTTCGACTATGCCTGGGCGTGGGACTCGCATGTCCTGTGGCAGGACGTCTACCCGATCTTCACGCTGATGGCGCAGGCGACCTCGCGGATCCGCCTGGGGCCGTGCGTGACCAACCCCGCCACCCGCGATCCGACCGTCACCGCCAGCACGCTCGCGACCCTCAACGACATCTCCGGCAACCGCATGGAGATGGGCATCGGCCGCGGCGACAGCGCCCGCAGGGTGATCGGCCAGCCACCGGTCACCGTCGAGCGCATGGAGTGGGCCGCCAAGCTCATCAAGGACCTGGCCGAGGGCCGCCCGGTGATCTACGACGACACCGAGATCCAGCTCAAGTGGGCCAAGGGCACCCTGCCGGTGTGGATCGCCGCCTACGGGCCCAAGGCGCTGCGGCTCGCCGGCCGCATCGGCGACGGCGTGATCCTGCAGCTCGCCGACCCGCACGTGATCCGGTGGCTGCTGCGCTGGGTGCGCGAGGGCGCCGAGGAGGCCGGCCGCCGCTTCGAGGACATCCGGGTGATGGCGGCCGCGCCCGCCTATGTCTCCAGCGACCTGGCACGCGCGCGGGAGCAGGTGCGCTGGTTCCCGGCGATGGTCTCCAACCACGTCGTCGACCTGGTGAGCCGCTACCCCCGCCAGGAGCTCCCGGAGGAGCTGACGGCCTACGTCGCCACGCGCGACCACTACGACTACGCCGACCACGGCCGCGTCGGGGCGGAGCACGCTTCATTCGTGAGCGACGAGGTGGTAGACCGGTTCTGTGTGATCGGCACGCTGGAGGAATGCGATCGGCGGCTGCGTGAGCTGGAGGCGGTCGGAGTGCACCAGTTCAATATCTATTCGATGGTGGACGACCCCAACGGCGTGATCCGCACCTTCGGCAAGGAGCTGATCCCTTCCCGGTCGCGTTCGTGAGGGTGCCGGCGCCGGCCTGCCGTTCGAGGTCGTGGTGCGCGCGGCCTGACCCCGTAAGTGGAAGGTGTGAACGCCGGAATACGCGCGTGCATGGCTTACACGTCCAGGCCGGCCACGATCTCGACCTGACCGTCCGCGAACGCCCGGAGGAATGACTCGAGCAGGCGCCGCTCGGTGAACCTGTACACCGCTCCACATCGCTTGTGACAGGCATACCGGTAGACCTGATAGGACTGGCCGGGTCGTGACGCCCTGCCCACCCCCATGGACTCGCGGGCGATCGACGGCCTGCGCACCTTGCCCCACGAGGTGGCCGCCACCGTCGTGAAGCCTGGGCGCGGGCTGGCGGGCAGGTTGGAGACGAGCTGGTAGCGGTCGCGCGTCCAGTCGCCGGCGACCCGTAACTCATCGACCAGACGCGGCTTGGTGCAGTGGCCGCAGCGCAGGCGCAGCTTGTAGCCCGCCTCGAAGGCCGGGGCGAGCTGCTCGCGGAGCGACCCGACCTCATGTTGCGTCTCGAATGACATGGCTGTAGTTTAGCCTCACAACCTACGGGCCTGAGGGGCATCGCCCACGAACCTCCTCGCCGCTCTCCTCATCGGGAGGGCTGGTGAGGAGGTTCTCCGATGTACCGCCCATCCCCGCAGCCCGCCAAGGGCGCCTTGGCGATGGCCCGCATCCCCAACACCGAGCTGGCGCGGCGGCTCAACAACACGCCGGTATGGCTCTCCCGGGTCCTGAACGGCTACGTGCGCCCGCCTGAGCGGTTCCGCCGCCTGCTCGCCGAGCTGGTCGGCCGGCCAGAGGCCGAGCTGTTCGCTTGGGACGACGAGCCCGCGGCCGGTGACGCGGCATGACCCGCGACCTACGCGCCCAGGAGCGCCCGCCCAAGGTCGAGGTGAACTGGCGACCAGCGCCCGAGGACACCGCCGGCTACCGGCGTCTGCTCAAGGTGTCGTTCGAGTCCCCCGGACATGAAACAAGCCGCTCCGTGGCGGCCTCACCGACCTCGACTCCGCCTCTCCAACAGCGCTCGGAGCAGGACGGTGCTGCTGCCGCTCCAGCGCTCGCGCCCGTGGTGCTGGACGGGGAAGACGCAGCGCCACATCAGATCAGGCCCGGGGCATCCGGTCGTGCCGGTCACCACCAATCCTACATCGGTGGTGCGGCGCCGGCGAGCGCCACCCGAGGGGGTGCACGCCGTGCTTCGACGTGACAACGAGCGAGGCGGCCTCCCTCGCCAGGAGAGCCGCCTCGAGGTCGCACCGCCAAGAGCCACCACCCGGAGAACACCCCACCAGGGTGTCGGCGTGGTGATCGACCTGGACGACTGGCGCCGCATACGCGCGTACGGGGCCGATTGGTGGGGCGGTCACCAGGTGTGGACCTGGACCACGCCCGAGGCAAGCCTCGGGCGGTGGGCGTCATGACCGTGCTGCGCGATGCCGCCCTCGAGTACGCGGCGGCCGGGCTGCCGTTGTTCCCGTGCGAGCCGCGCGGCAAGCGTCCCTTGACCCGGCATGGCTTCCTCGAGGCCACCACCGACCGGGGGCAGGTCGCGGCGTGGTGGCAACGCTGGCCGAGAGCGAACATCGGGCTTACGACCGGGCCGGGCTCCGGCTGGTACGTGGTCGACCTGGACGACGTCCCAGGCGCCGAGAGCTGGGCCGGGCTCGCCCGACCAACACGGGCACCCGGAGACCCTTGAGCAGGCCACCGGGGGCGGCGCCACCGGGGGCGGCGGTCGGCATCTGGTCTTCGCCTACCCGGCAGACGTCGAGCTGGGCAACACGAGCAAGAAGCTCGCCAAGGGGATCGACACCCGCGGCAAGGGTGGCTACATCCTCGTCCCGCCGAGCGTGCACCCCTCCGGGCGGCTGTACCGCTGGCGGTGGCCGGACGCGCCGGCCCCGGCCGGTGGTGGCCAGGGTGTCCTGGAGTTGTACGAGCGGCCACCCTGGGCGCTGCCACGCGCGCCCGGACCCCTGCCCTTCTGGATCGAGCAGCGGCTGACGTGGACGCCGCCACCGCCGCTCGTACGCGCGTACCCGACGATGCCGAGCGATGGCACCGGCCTGGTCCGCTTCGTCGCCCAGCAGGAGCGGGGCGCCCGCAACCACGGGCTGTTCTGGGCGGCCTGCCGCGCGCTGGAGCAGGGCCACGGTGACGACCTGCTGGACGCGCTGAGGCTGGCGGCCGTGCGCGCCGGCCTGCCCGACTGGGAAGTGTGCCGCACGATCAGCTCAGCTCGCACCCGGGTGGGTGGCCGTCGTGGCTGACCGCGCCAAGATCGAGCGGTGGCTCGCCCGCGAGCGGGAGCTCGCCAAGCGCCGCGTCTCCCGCCTGCGCGAGCCGAACCTGGCCCAGGGCAAACCGTCACACCTCCTGACGGTTTCTCAGCGTCCGGTGAACGCGCGTAACCCGCGGCGAGGTGCCCGGTGACACACGCCGCAAACCCGCAGGTCGCACCGACCCGTCTCGCGCCCGAGCCGGCGGTGTTCCCGTCCCAGCGACTCCTCGACCTGTACCGGGTGCTCGAGTTCAAGTCGCGGATCGACGGCCAGGGGCGGCGGGTGCAGGAGAACGTCTCCCACGAGCACCTGACGCGTTACTTCCGGGTCAGCCGGACCACGGTCGAGCGCGCGGTGCGCCAGCTCGAGCAGCTCGGCCACCTGCGCCGCGAGCACGACCCCGCGCAGCAAATCGACCGCGGGCGGTTCGCCAGCACGCGCACCCGCTACGTCCTGCTCCTTGCCCCCAGGGCGACTCAGGTCGCAGCGATTGAGGAGGGCGTCATGCCAGCGGGCTCGATCACGGCCGGCGGCAGACTGAACGAGCGCAAAACCGCAGGTCGCACCGACCCGTCTCATCCTTGGCAGAGCAAAACCGCAGGTCGCACCGACCCGTCTCACTCAGAATCAAAACCGCAGGTCGCACCGACCCGTCTCACCTCTTTTGAGACGGGTCAAAACCACGGTTACGAGAGCACAGAGGGTTACCCAGGACTACCTGTAGGTGGTACCACGGTTAGGGAGGCGCAGCCGGAGCCCGCTCCGGAGCTGTGGCCGACCGACGCTGCTGGCAACCTCCTGCCCGTCCGCCTGCGCGCGCTCGAGCTGGAGCTGCTCGACCACGACCCGACTCCCGCCGAGGTGCTCGCCACCCTGCGCGGCGGGCTCAGCGAGGCCGCAGTGGTCGGGGTGGTCCGCCACGACGACCCGGACGCGCACGCCAAGCTCGCCGCCATTGCCTCCGGCTCGCTGGCCTGGCCGTGGCAGGACGAGGCGACCGGGCAGTGCCCCCGCTGCGAGCTGGCGAGCCACACGACCGGGCCGGACGACGCGCCGTGGCACCCGTTCTGCTGGGCAGCCACCGAGCCACCATCGGCGGTGCCGTCCCATCGCCAGCGTGGCCGTGGCCGCGCGGCCGACCTGGCCGCCTGCCCCGTCGGCGATTTCCACCGGGCGCTCGACCAGCTCGACCGTGACACGTGCTCGAACGGGGACCGCTGCGGGCTTGGCCGCCGCTGCCGGCGGCACACCAGGCGCGTGAGGGTCGAACCATGAGCGCGCCGGTACGCGCGTACCGTTGCCGGTGTTGGCCGGGAGCTCTCCGGCCAGGGAGGCGCACGCCATGAGCGAGCAAGCAGGCCGGGCCGAGCGCATCCCCTTCGCCGCCATGGGCCGCCGCGGGGTCGACCGGCGCAGCGCCGCCGAGTACGCGCTCGCGCTGGCACGGGAGACCGAGGCGTCGTTGCGCCGTGACCCGACTCGATGGAAGTGGCTGCGGTCGGGCATCCCGGACGCCCACCGCGGCCGGCGACCCACGGAGACCACGTTATGAGCTCCAGGCGGGCGCAGCGCCGGGCGCGCGGGCGCCCCGATGACCCACTCGGCGACTGCCCCGTTTGCGACCGGACTCTCCGGCTCGACAACCGTGGCCGCATCCGTCGTCACGACCAACTCGGCGTGCTCGCGCGCGGCTCGGCGAGCGACGCCGGCGCTGCCCCGGCCGCGGCCGGGCGCCGTGCGACACCAAGGGAGACGAACCATCCCTGTACCTGGCATGGCGAAGGTCACCGGGGCGGTGCTGGACGACGTGGTAGCAGCGCAGCGAGCAGGCCGCAGCACAAACGGTTGGAGGCGCGTGGCCTAGCGTTTGACGCGACCGCGGATCGACAGCAGCGCCAACCCGAGCAGCACCGGGCCGACCAAGCGTAGGGTCGCTTGGATCAGCCGACCCTTGTAGGTCAACGCCTGCTCGGTGGTACGAAACACCGCGCCCTCCACCGCGACCAGTACGGCCGTGCCCAGCCGAGCCGCCAATGGCCGCTCCGCGGTCATCTCCGGCGGCGGTGTGGTGGTGAACTGAATGTGCTGCTGTGGCGGAGTGCCGGTGACTGTGGCGCTGAGCGGCGTGGCCGGCAACGCGGGTGCAAAGCCGACCGCAGCCAGCAGAATTGTCGCCACCGTCAGTACCCCAAACAGCAAACCAAGCGCCCGGCTGGCCCGCAGGCCATAGCCGGCGACCAACCAGTACAGCCACAGCACGACCCGCTCCGGCCAGGGTGCGGTCCGGTCATGGCGGCGCATCTCCATCTCGCCGTAGTAGAAGTCGGCCGCGCCGGGCTCGTCCTTGGAATCCTCGCGGCCCTTGCGCAGCGCCCGGTACAGCAAGGCGATGGCGGCCGGCCGCGGCGCGGGCTCCTCTTCCGCCTCGGCAGCGTGGCCTTGGCAGGCCTGCGGGTACCAACCGGTATGTTTGGGTTGGCCGCGCCGCCAGTGGTGCTCTTCAGCCAGCGTGCGCCGGCGGGTCCAGCGCCACAGCGGCGGGACCGCCCACCCCGCCCGGAGCCCGCTCGGGCGGTCGGCAAGGTCGATGGTGGCCTCCAGCCGGAGCTGGTCCAGATTGTGTGTCCCGGCGAATCGGCAGGCCCGCAGGTCAACGTTGGACAGCATCAGGTTGCGGACATCGCTGCCCCGTAGTGACAGCACCCGGGGCCGCGCCGTCCGCCAGGACCGCGCCACCCTCGCTTGCAGCGGACTCTCATCCAGCTGCGCAAACGGGCCGACGCCGGACAGCACCGAGGGCCTGCCGAAGTCCACCCCGTCCAGGCGGACCTCGGCCCAGCGGACGTTCATGACCACGCCTTGGGGCAGTCTCATCCCCTGGCAGTCGAGCCGATCCACACTGATCGCCAGCTCAGGGTCTCGCCCGAACATCGCGTGGCGAAGGTAGAGTCGACCACGTGCTAGGAGTGGACCGAACTGAACCAGATCTCCGAAGGTCGCACCCCCGAACTCGGCCTCGTCCCCGAGGGTCGCGCGAGCGAAGTCGGCCTCGTCCCCGAAGGTCGCACCATCGAACGAAGCCGCGCCGCCGAAGCTCGCATTCTCGAAGCTGGCGCCATCCCCGAAGGTTGCACGATCGAAGGTGGCAAAGTCCCCGAACGTCGCTCGCTCGCCCTGATCGTTCCCGAACCTGGCCTCGTTCCCGAAGGTCGCATCGCGGAAGTTGGCAAAGTCCCCAAAGGTCGTACCAGCAAAGCCGATATTGTTCCCGAAGGTCGCACCCTCGAAGCTGGCCCCGTTCCTGAAGGTTGCATCGCGGATGCCGACCTCGTCCCCGAAGGTCGCTTCCACGAAGTCGGCACCCCTTCCGAAGGTCACATTACCGAACCAAGCCGCATCGTCGAAGGTCGCACGAGCGAACCTGGCCCCATCCCCGAAGGTCGCACCATCGAACCTGGCCCCATCCCCGAAGGTCGCACCATCGAACCTGGCCCCATCCCCGAAGGTCGCACCATCGAACCTGGCCCTGATGAAGCTGCCCTGGTCAGGCCGCTGTTCATCGCGTGGGGCCGCCTCGAGGATAAGGTCGAGCAGCTCGGCGCTGATGGTGACGCCGCGTGCATCGATCGTTCCCTCGTCAGCAAGGCGCTTCAGTTCGGCCTCGAGATGCTGGTGGTCCGCGTGCGCAAGGCATTTGCCGCCCGCGTCGAGACGGATTCCATTGCATTCGTCTTTGCTACAGGTCGGCCAGTCGACGCTCTGGCTGTCTCTGTCCATGCTGCCGCCGTCCCCTCAGGTCTCAGAGGAAGCCTCGCATCATTCGGGGCAATCGCGAAAGTTCCCCACTGACCGGCGAGGACGAGTGGTGGCAAGCGCTGATCGGCTCGGCCGAGCCGAGCGAGGTGGAGAGCGCGATTGTCGCCGTGGGGGACAGCAAGGGGCTCTCTCCGGCCGAGATCAAGGCGCAGATCGAGACGTACCGCAAACGCCACGGCCGCTAATCGGTCGGGGCCGCGTGGCACCGCAGCGGGACCCCGCCGGCCTTGCCACCATGGGCGGGCCGGCGGGGCGGACGCCGACGCAAAGTTGTACGCTCCAGCCAAGCTGAACCCAGGCGTACACTTCTCAAGTTGTACGGTTCAATTAGCAATGCATGAACTCAACAACTGGGAGTTGCGATGAGCCCTCGTGGCCGGCCCCCTCGCCAAATCGTCTACGAACGTCTCGATACCCAGATCGAGGAGCTGTGGCAACGCATGGGCGGCCTCCCCAGCCCAGCAGAATCGACCGACATCTGGCGAGACATCTGGTATCAGGAGGCGCACCACTCCACAGCCATCGAAGGCAACACCCTTGTGCTCAAGCAGGTCGAGGCGCTCTTGGCCGAAGGTCTCGCTGTCGGAGACAAGCAGCTTAGGGAGTACATGGAGGTCCGCGGCTACGCCGACGCTGCCAAGTGGGTCTACGGGCAGGCGATCGAGCCCGGCGACTGGTCGGACGGCAAGCTCATCTCGGTCACCGAGGTTCGCCGCGTCCACGAGATGGCCATGACGCCTCTCTGGGACATTGAGCCGCATCCCGACAGCACGCCCTCGGAATCACCGGGCGCCTTCCGAGAGCATGACATCCAGCCCTTCACCGGAGGAATGACGCCTCCATCGTGGGTGGAGATCCCAGCGGAGATGAACGACTGGCTCGACCACGCCAACAGCCTTCGGACTCGGACGCCGTCGTTTCCCGAGGAGATCGCAATCACTCACTGCCGATTCGAGCAGATTCACCCATTCCTTGACGGCAACGGCCGGGCTGGGCGGCTCCTCCTCAACCTTGTGTTGGTTCGCCTCGGCTACCCGCCCGCCATCATCTACAAGAACCAACGGAGCGCCTACCTTGCAGCGCTGCGCCGTTCAGACCAGGGAGACCCGGGCGCGCTCGGGGAGTTCATCGCACGCGCCATCCTCGACAACCTCTACAAGTTCATCGTCCCGGCAGTGGCGGGCCCGGCCCGCCTGGTGCCGATCGCCGCGCTGGCGAACCGGAGGATCAACGCGAGCGCCCTAAGAGCTGCCGCAGTCAGAGGCCGGCTGCAGGCAACGAAGGGGCCTGACGGCCAATGGCGAAGCACTCGGAACTGGGTCAACCGTTACCTCTCTACTCGGTACCGCCGCAACCAGCCCCCCGGGCAAGGATAGGGCCACCTACGCGCCCGCCCTTGCGGCCAGGTGGCGGGCAAGATCACGCGCTCGTACCTGGAGGGCCAGCCCTAACCGGTGGGCGCCTGCAGTGGGCGTAGGTGACAGTACGCAGACCACACGATCGTCGCTGGCCACGCAGGCAGGAGAATCTACTTTCAATCGCCCTGGCCGGGCATGCCGCCCGAAGGAGCGCACACGATGTCCGATCAGACCTCCGGCGGCTGGACTCCGCCGCCGGAGCCCCCGCCACGGCCTGGCTGGGGAGCACCGCAGCCACCTTCCCCTGGGCGCAAGCGCCGTATCGGCGTGGCCGGCTGGATCGGCATTGGTTTTGGCGTGTTCTTGGTCCTCGGGATCATCGGCACCATCGCCGGCAGCAACGACACCGCCACGACCCCAAGCCCTGCGGCGACAACCAGCGCACCAGTCACCCTCGACCCCGCGGCGGTCGTACGTAACTACTTCGCCGCCATCAACGCCAAGGACTATGAGCAGGCATGGCAGCTCGCCGGCGGGATGGGCCGCTACCTGTCGTTCGGAGCATTCGTCGACGCCTTCAAGGACGTCGAGCATGACGAGGTGACGATCCGCGGCGGCAGTGCCAACGACATCGCCATCACCCTTGTGGAAACGGCCATGGACGGCACCAAGACCACCTACATCGGCACCTACACCGTCGAGCACGGCCACATCACCAGCACGTCCATGAACGAGGTCGCGACCACCACGACCGCCGCCCCAGCGACCACCAAGCCCAAGCCAGCCCCGGCACCAGCGGCGGAGTTCGGCGAGGGGGTCTACAAGGTCGGCGTCGACATCAAACCAGGCCTCTACAAGGCGACCGTCTCCAGCGGGATGGGCTACTGGGCGCGGCTGCGCAGCGAGGACACCAACGACATCATCACCAACGACGTGAAGAGCAGCGGCACGATGTACCTGCGGGTCCACTCAAGTGACCGGTACGTCGAGATCCGCGGCGCGACGTTCACGAAGGTCGGCTGAGGGGAGCTACGGGACAGCGTGGGGGCGATCAGCCCACGTCGAAGGGCGGATCGATCTCGAGCCGATCGGCGACCTGCCGGTTCTGGGCGGCCCGCCTGGCATGCTCCGCGGTCCGCTCGGGCGCTCGTGAGAACACCAGGCTGCGCGCGTGACGCTCCACCAGGCAGACCTTGACCAGCTCATCAACGAAAGAGGGGGTGCTGGCCTGAAGCGCTCGGCAGTCCACGATGACGGTCACATCTGCGAGATTGGCCGGAAGGTCTGCGGTCAGCTCGCGGGCCTGGTCGCGGCTGGAGACCAGCTTCGGCGCGGTCAGTGTCGGCATCGGACGCTCCTCCCCAGTTGGAGCTACCGGCCTGGCCGGCAAGGCACTCTGGCTCCCACGATCGTACCTTGCAGGTGAGACACCTGCTTAGTCCACTTCCGCGTCCCCGTGACTCTCAAGCGTGCCGCCCCGCTACGAACGTAGACGCCACCACTGAAGCACGTTACGCCGTCGACGATGTCAGGGAGACCCTGGCCCCGGTGCGGGTCATCGGTTCCCGACACGAATCGCTTGAGCGCGTGCTCGATTGCTTCCGCCTCGCTCATGGGGCCGTGGCGGTGAGAGAGCGAGGCTTGGATGCCGATCCCCGCGTCCCCGACCGCGACGACGAGATACTCGTCCGGCGTGCCGTGCTTGTAGCGCTGCGCCGCCATGTAGCCCCCAACGGGGCATTCCGCGTGCTCCGCCACGTTATTGCCCAACTCGGCGGCTGCCTCGTAGACCTGCGTAACGATCTGAGGGTCAACCTGCTCGATGAGCCGATCCCACAGATAGTCCGCGAACTGCTCGCTGCCTCGGGTGTTCGAGAACGGCTGAAGCTCGATGAGGCTGTCTTGCCGGTCTCGCTCCTTCACCTTCGGCAGGGGCCGATCCAGCTCAACGCCCGAGTCCTCGATGAGGTCGCCCACGTGCATGCGGGATAGGTAGGCGGCGGCGCTGGCGTCGTTTGGGGTAATGAGGTGGATCTCGCGGCCCTTGAGGGTGCTTTCGACAACGTGCGAGGCCATGCCAACGAGCCCGTAGGCGTCGATGAACTCAAGGCCCGACAGGTCGATGGTGACCCCGCCCTCGTCGGGCACGAGCGCGTCATCGAAGGTCCCAAGACCTAGGAACGGACGCGATCGAATCGACATGGGCGGCAGTATCGCGCATGTCGTCGGACCGAGCGACCAAGCAACGAGCCTGCCCCCAGGGCGAGGGCAGGCTCCCGCTACAGGCGACTCGGAGAGCTAGTGGGGCGGCGCCGAGTCGCGCTTGGGAGTCGTGTTCTGGGCCGCGTAGTCCTCCATGCCGATCGGCGCCGCCGAGCCGGGCGCACGACCGTCCTCGTGCGCGCGGACCTGCCGGTTGAACTCCCGCGCCATCTCGCGGGAGTCCATGCCGCCGTCACGGCCGGCGGTGCGGGCGCCCTCGACGTCCAGGAGCGTGGCGCGCTCGCTCTTGGGGCCGAGGCTCGAGACGCGCTTGGGTGGGTCCGGGTTGCGCTCGGGTGGGAGCTGGCCGATCGGTGGTGCGCTGCCGTTGCCCATCTTCATGCCTCCTCGGATGGTGAGCCCTCTGCGGGCTCGGTGGTGGACGCCCGACCAGGGCGAGCTGCTCGGCGCGGCGGGCCTCCGACGCCTTGGTGATCAGGGCGTTGACCTGCTCCAGCGGCGTCCTCGTCTGCCCGTACGGGTTGGCCTCGGCCTCCAGGAGCTGGCGCTGCAGGTCGCCGGCCAACGAGCGGACCGGGCCCTCTGGGATCCGCTCCAGGTCGAGCTGGCCGTGCTCGGCTGCGGCCTCGGTCGCCGCCCCGACCTGCTGGTTGAGCCAGCCGATCATCCCGTCTGCCGTGGCGTCGTCGAGCAGGCCACGGCGGCGCAGTTCGGCGGCCGCCTCGAAACGGTCCTGGACGTCGGTGCCGGCGAGCAGGCCGCGAAGCTCCCCCTCGCTGCGGTCCCGCGGGTCCTGCTGACCGAGCGCCTGCTGGTAGCGGGCGGTCAACTCGGCGGCCTGCGCCGGGTCGACGTCGGCGCGGGCCGCGGTGTCGCGCATCAGGATGGCCAGCGCCGCCACATCCTCGCGCGTGCCGTCCTGGTCCTGCTCGACCGCCGCCGAGGTCACCCGCTGCACCTCGGCGTTGTAGCGCTCGACCAGCGCATGGCGCTCCTCGTCGGAGAGCCGGCCCGGGTCGGCCTCGGCGTTGGCGAGGTCGCGGGCCAGCGCGGCGATCCGGTCGCTGGCCGAGGTCGCCTGGCTCGCTTCGCTTGCCCGCTCACCGCTCGGGGCGGGGGCGGGCGCGCTGGCCGGCTCCGCGCGCTCCAGCTCGTCGATCCGCCCGACCAGATACTCATAGGCGGCAGAGCCGTAGTCGCCCTTCGCCTCGAGCTGGTCGCGCTCCGCGCGTAGCGCTGTCAGTTGCTCTCCGCTCATCCCGCCGCTCCTGCGCTGTAGGGGTTCGCCGCCGCGCGGACCCGGGCGTTCACCTCGTCGACGACCTGCCGGCGCTGCTCGTCCGAGTAGGCGCCGGGGTCTCTGGCCATGCGCTCCAGCCGGTGCTCGAGGTTGCCGTTGCCCTCGACGTCGCCGCCGGCCTGCGCGGCCTGCATCTGCTGCATCGCCTGGAGGTTCGGGTCAGGTGGTGGCGGAGCCGCCGGCTGGTCGCCCCAGACGAGTCCGAAGGCGCGCAGCTCGGCGCTCCTGGCCGCCAGCGCCTGCTCGTCGGCCGGGTCGATCCCATCGAATAGCGGCCGGACCGGCTCGGGGATGTCCGCACGCCGCCATGCCGCCTCGACCTTGCGGGCCTCGACCTGCTCGGCGAGCAGTTCCGCGCGGACCTGCTCGCGGATCCGCTCGACCTTCAGCGGATGCTCTTTGGCGAGCTTGCGGAACCGCTTGAGCAGCACATACGCGGTCCCCTCCGCATCGTCGCCCACCTGGCCGAGCAACGCGCTGGCCTCCTGCTCGAACTCGCCGTACGGGTCGATCTCGCTCATGAGCGCACCAGGTCTCCTGTCTTCAACAGCAACTCGATCAGCTCGTCCGCCCGGTCGGGCAGGAGGTCGATCAGGCCGCCCCGCAAGCTCGGCGCGGTCCTGACGACCAGCTCGTCCAGGCTCTCCGGGACCGGGCAGCCGAAGCAGCAGTGGCGCCGGTCGTATGGCGCGGTCGGGCAGCCCGGATGCTTGGGGCAGCGGCCCCACACCGCGTTCGGCGTGGCCGCGGCCTCCTCGTACAAGGCCCGCTCCTCCAGCCCCAGCGCTTCCAGGTCGACCGCCATTCAGGCCACCTCCGGGTCGTCGGTGGAGGTCGGTGCCGAGTCAGGCTCGGCTCCCTGGAGCCGGTCGGCGACCGACCGGCGGATGACGTCCGACAGCGTCAGGCCCTGCGCCTGGACGGTGGCGTGCAAGCGCTCGAGCATCCCGGGCTCGGGAAAGCGGACCGTCACGCGTGGCGCTCCCGCTCCCATCCGCGTCGCCTCCGTTGTGGCTGGTAATGGATGTCAGACACTGACCCGTTACATGGTAGCCGCGACCTCTGACAGGGGTCCAGCGGAGGAGGTACGTCGTGGGAGGCACCGGGCTCAGGCGCCGACCTGCGCGTGATAGCGTGGTCCGACAGAACCAACGAGCCCCCGCATCCGAGTGGCATCGGCCGGGGGCTGGTCGGAAGCCTTGGTGTGGGAGGCCCGACGTGCCAGAGCCTACCAGCGCGCTGTCGATCGGCGGGCGCGTCAAGTTCCACCGACTCCAGCTCGGGCTGACCCAGCACGGCCTCGCCCAGCGGCTCAACCGATCGGTCACCTGGGTCCGCAACATCGAGCAGGGCCGCACCCAGGTCGACTCCGTGACCGTGATCCTGGAGCTCGCCGACGTGCTCGGCGTCGAGCCGAACCGACTGACCGGCCGGCCGCTGTTCCCCCCGCCCGCCGGCCCACAGACGCCCAACCCGGTCGGTGTCCTGGCTGACCTGCGCCGCGTGCTGCTCCACTACGACGGCATCCACGGCCTCGACCTCGCCGGCGACCACCCGCCCCGCCCCGCCGCCGAGCTGGAACGTGAGGTGGCAATCGCCGAGCAGACCCGACGCAGCGACCCCCACAACTTCAGCGGGGTCGTGTGGATGCTCCCCGAGCTGATCCGGGACGCCCGCCACGCCGCCCGTCAGGCGCCAGAGGGCACGGCCGAGCGGCGCCGCGCCTGGGGGGTGCTCACCCGGCTGTACAGCCAAGCGACCGGAGCGCTGTGGCAGTGGGGCGACGATGATCTGTGCTGGATCGCGGCGTACCGGTCGCTCACCGCCGCCGAACAGGCCGACGACCCGCTGATCATCCTCATCGGCATCCGCAGCATGCAGCAGTCCCTGCTCGGCAAGGGGCACCTCGGCCCCGTGGTCGAGCTGGTCGACGCCGCCGGCCGGCTGACCGCCCAGGGCAACGGCAGCGATCCCGGGCCGGAGCTGCTCGTCCTGCTGGGCGGCGCGCAACTGGCGGGCGCGTTCGCTGCCGCCCGCGCCAGGGAGCCGGCCGAGCATGCCCGGCTGCGCCGCCTCGCCGAGCAGGCCGCGGAGCGGCTGGGGAGCGACCGCCTGGTCTATGGCAACAACTTCGGGCCCGGGGATGTCGCACTCCAGCACGTCGGTGAGCTGGTGGAGCTGCGGCAGCCCGCGAAGGCGCTGCGCCGCGCCGAGCAGTTGCCGGCCGACCCGCTGCCGCAGGTCGACCGGCGCGCGTTCCACCGGATCCACCAGGCCAAGGCGCGTTTCCTCCAGCGCCGCGACCGGGAGACGGCCGACCTGCTCATGGAGGCGTGGGCGGTCGCCCCGGAGCTGGCCCCGCACGAGCAGATGACGGGCGAGATGGTCCGCGCGATGGTCGAGCGGGCACGCTACCGGTACAACCCGAACCTGCGGATCCTTGCCGGCCGGATGGGGATCGCCTGAGGCGAGTACCACGAACTGTGGTACTCGCGTTGCTGGCGCGCTTCTAACCTTCTGCCCCTCGCATCCGGTTCGTGGAGGAGGGGCGATCATGCCGGACCCGGAAGTCTATGTTGCGCTCGCCGCCAAAGCCGCGGGCCTGCAGCCCCAGCTCAACGAGCTGATCGCCCTCCTGGACCAGGCCGGCGTGCAGCTCGAAGACGACAGCTTGGACCGGGCGAGCCTGCTGCTGCACCAGCTCGCCAACAAGCTCGTCGAGCGGTCCGAGCAGGCAACCGGGGCGGGGCTGGTCTGGCGGCTCGGGTGGAGCCGCCCCCACCCTCTCAAGGACCAGGAGGCCACGCAGGAGGCCACGCCTTGAGGGTCGAAACCATCCAGATGCAGGCCCGCCTCGGCGTGCAGGTCGAGCGTCCAGGCGACGGGCGGCTCATCGTGCACGCCGGCTGGGAGCTGCAGCCGTTCGAGGTGTTCCAGGCGGTCATGCCGCAGCTTGCACCCCGCGAGGTGCTCGAGGTTGCCCGCGCGCTCGGCCTGCCCGTCCCACCGCCCGAAGCGCCGGGACCCGGGTCGGACCGGACCTGAGGTCCCGGCGGGCGCTGGCCGGCGGCGAGGATGACCGCCCCAACGCAATCCCTCGCCGCCGGCCCGCCCCAACACGCCACCCCGCGCCCGGCCCGGATCCCGGAAAGCCAGCCGATACCGGCAGGGTCGCACGCTCCGGCCAGAGTCGCGGCGCGCGGGGGGGAATCATCCACGATGGCCACCGCGAGTGGGGTGCGGTGGCGACCCATACTCTGCGGCCTTCCAATCCGGGGCAAGCTGACAGCCTCTGGGAGGCTGCACGATACTCCCCTCAGTGGTGACTTCGTCACACCCTCTGTGTAGCCTTAAGACGCAACGGACGGTTGCGTGGTGTCACCTGGCAGATGGATTGACTGCCGATGATCTCCATGCAGCCAGCAAGGGGCCGGCTCGGATCAGGAGCTGGCCCCCTGCTGGCTCTAGCAGCTGGCTACCTACCGCGGCGCTTCCTCGGGCGCAGCGCGCGGTTGGCGATGACCAACGCGAGCAGCGCCACCATGAGCGCGAGGACTTCCACGACCAGGCTGGCCATAGGCGTCACCTCTCTCCGAGAGAGTGGGGCGGCCTGCCGGGCGGTCTGGGTCGCTGCAACAGACGGCCACGTGATGTCACCTGGCAGGCTGACCACTATGCGGATGCAACGACATAAGTGGAGCATGCAACCACGACAGGCGGCGTGGGCACGTGGACAGTTTCACGTGAAACGCGAATCCTGACCGGCACGTCGCAGCTAGCCGGCCGTCGACATCCATGGAACCCGAGTCTGACCTGCGAAAATGGTCCCAGAGACCAGCAAGTCAACGCGCATCATCTACATCGCGGCGTCCGCGAGACGCACGGATCGCGGAAGGAGCCTGAAACATCTATGACGGAACTCGAGCGGGGCACGCCCACGAGTCGTCACATCCGGCCCGAGCTTCTGCTGTCGTTCGGGCTGATCTTCCCGGAGCGGTCGCAGGTGCTGCGCGCCTACTACCAGGACGTCGACGACCGGCGCCGCCGGCGTGCCGGCGAATTCGAAGACGAGCTGCTCAACGCGGCGCAACGCTCTCCCGACGAGATCATCAACCTGATCCTCAACGACGAGCGCGCCGGGGAGCTGTTCGAGCGGGGCGTGCAGGCCGCGCTGCTCACCGCGGACGAGCGACACCGCCGAGCGCTCGCACGGGCGGTTGCCTCGGGACTGCTCGCCAACGACGAAGCCGAAGTCAACCAACGACAATTCATCTTCGACGCGCTCGCCTCGCTGGCGGAGCCGCATATCCATGTCCTCATCCAGATCGCCCAGCCCT